>Ga0213876_10000390_pt1 | contig 36865 bp, 27 predicted proteins | sample BarmaccomBMRX_R9_FD_160113 | JGI IMG/M metagenome (GOLD analysis project Ga0213876, IMG submission 160113) | Root-associated microbial communities from Barbacenia macrantha in rupestrian grasslands, the National Park of Serra do Cipo, Brazil - RX_R9 | ecosystem: Host-associated > Plants > Roots... | reverse complement strand
GCGCTCCACTTCAACAACTCCTGCAACCTCGGCTCGATTGACCTCGGCAAGTTCTACGACCCCGAGACCCGGCTCGACTGGGAGAGGCTGGCGGACGCGGTGCATTGGTGCGTCCGCTTCCTCGACAACGTCATCGACACCTGCGCGTGGCCTCTGCCCGAGATCGACGACGTGGTCAAGCGCACGCGCCCCGTGGGCTTAGGCATCATGGGCTTCGCCGACTTGTGCATGAAGCTCAAGGTCAAGTACGGCTCGAACACTTCGATTGACCTGATGGACGAGGCGATGGGCTTCGTCCGGCGCGAGGCTTGGATCGAGTCATGCCGCCTGGGCGCGGAGAAGGGCGTCTTCCCCGAGTACAAGCCGAACAAGGCCGCGTACGACCAGTTCCTGCGCGAAGAGATCGGCATCCCCGAGGAGATGGAGGTCACGCCGCGCAACTACGAGACGACGACCATCGCGCCCACGGGCACCATCTCGCTCGTCGCCGAGACCTCTTCGGGGGTCGAGCCGAACTTCTCCTGGGCCTACGTCCGGCAGGACACGTTGGGGAAGCGCACCTACGTCCACACGCTCGCGGCCGAGGCGCTCGGCATCACGGTTGACCAGACCGACCAGGCTTCCATCGACGCCGCGGCCGAGCACGTCTGCGCGCACGAGGCGGAGCTGCCCGACTACTTCATCTCGGCGATGTCGATCACGGCCGAGCAGCACGTCTACGTGCTCGCCGCCGCGCAGCGCAACGTCGATAACGGCGTGTCGAAGACCTGCAACGGCTCGCGCGACGACACGTTGGAGAGCGTGGACAGGCTTTATCGGCTCGCGCGCGAGCTGGGCTGCAAGGCCGTCAGCTACTACCGCGACGGCAGCCGCGACTCGCAGGTGCTCTCGGCCGTGAAGGGCGCGGCCGAGACCCCGAGCGAGGTCGCGTGCGACCCGGCCGTCGTGACGGAGGCCGCGAAGACCGAGGCGGCGACGCAGGAGGCGCCGGCCTCGCTCGTGATGACCGCGGCGCCCGCGCCGGCTGTGCGCCGGACGGAGTCGGGCGACGTGGTGAGCATCGAGCGGCCGCGCGAGCTGACGGGCTATACGTGGCAGATTCCGTTCGACGGGCAGAATCTCTACGTCACGGTCAACCACGACGGCGCGGACATCCTCGAAGTCTTTGCCACCGGCCCCATCTCGGGCGGCGTCGGATTGCTCGCCTCGAAGATGCTGCGCGGCGGCTTCGGCGCGCGCGAGGTGGCCCGCTCGCTTAACAAGGTGACGGGCACGCACTCGGTCTGGTTCAACGAGCGCCTGCTCACCAGCCCCGAGCAGGCCGTCGCCGAGTGCATCATGCTCACGACTCGCAGGCTCCAGAGCCAGCCCGACTCGGCGCGCGCCTTCGCCTACCAGCAGCAGGCGGCGCAGCAGCCGCCGAAGGTGCAGGCCGGCGCCCCCGACGGCGTCGAGACGAGCCGTAACTTCTCGCTCATCTCCGACTGCCCCGAGTGTCACGGCCAGTTGGAGCACGCCTCGGGCTGCGACTTCTGCCGCGACTGCGGCTACTCGAAGTGTAAATAGACGCGCGACCGGTCGGCGCCGCGGCCTCGTGCGTGGTTTAAAGCCGCGTGGGGCGTGCTCGCAAGAATTTGCGGGCACGCCCCACGCGGCTTTACGGCGACTCACCGAGCCCGCGTTGCGGGTTCAGCCTACCTCTTTTTGCCGCCCTTCTTCCCGCCGGCCTTGGAGCCGCCTTTGCTCCCGCCGGCTTTACCGCCGCCCTTGCTCCCGCCGGCGGTGCCGCCGCCTTTGCTCCCGCCCGCCGTGCCGCCGCCGTTGCCGCCGCCGGCCTTCGCGCCGGCTTTTTTAGAAGTGACCATGTTCTTCCTCCGTCGAAAAGTTTAGAGAGGTTGGTTCGCGTTACGACGACGCTACTGCTGCTGCGTCGCCGCCTTCTCCTTGCTGTCGGTGATCTCGTAGCCGATGACCTCAAGCCCCCGGATGTTCTTGATCTGCTTCTTCACCTTGGGTGGCACCGAGCCGTCGTAGAGTTGGTCGCCGCGCTGGACGAAGATGAACTTGGTCTTGCCGCTCTTGGCCGGCACCTCCTCGACGTTCTCCCACGTGCGCGAGGTCAGGTTCTGCAACTGCCGACTGGAGAGGTCGCCGAGCACCGTCTTCAGCGCCGGGGTGAAGCCGCCGGTCAGGATCGTCGTCGGCCGCTCGATGTTATGGCCGAAGACGGGCACGAGCGAGGCGGCGAGCGTGGCGACGCCGTCGAGCGTGTTGAAGATTCTCGCGCGCCGCCCCCTCGTCTTCTGGTAGCTGTCGAAGTAGGCGGTCACGTCGGCGAGGGCGAGCGGCGGGATGGTGGCCGGCCCCTCCTCGAAGAAGAAGTCTTCATTGGCGGGGTCGTCGCCGTAGGCCCACTCGATCTCGGCCTGGATGGCCGAGAGCGGCACGGCCACTTTCTTCTCGCCCTTGTTGAGCACGGCCAGCTCGATGACGAAGAACTTGTCGCCGACGCCCGAGCCGAAGAGCAGGCTCGCGTCCTTCTGGTCGAGCACGGTGTAGCGGTATTCGAGGTTCTTGTCGCGCGGCACGCCGATGTCGGCCGTTTCGGAGTAGGTCTGCGGCCCGGCCACGCTGGCCGTGATGGTCGCGTCGTCGGCGGCCTGCGCCTGCGCCACGCGGACGCCGCCCTTGTTGATCGTCACCGTGGCGCTCGCGAGCCGGAAGGGCTGGCTGTAGCCGGGGAAGTGCGTGAACTCGAAGTAAACGTCGATGGACTTGTCGTCGATGTTGACGATCTGCGTGCGCTCGATCCGCAGGTCGGGGTTGCGCGGGACGAGCGTGACGTTGACGCGCTGCTCGATCCTCCGCCGCCAGTCGCGCATCGCCTGGCACGTCCCCGGCGCGAGCGCGTTGCACACCTCGGCGTTCGGCCCCGACTCTTGGAGCACGCTGCCGTCGAGCTTCTTCGTCCTATTGCTGTTCCGCTCGCCGGCGGTCATCGGGCGGTCGAGGCAGCAGAGCAGTTCGCGGTCGCCGTTGACGGGCGGGCGCGTGTAGTCGCCGAAGCCGGTGCCCTGGATGAGGACGCGCCCCATCCCCGTCCGGCGCTGGAGCGAGAGGATTTCGACGTTGGTGATCTTGTGCTGGTTCGGGTCGGCCTTCGGCTGCTTCTTCTCGAAGGGCGTCGAGAAGGCGACCGGCTCGCTGTTGCCGAGCGTGCTCGACGGGTCGAAGACCGTCACGACCACGTTCTTCACGTCGAAGTCCTCGGGCGCGAGGAAGGTGACGACCATCTGGTGCGGGCCGTTGCCGGCCTGGATGTTGACGTTGGTGGCCCCTGGCGGGAGGATGTCTACCTTCATAAGCGCCGGGTTCGAGGAGAACTTCGGGTCGTTCTGGTCGGCCTTGTTCGTGATGAGGAGCGAGTAGAGGTTCGGGTACTGCGGGCTCTTGAAGGTCTCGAAGGTGATGTCGAGGGGTTTGGCCTTGTTCGACTTCTCCTCCTTCTTGACCTCGATGGTGTAGTCCGCGAGCTGCTCGGGCGGGATCACGTTCACCCCGTCGAGCGACAACTGCATGACGTACGTCGTGGCCTTCGTCGCGACGGGCACGTCCACGCTGGCGACGATCTTGGCGTCGTTGTGCGAGACGATTTTCTGCGCGGTCAGGGACTCCGCGGTCTCCTGGTTGGTGAGCGTCACCGCCGCTTTCGCCGGTGGCTTGCCGAATTTCTCGCCGTCGATGTCGATCACGAGCGACGCCTTGCTCGGGTCGCCCGGGAGCAGCAGAATCTTCTGAACCCTCACGCCGCGGACGCGCGGCTTATCGTCCTGCGGCGCGGCCGAGGGGCTCGCCGGGCAGAGCCACGTGATGGAGAGGGCTGCCAGAAGGATTGGGACAAGGGACTTCGTGTTGGTTTTCTGCATGGGTGTAGAGTGCACCTTTCAGTCAGAGTTCCGCCGGAGCGGAAGTGTCAGCCTACATGTATATGACATAAGCTGATTTTCATGTCGGCGGTGCCGCCAATATTTGTGGGACGCCGGGACAAATTGTGACGGCGAGTGCGCCCCGCGGGCATGACTGTGACTCGCTAGAGCCGGGGACTGGACAAACTTCTCAGCCGGGAAGGGAAATGGGCGACCGGGAATGACTTTGAGAGCCGGGCGCCGGTGGAAAGGCCGACGGAGTATACTGGCGCCCGGGCTTTATATTCGAACGCGGGGGTGTTGTCAATTAAATTGACAAACTGCCCGCGTGCGACCTAAAACCTTTGTACTACTACCGGCGTCAGATTGCAGGCCCGTCGTCGAACTGGAGTGCCTTAAAGTATTCCCGCTCCGCAGGCGCGACAGAACCGCAAGTAGAGTCGAGGGCCGGCGTTCCGACGTGGGGCACAGTCACTCTTCCCGCCCCGAGACGTTTAATTCCGAGAGCGCCGAGAGGCTTCAAAAGATGCGACTGAAAAATGCCCCCGCATTCATCCTTCTCTTCCAACTCCTTCTCAGCCCCTTCGCCCCGCTCGCCGCGCGGGCGGAAACGAACGCCATGAACGAGACGAGCGTTGACGCGGCCGAGGAGTCGGCCGAGACGAAGGGCCTGAGCTTCCGCCTGAGCGAGGGCGCCGAGCAGGCCGAGAGGCCCGAGGCGCGGCCGCCCGCGGCGAAGGCCGAGAAGCTGTCCGAGGCCGAGGCCGCGCGCGTGCTCGCGCGCCTGCCGGAGCTGAAGTCCGAGGCCGGCGACGCGCAGGAGTTCGCGCTGCGCGAGAGGTCTCTGCCGGCGCCGCGCGCGGGCGCGACCGTGCTGAAGCCCTTCCCGGCGGCCGAGCCCGGCGCGGTTCCCAACGCCAACGTCACGGGCGACGCGAAGGTCTTGCGCCACTCGCCCGAGGGCGAGGTGCCCCTGGCGCCGCAGGTCTCTCTGACCTTCTCGCGGCCGATGGTCGCCGTCACCTCGCAGGACGAGGCGGCGCGCAACGTCCCCGCGCAGATGAGCCCGCAGCCCGCGGGGCGCTGGCGCTGGCTCGGCACGAAGACGCTCATCTTCGACCCCGACGGCGAACGGCTGCCGATGGCGACCGAGTACGAGGTGTCGGTGCCGGGGCGCGCTGGTCTAGCCCCCTCGACGTGGAAGTTTGCGACGCCCGCGCCGAAGCTCGTGCAGAGGTACCCGGTGGATGTCTCGGCGCGGCGCGACACGCTGGTCTTCATGGAGTTCGACCAGAGGGTCGAGCCCGAGGCCGTGCTGCGCGGCGTGAGGTTGCAGGCGGCCGGGGGCGCGCCGCTTCAGGTCAGGCTGGCGACGGAGGATGAGATTCGCCGGGACGAGAACGTGTCGCGTCTCGCCAAGTCCGCGACCGAGGGGCGCTGGCTCGCGGTGCGCGCGTTGGAGCAGCTCCCGCCGGACGCGCCCGTCTCGGTCGTCGTCGCCGCGGGCACGCCTTCGGCCGAGGGGCCGCGCCGGACGAACGAGCCGCAGAGCTTCTCGTTCCGCACCTACGGCCCCCTGCGCGTGACCGAGCACCGCTGCGGCTGGCAGAAGACCTGCTCGCCGTACGACCAGTGGAACTTCGCCTTCAGCAACAACCTCGACCCCGTGGCCTTCGACCAGGCGCTGGTGAAGGTCGAGCCCGAGGTGCCCGGCCTCAACGTCTCCCTCTACGGGAACCGCCTCTACATACAGGGCCGGAAGCGCGGGCGCACGACCTACAAGGTGACGCTCGACGCGTCTTTGCGCGACGAGTTCGGGCAGACGTTGGGCGAGCCCGGCGTCTTCACCTTCGACGTAGGCCCCGCGCCGCCCGCGCTCTTCTCCTCGGGCGGCAACTTCGTCGTGCTCGACCCGGCGGGCGGGCCGAACCTCTCGGTCTTCAGCGTCAACCAGCCTTCGCTCAAGGTGAGCCTCTACGCGGTCGCGCCCGAAGAGTTCGGCGCCTACGTCGCGCACATGCGCTGGGTCGCCGGTTACTACGACGAGAAGCGGCAGAAGCCGCAGCCCCCGCCGGGCCGGCTCGTCTTCTCGAAGACCGTCCCCGTAAAGTCGCAGCCGGACGAGACGGTCGAGACGCGTCTCGACCTCTCGCCCGCGCTCAAGGACGGGCGCGGCAACGTCTTCGTCGTCGTCGAGCCGACCGTCCTCGCCGACCCGAAGAACCGCCGGCGCGGTGACGACGCGATGCGCGCGTGGGTGCAGTTGACGACCATCGGGCTCGACGCCTTCACAGACCGCGACGTGCTGGTCGGCTGGGCGAACTCGCTCGCCGACGGCCGCCCGCTCGAAGGCGTCGAGATGACTCTGGTGCCGGGCGACGTGCGCGCGACGACCGGGAGGGACGGCGTGGTGCGCCTGGGGCTTTCGCAGAAGTCCGCGGACGTGCGCGGGATGCTCGTCGCGCGCCGCGGCGCGGAGACGGCCTTCCTGCCCGAGTTCACGGACTGGTGGAACGAGACGACCTCCTGGGTGCGGCGCCCGTCCGTTGACGAGCTGCGCTGGTTCGTCTTCGACGACCGGAAGATGTACCGCCCCGGCGAGGAGGTGAGTCTGAAGGGCTGGCTGCGGCGGATGGGCGCGGGCCAGAGCGGCGACATCGGCGCACTCTCGGGCGCGGCCGAGTCAGTCAGCTACACGCTGCGCGACTCGCGCGGCAACGAGGTGCTGAAGGACGTCGTGCGCCTTAACGCGCTCGGCGGCTTCGATACGAAGCTCAAGCTCCCGCCGACGATGAACCTCGGCGCCGCGCAGGTCTACTTCCAGGCAATCGGCGGCGAGTCGAACACGCCCCAGGCGCCGGCCGGGCGCGAGCACTTCCACCAGCTACAGGTGCAGGAGTTCCGCCGCCCCGAGTTCGAGGTCTCTGCCAAGTCGGACGAGGGGCCGCACTTCGTCGGCGGCCACGCGCAGGCGACCGTGCAGGCGAGCTACTACGCGGGCGGCGGCCTGCCCGACTCCGAGGTCAACTGGCGCGTGACGGCCACGCCGACCACCTACACGCCGCCCAACCGCGGCGACTACACCTTCGGCCGGTGGGTGCCGTGGTGGGACTACAGCGGCTTCAACGCGCGGGGCGGGGCGGGGGAGAACGTGCAGACCTTCAAGGGCAAGACCGACGCCTCGGGCAAGCACACACTCCGGCTCGACTTCGACTCGGTTAACCCGCCGCAGCCTTCTTCGGTGAGGGCCGAGGCCACCGTGACGGACGTGAACCGTCAGGCTTGGACTTCGAACACGACGATGCTCGTCCACCCCTCTGACCTCTACGTCGGCCTGCGCAGCGAGCGCCTCTTCGTGCAGGAGGGCGAGCCGCTCGTCGTCGGCACGGTCGTCACAGACCTCGACGGCAAGCTCGTGCCGGGGCGCGAGGTGCGTATGCGCGCCGCGCTGCTCGAATGGAAGCAGGTGAAGGGGCAGTGGCAGCAGGTCGAGTCGAAGACGCCCGAGGAGTGCACGGTCAAGTCGGCCGCGGAGGCGGTGCGCTGCACCTTCCGCCCGAAGGCGGGCGGCGTGTACCGCGTGACGGCGCGCGTCTACGACGACCGCGAGCGGCCGAACGAGAGCGAGCTGACGCTGTGGGTCGCGGGCGGCAAACAGCCTCCGCGGCGCGAGGTGTCGCAGGAGAAGGTCGAGCTCGTCCCCGACCGCAAGGAGTACCACGCGGGCGACACGGCGGAGATACTGGTGCAAGCCCCGTTCACGCCGGCCGAGGGCATCATGACTCTGCGCCGCTCGGGGCTCGTCCGCACCGAGCGCTTCCGGATGGACGGGCCTTCGCACACCTTGCGCATCCCCGTCGAGGAGGGCTTCACGCCGAACGTCTACGTGCAGGTCGATCTGGTCGGGGCGGCGCCGCGCGCGGGGGCGAATGGTGAGGCGGACGAGAAGCTGCCCAAACGTCCCGCCTTCGCGTCGGGCTCCATCAGCCTTTCGGTGCCGCCGCTCGCGCGCAAGCTTCTGGTGACGGCGGAGCCGCGCGACAAGGCCGTGGAGCCGGGCGGCGAGACGACCGTCGCGGTCGAGGTGAAGGACGCGGCGGGCCGGCCCGTCGCGGGCGGCGAGACGGCGGTCGTCGTGGTTGACGAGTCGGTGCTGGCGCTGACGGGTTACCAGCTCGAAGACCCGCTCGCGGTCTTCTACACGCTGCGCGGCGCGGACGTAGCCGACTACCACCTGCGCCAGAGCGTGCAGCTCGCCGACCCGAACAAGTTGCAGGCCGTGCAGCAGGGCGGCGCCGGCGGCGGGGTGGCCGGCGCCGTCGCGGATGAGGCAATCTCCATCGGGGGGATGGCGAAGGGTAGGGCGACGATGTCGCGCCAGGCGATGAGGTACGAGGGGCCGCCGCCCCCGCCGCCCGCCCCGGGGATGGTGGCCCGCGACAACGGGGATCTGGCGGGTGGCGAGGAGCAGCAGGCGATCCGCCTGCGCGAGAACTTCAACGCGCTCGCCGTCTTCGCGCCTTCGGTTCCGACCGACGCGCAGGGGCGCGCGGAGGTGAAGGTGAAGGTGCCCGACAACCTGACGCGCTACCGCGTGATGGCCGTCTCGGTCGCGGGCGGCAAGCAGTTCGGCTCGGGCGAGTCGAGCATCACGGCGCGACAGCCTTTGATGGTGCGGCCGTCGGCGCCGCGCTTCCTCAACTTCGGCGACCGCTTCGAGCTGCCCGTCGTCTTGCAGAACCAGACGGACGCGCCGGCAGAGGTTCTGGTGGCCGTCCGCGCCGCCAATGCGGAGCTGACCGACGGGCACGGGCGCCGCGTCAACGTCCCTGCCAACGACCGCGTCGAGGTGCGCTTCCCCGTGGCGGCCGACGCGGCGGGCACGGCGCGCTTCCAGGTCGCGGCCAGCTCGGGGCGCTACGCGGACGCCTCGCAGTTCGAGCTGCCCGTCTGGACGCCCGCGACGACCGAGGCGTTCGCCACCTACGGCGAGCTGGATCAGGGCGGCGCCCTCGTCCAGCCGGTCAAGGCGCCGCCGGACGTGTTCAAGCAGTTCGGCGGGCTCGAAGTGCAGACCTCCTCGACGCAGTTGCAGGCGTTGACGGACGCCGTGCTCTACCTCGTCGCGTACCCGTTCGAGTGTTCGGAGCAGTTGTCTTCGCGCATCATCGCGGTCGCCGCGCTGCGCGACGTGCTGACGGCCTTCAAGGCCAAAGACCTGCCGACGCCCGAGGAGATGAATCACGCGGTGGAGCGCGACATCAAGCGGCTTCAGGGGTTGCAGAACGAGGACGGCGGCTTCGGCTTCTGGAAGCGCGGCGACGAGTCTTGGCCCTACGTCAGTATCCACGTCGCGCACGCGCTGGCGCGCGCGAAGTCGAAGGGCTACGACGTGCCGCAGTCGATGCTCGACAAGTCGAAGAACTACCTGCGCAACGTCGAGGCGCGCATCCCGAAGCGCTACGGCCGCGACGCGCGCAACTCGCTCATCGCCTACGCGCTCTACACGCGCACGCTGTTGGGCGACCGCGACGCCGCGCGCGCGCGCCGGCTCATCGCGGAGAACGGGCTTGAGAAGCTTCAGCTCGAAGCGGTCGGCTGGCTCCTGACGGTGCTCTCGGGCGACAAGGCTTCGACGGCGGAGGTCGCGGCCATCCGGCGGCTGCTCGACAACCGCGCGGAGGAGACGGCGGGGACGGCGCACTTCACGAGCAGCTACTCGGACGACGCGTATCTCCTCCTGCACTCCGACCGGCGGACGGACGGCGTCATCCTCGAAGCGCTCATCGGCGACCAGCCCGAGAGCGACATCATCCCGAAGGTCGCGCGCGGCCTGCTCGCGCACCGCAAGCAGGGGCGCTGGGAGAACACGCAGGAGAACGCCTTCGTCCTGCTCGCGCTCGACCGCTACTTCCGCACTTACGAGAAGGCGACGCCGGACTTCGTCGCGCGTGCGTGGCTCGGCGACGCGTACGCGGGCGAGCAGCAGTTCAAGGGGCGCTCGACCGACCGCCAGCAGTTCGACGTGCCGATGCGCTACCTCGCGGAGAAGGGGGGCGGGGCGCAGAACCTCGTCTTGCAGAAGGAGGGGGCGGGGCGCCTCTACTACCGCGTCGGGATGAACTACGCGCCTTCGAACCTGAAGCTCGCGGCGGCCGACTACGGCTTCGCCGTCGAGCGCGTCTACGAGCCGGTGGGCGACGCCGCGGACGTGCGGCGCGACGCGGACGGCACCTGGCACATCAAGGCCGGCGCGACCGTGCGCGTGAAGCTGACGATGGTCGCGCCGACGCGCCGCTACCACGTCGCGCTCGTAGACCCTCTGCCGGCGGGGCTCGAAGCCTTGAACCCGGCGCTCGCCGTCACGGCCGGCACCGCGCAGGAAGACCAGCAGGCCCAGACGACGCCCGTCGGCTGGTGGTGGTGGCGCCGCACCTGGTTCGAGCACCAGAACCTGCGCGACGACCGGGCCGAGGCGTTCACCTCGCTCCTGTGGGAGGGCGTCTACACCTACTCCTACACGGCGCGCGCGACGACCCCCGGCGCCTTCGTCGTCCCCCCCGCCAAGGCCGAAGAGATGTACGCCCCCGAGACCTTCGGCCGCGGCCAGAGCGACAAGGTGATCGTCGAGTAGCCACTGCGCGCGGATTCTACAAAGGAAAGCCGAAGTGTTGGGCAGAGGCGGCATAGAAGAAAGCCCCGCAAGTTGCGGGGCTTTCTTCTATGCCGTAGAGGGTTAGTCGTGTTCCTCTACCGTTTGCGAGTCTGGCGGCGGATTCTCTTCCTCAAGGTCGAACGGCATGAGTTCATTTACCGCGTCTAAGATATCTGCATCGATATCTTCCTCAAAATCAGGCGGCGTGAGTGGATTTGCCGCGCCCAAGATATAAGCCCGCGTTTCTTCCGGCGATAGGATAAAAGCCTGCCCGTCAGCCCCGCGCGAGATGAGCGTGTCCGGCGGCACGCTTGGCATCGGCTCCCGCTTAAAATTCGGGTCGTTCTCGACGCGGTCTAACAACGCGGTTGCCGCGTATCCAAGATACTTGGCGCGTAATTGCATGACGCGAGCCTCGAAGTCTTTCAATAGGCTCTCGAAGTCTACGGGCCTTAGACTTACATCGGGACAGGCTAAGACGAGTTGTGTCAAGGCTTCATTGAACTCAGTAACACGTTGTTCCAGGTCTTGCACTAAATCCGGGGAGACCGGAAAGATTTCCTGTGGGCTCGCCCCGATTGAGTGAATCGGGCCGCCAATGGAGTTAATAGTTTCTTTAGCCTGTAACAGCACATAAGTTCCGAGTAAGAAGGCTTGCGGCATTGATAGGTCGGGGCGATACAGCCTTTCCACCTGTGGCTTGTAAAAGTCCTCGCCTCTTCCTATAAGCGCAAAATCGGTTACAACCCGTAGCCCCGTGGCGCTTGCTTTCCACAGGTGGATATCGGGCGCGTTCTTGTCTTTCAGGCAGATAATGAACTCAAGGAGCTTGTCATACGGCGGGGGGTAGTGCGCCACTTCGTTCTTATTGAAGTCTATCAAGAGCCTTTTGATTTTATTCCTTATGACTTGCTCGCCAAGTCCCGCCTCCCAGCCCTCCGCAGCTAATCCGAGCGTTTCCGCAAAGTCGTCAATCAGGTCGCCTAGTTCGCCCGCCCCGCCGACTACTAATTGATAACTACCGCGGTCTTGGACGGCAATCTTTTTAACGGGCACGCGGTATTCGCCTCGCGTCTCTTGCGTGTCCGCACAGATAGCAACGCATTTTTCGCCGCCACGTAGGGTGCATCTGAAAGCAGCAATCAGAGTCACGCGCTTTCTCCTTCGGGGTCGCTTAGGCTTAGAGTGTCGGAGCGGTCTGAGGCCGCCCGCATTGTGTGGCTGTTCCCCGAACTTTTCAAGACCCCCGGTATACATTCGCAAGCCCTTTCAGTTAAGAGCCTTGCCCAAAAACCTTTTCATCTGCCCAAAACTCAGGCTTCAAATGGGCTTTTAGGCAGAGCCGGGTAACCCGGTTGTGGGAGGACGCTGCGGGGCTGCGGGAGGTCGCCGCGGCCGTGCGGCGGGTCGGTGCGGCGTTGCGGAACCGTGTTGCTGCGTGCGGAGGGGTTGTGCGGGCGTGCAGAACCATTTTGCAGCCTTGCAGAACGGCTCCGCGGGCGCGCGGAAGGGGCTTGCAGCCGTGCGGAGTCGCTCAGCCGCCGCGGAACGGTTCTGCGGCCGTGCAGGGCGGTGCTGCGGCGCCGTGGCGGGTCGCCGCACGGCCGCGGCGAGTCACCGTTCGGGGTCGGCGGGTAGCCGGGGCGGCGCGGCGGGTGCGAGAAAATCGTTGCCAGGGGGCGGCGGGCGTGTGTAGAATCCCGGCGCACCCCGGGAGGCCGCCCTCACGTATGCACGGCCGCCCCGCCGGGGCGCGCAGAACCCGCGGGCGCACTCTCAGGGGCGACGCTACTCGCCGTCCACGCTCACAACCCTTCCAGAAAGAAAGGAACCGCACGTATGCCAATCCCGCGTACCGACACAGAGCTAGCGCTCTGGCTCAACAACTTCTCAACCTCATTTGAAGCGCATGCCCCGGCGCTCGGCTTCACCGAGGCCGAGGTCAACGCCGTCAAGGCAGACGCCGCCATGCTCAACTACCTGCTCGGCGATCTCCTGCCGACCTACAAGTCAGCGCTACAGGCGCGCACCTCCTACAAGAATATGGTGTTGACGGGGCCGATAGGCAGGGCGGGCGGCGCCCTGCCCCCGCCCCCCGCGACGGCGACGGCGCCCGCTGTCGTTCCGCCGGGCATCCTCCCGCGTCTGCGCAACCTCGTGCAGCGCATACAGCTCGCGCCCGGCTACAACGAGGTCGTCGGCCTCGACCTCGGCATCATAGGCCCCGAGGGCGGCCCCTCCGCGCCCGACGCGACGCCCAAGCCCACGCTGAAGGCGCGCTCGAACGGGCCGGGGACGGTGCAAGTCGATTTCACCAAGGAGAAGTTCGACGGCGTGGTGATTGAGAGCCGCCGCGCCGGTGAGGACGACTGGCAGACACTCGGGGTTGACAGCTACAGCCCCTACATAGACGACCGGCCGCCCGCGGAGGCTGGCAGGCCGGAGGCGAGACAGTACCGCGCCCGTTACATCCTCCGCGACCAAGCCACCGGCGAGTGGTCGGACATCGTGACGGCCACCTTCGTCCCTTAAAACAGAACCGCGAGCGGTAGCGAGCGGGTGCGGGTGACATCAAACGTATCTCTGATGTCACCCGCACCCGCTCGCTACCGCTCGCGGTTCTGTTGTTACTCCGCCCAGGCTCAGCGCGCGCGCGCGTTCTCGTTGCGGAGGTTGTTCGTCACGGAGAAGACGCCGGGGACGGAGTTCGCCAGCATGTAGGCCAGCCGCCGGTCGCCCTCGCTGGAGACGACGCCTTCGAGCGTGACGTGCCCGCCGTTGACGACGATGTGGATCGAAGGGTTCACCCCGCGCCCGTAGCGGAAGAGCGGGCTGTTCCAACCTAGCAGCGCGCGGTACGTGTTCGCGCGGATCGAGTCGTCGAAGCCGGAGAGCGGCAGCACCTCGATGTTGTTGACCACGCGCTCGACGCCCGCCAGCTTGCGCACGCGGCGCTCCGCGTCCTTGCGCGTCGAGGGCTGCACGACCTGACCCGAGAGCGTCACGGTCGAGCCGTCGATCTCGTACGCCAGGTTGTCGAAGACGCCGTACCACGGCAGCGTCACCAACTCCTTCCGCACCCTCTTCGCCAACTGCTCGTAGGCGGCGCGCTGGCCCGGCTGTTCCGCCGGGGCCGCCACCGCCACCGACGCCGCGACGACCAACGCCGCGACGAGTGCGATAACTCTATTCATGATTGCTTTCATCTTCACCTCACCCCTTGTGTATGACTGTTATTTGTTCACAAACTTAGATGAAGCACGCCCCCCGCGAGTTGCAGCGGTCGCCCCCGACACGGGGCTCTGATACTCTGTCGGCGGACTCATTTTCATCTACGATTCAGGGGCCATCTTTCGCTTGAGCGCAACCGACAACCCGACGCCCGCGGCCGCCGACGGCGCGGAACCGGCCGGCCGCCGCACCGCCTTCGCCGCGCTGCGCCACAGGGACTTCCGGCTGCTCTGGACGGGGCAGTTCCTCTCCATCACCGGCTCGCAGATGCAGGTCGTGACGATCAACTGGCACGTCTACCTCCTCATGCGCCCCTACGGCGAGAAGGCGGCGGCCGCGGCGCTCGGCCTCGTCGGGCTCGTGCGCGTGCTGCCCATCGTCGTCTGCTCGCTCGTCGGCGGGGTCGTCGCCGACGCCGTAGACCGCAAGCGCCTCATCGTCGTCACGCAGACCGTCATGCTCGCCTGCGCCGCCGTGCTGGCCGTCGTGACCGCCGCGGGACTTCAACACGTCTGGCCCATCTACGTGCTGACGGCGCTCTCCTCGGCGGCCATCGCCTTCGACAACCCCGCGCGCCAGGCGCTGCTCCCTTCGCTCGTGCCCGCGCGCGACTTCCCGAACGCGGTCAGCCTCGGCTTCGTCTCCTTCCAGATCGCACTGGTCGCGGGGCCTGTGCTCGGCGGCGTGGTGCTGGCGCGCTACGGGCCGGCGGCCGTCTACGCCTTCAACGCCGTCTCGTTCCTCTCGGTCATCGCGGCCGTGCTCCTGATGCGCGCGTCGGGGAAGGGGAAGGCGGAGGAGCTGGCGCGCGTGAGTCTCGAATCTCTGAAGGAGGGGCTGCGGTTCGTCTGGCGGACGCCGATCATGGTGCAGACGATGTCCCTGGACTTCGTGGCGACCTTCTTCGCGTCGGCGACGGCGCTGCTGCCCATCTTCGCGCGCGACGTGCTGCAAGTGGGCGAGCACGGCTACGGCGTGCTCGCGGCGGCCTCGGCCTTCGGCGCGGTGCTGACGGGGCTCCTGCTCACGCGCCGCGGCTCGGGGTGGCGCCGGCCCGGCCTCGCGGTGCTCGTCTCGGTCGCCGTCTACGGCGCGGCGACGGTGGGGTTCGGGCTCTCGCGCACGTACTGGCTCTCGCTCGTCATGCTCGCGCTCTCGGGCGCGGCCGACACCGTGAGCACGGTCATCCGCCAGACCATCCGCCAGCTCATCACGCCCGACCGCCTGCGCGGCCGTATGACCTCCGTCAACATGATCTTCTTCATGGGCGGGCCGCAGCTCGGCGAGCTGGAGGCGGGGCTGGTCGCGGCCGCGGCCGGCGCCCCCTTCTCGGTCATCCTCGGCGGCGTCTGCTGCCTCGCGGCGGTCGGCGTCACGGCCCTGCGCGCGCGCGAGCTGCTCCGCTACCGCTTCGCACACGACTGAGCTTGCCACCGCGTGACGTTCGGGCCTACCATCGGCCGCAACCTGAGAACACGTGAGGAGGAGAAACAGCAGTGGGTGACTCGCCCGAGACCGACGGCGGCGAAACGCTCGCGGACGCCGCGCGCGACGAGCGCGAGGTGGCCGCCGGCCGCCTGCGCGAGGAGCTGAACCGCGACCCGACCGACGCAGAGATTGACGAATGGCTGCGCCACCACACGGAAGGGTACTGAGGAAGGCGTGAACCGTGAACCGTAAACCGTGACAAGATAAAAGCGCGTAAACCGTGAACCGTGACAAGAAGGAATGCCTTCCTCTTGTCACGGTTCACGGTTTACGGTTTACGAATTCTTACGGCGTCCCCGCCGTAACGGTGATCTTGTTGTCCACGCCGAGGACGCCTTTGACGGCGTAGGCGAGGCGCTCGGCGCGCTGCTTGACGGCGTCGGAGTTGACCGTGCCGGAGAGGCGGACGCGGCCGTTGACGACCGTCGCGTCGATGGTGGCCGCCGAGACCGCCGGGTCGTCCGCGAACGCCTTGTCGATCTTCGTTTGGAGCGTCGCGTCGTCGTGCCCCGCGGCCGCGGCCGGCGGCGCCGTGGAGGCGGGCGGCGCGGTCGTGGTCGGCGGCGCGGCGGTCGTCGTCCCCGGCGGCGGCGCCTGGACGATGATCGGCGGCGGGGCGACGGTCGTCGGCGCCTGGACGATGATGGGCGTCGGCTGCGGCAGCGGCGTCTGGACGATGACGGGCGCCTGCGCGAAGGGCGTCGGCTGCGTCGCGGCCGCGTCGCGCGCGTTGATGTTGACGTTGGTCGAGGAGTCGTCGCGCGAGTTCGTTATAAAGAGGAAGATGATGGCCGTGGCCGCGATGGCTAGGAGCGCCACCGTGGCGAGGACGCCCGTCGAGTACCCGCGCCGCTCGGGCGGGTAGTAGCCCGGCGCCGGCTGGCGAACCGTCTTCTGCTCGACCACCTCGCGCCGCGCGTTCGGCGTCTCGATCACGACCCGACTACGCTTCTGCTGCTCTTCGTCGTATGACATGAAGCCTCTGCTCCTTGGCTCTTAGAAGTAAGCGAACCTTGCGCGAGGGTAGTTTGTTCCAAAGAAGCGGACGCACGCAAGCGCCCGACAAAGGGGAGCGGAGGCAGCTCGGCCCTCCGCTCCCCGTCTGCGTCTGTGCCCACGACCGCCTCAGTAGCGGCGGGGGAGGCTTCTCTTATGGCGGCGGTAGAGATACCCGCCCGTGCCGCCGAGGAGGGCGCCCGCGGCCGCGCCGCGCCCGTGGCCGACCGCGCCGCCGACGCCCGCGCCGAGCGACGCGCCGCTGGCCGTCGCGCCGATGGTGCGCGTGCGCGGGCTGAAGTGGCGCCGCGCCGCCCTGCGGTTGAAGGCGTAGGTGCCCGCGCCGCCCGCGCCTATGGCCGCGCCCTTCTTGCCGCCGATGAGCCCGCCGACGGCCGCGCCGCCCACGATCATCGCCGCCGTCCGCGACTTACGCCCGAACCGCGAATGCTTTCTCCTCGTCTGCGCCGACGCGTCGAACGACAGGCTCGCCACAAGGAAAAGGAGACAGAGTAGACTGACCGAAAATTTTCTCATGCTCAAAACTCCTTCCGCTGCTTCAATCATCTCCAGATTTAGAACGGGAGAGAAGATTACGCAGTAGCCTTGAGCAAACACCATTCCCTTTGCACGCCGGGCGCCGCGGCCGCTTTAAGTTGAAGAAAACCGGAGCCTTAAAAGTGCGGGCGACTTCGAGCCCGTCCGCCGCCGCATGGTAAACATCGTCCAGCCGTATCGAATCAATGCTCGCCGTCTGACTGTTGTTTGACCTCGCCCAGACCCTCGCACATAATCGGCCGCATGACGACGGCCATCATCCATCACCCCGTCTTCGAGCAGCACGACACAGGCCCCGGCCACCCCGAAAGCCCAGAGCGCTACGCGGTCGTGATGCAGGCGCTGCGCGGCGACGCCGAGCTGTGGCCGCGCCTGCTCGAAGTCCAGGCCACGCCCGCGCCGCGCGGCGACGTGCAGGCCGCACACACGCCGCAGCACTTCAAACACGTCGAGCGCGCGGTGAGCGAAGGCGTCGGCTACCTCGACGCGGACACGGTCGTCTCGATGCGCTCGCTCGAAGCCGCCCTGCGCGCTTCGGGCGGGGCGTGCAGGGCCGTGGACATGGTCTTGCAGGGCGAGGCGCAGAACGCCTTCCTGCCCGTGCGCCCGCCCGGACACCACGCGACCAGCGACCGCGCGATGGGCTTCTGCCTCTTCAACACCGCGGCGGTCGCGGCGCGCTACGCGCAGCGCCACCACAAGGAGGTCGAGCGCGTGGCCGTCCTCGACTGGGACGTGCACCACGGCAACGGCACGCAGGGCATCTTCTACGACGACCCCTCGGTCTTCTTCTTCTCCGCGCACCAGTACCCCTGGTACCCGGGCACGGGCACGCGCGCCGAGACGGGCGTCGGGCGCGGCCGCGGCTACACCCTGAACCTGCCGCTGCGCGCGCGCACGCCCGCCGCGGAGCACCGCCGCGCCTTCGAGACGGCGCTCGAAGAGATCGGCGCGAAGTTCAAGCCCGACCTCGTCATCATCTCGGCCGGCTTCGACTCGCACGCGGGCGACCCGCTGGGGCAGCTCCTGCTGACGGACGAAGACTTCGTCGCTTTAACGCGCGTGGCGAAGGAGTGGGCGCGCGAGGCGTGCGCGGGCCGCCTCGTCTCGTGCCTCGAAGGCGGCTACAACCTTCTGACGCTCGGCGCCACGGTCGCCGCGCACGTCCGCGCCCTCGCCGAGGATTGATGAAGGTCGTGGTGAAACACCGTCCGCCATGTCGGCGTAAGAGGAAGGGCGGCGCGGGAATGATGAATGATGAGCGATGAATGACGAATAAAATGCAAGCCGCTTCTATTCATCATTCATCGCTCATCATTCATCATTCAAACTATTAGTCGGAAGGGAAATGTTGATGGGCGGGAGTTCGGTGGCGTCGAGGCGTTTGGGCGTGCGGTTCGCGCGTGCGCGCGAGTGGTCACGGCGCGCGATGCCGCGCGTGGCGCTGGCGGCGGTCGCGCTCTTCCTGCTGCGCCTGTTCGTCCGCGACACCTCGCTCTACCAGAACACGCCCGTCGGGGGAGTGCTCGGCCCCTTCACCTTCTGCGTCTGCGCCGTCGTCCTCCTCTACTTCGGCCTCAAGCTCGCGGTGCGCCTCAAGCGGAAGCTTTTGTGGAAGGTGAGGCGGCGCCTGATTATCACGTACCTCTTCGCCGGGCTGACGCCGGTCGTGCTGCTGCTCGCGCTCGGCGCGCTGGCGGCGACCGGCGGCTCGTCGCAGGCGATGGTGCGCGTCGTCACGGTCGAGATCGAGGCGACCGAGCGGCACGCGCACGAAGGCGCGCGCGCGCTCGCCGAGGGGCTCGCGCGCCTCCCGCCCGACGCCTCCGAGCGCGAGGCGCAGGCTTGGTTAGACGAGCGCGCGTCTCTGCTGCGCGCGTCCCTGCCCGGCGCGCGCGTCGCGGCCTGGCGCGCGCGGCCGGGCGAAGACGCAGGCACGCTCGGCGAGTCCTCGCCCGCGCAGCTCGTCAGTCACGACGGACGCCCGGAGGCGCGCGGCGTCGGGCCGGACGCGGAGACGGACGGGCGCGAGTCTCTGCCGCACTGGCTCGGCGGGCGCGAGTCCTGGAGCGGCTTCGCGTACGTCTACCCGTCCGAGGAGTCGCGCGAGGCTTTCGGCACGCCCTCGGTGCGCGCGCTGGCGCGCGGCGTCGCGCCGGGCGGCCGCGCCGTCGCGGTGCTCTTGACCGTGCCGGTCAGCCGCGCCCTCGTCGGGCGCTACCACGAGACGACGGGCGTCAGCATCCACCCCTTCTTCCTCCCATTCACGCGCGAAGAGGCGCGCCGCCGCGGCTGGAACATCAGCTTCAACTTCGGCCAGCCAGAGGTCGAGCGCGACCCGCAGTCCCCGAAGCTCGCGCCGGGCGAGAAGGTGGTCGATCTCTCGCACGACCAGTTCGGCGAGGGCTTCACGCAGCTCAACGGGTTCGAGTTCCCGTACCCGGTCTTCCTCGACGCGACCGAGTGGCGCGAGGGCAAGACCGCGCCGCGCTTTGCCTTCCTGGTCGATTGGTCTTGGGCCGCGGGCGGCAGGCAGTTCTGGAGCGACGCGGTGCTCGGCCCGCGCTGGTGGCAGATGCTCTACGTCATCGCGGGCATCTTCCTCATGCTCGAACTGATGGCGCTCTTCTCGGCCGCGTGGATGACGCGCGCCGTGACGGGCACCGTCCATAAACTTTATCGCGCGACCGAGTCGGTCAAGCGCGGCGACTTCTCGCACCGCATACGCACGCGCTCGCGCGACCAGTTGGGGGAACTCGCGCTCGCCTTCAACGACATGTCGGCGAACATCGAGACGCTTCTGGCCGAGCGCGTCGGGCACGAGCGTCTGAAGCGCGAGGTCGAGATCGCGCACGAGGTGCAGGCGCAGCTCTTCCCGCGCAGCACGCCCGCGCTCCGCTCGGCTAACGTCGCGGGCGAGTGCCGCGCGGCTTTGGGCGTCGCGGGCGACTACTACGACTTCATCGAGGTCGCGCCCGGTCTGGTCGCGCTCACGCTCGGCGACGTGTCGGGCAAGGGGCTTTCGGCCTCGCTCGTGATGTCGAACTTGCAGGCGACTCTGCGCGCGCAGGTCTCGATCATCGCGGAGCGCCTGCGCGTCGCGGCGCCCGCGCACGCGGCACAGGCCGCGTCCGGCGACGGCGCGCAGTCGTTCGAGATGTCGCGCGGCGTGGCGGGCGCGGAAGACTGTGGCTTGGTCTCAAGGATGGCCGGGCGCATCAACGAGCAGCTCTGCCGCTCGACCGACGCCGACCGCTTCGCAACGCTCTTCCTCGCGCTCTACGACGACGGCGCGCGGACGCTGCGCTACACGAACGCCGGGCACAACGCGCCCGTGCTCGTGCGCGCCGGAGGGACGGTCGAAAGGCTTTGGACGGGAGGCACGGTGCTCGGCGCCTTCGACGCCGTGCCGTTCGAGGAAGGGAAGGCGTTGCTGAACGACGGCGACCTGCTCGTCGTCTACTCCGACGGCATCACCGAGGCGCAGAACGCGACGGGCGAGGAGTACGGCGAGCAGCGCCTTGCCGCCCTCGCCGCCGCCCGCCGCGCCGAGACGGTCGAGAACATCCGCCAAGACATCTTCGACGAGATCGACCGCTGGACGGGCCAGGCCGACCGCGGCGACGACCAGACGCTCGTGATTTTAAAAGCCGTGAACCGTGAACCGTAAACCGTGACAAGATAAGAGCGCGTGAACCGTGAACCGTGAACCGTGACAAGAAGGATTGCCTTCCTCCTGTCACGGTTCACGGTTTACGGTTCACGCGCCTTATGCCGTGACGATGACGGCGCGGGCGCCGGTCAGCTCGGTGAAGTCTTTGGTGTAGACGGTGCCGACGCGGCGGAGGCGGCCGACGGTCTCGATTAATTCTTCGGTCGGGAGGTAGCCGTCGTCCACGTGCGAGACGGCCCAGGCCGGCAGGTGAGAGGCGGCGTCGAGGAGTTCCTCGACGTGGCGGAGGTACTGGCGTCTCGCTTCTGCCCGCGCGCCGAGGCGTCCCTCGCGGGAGCGCTCGAATTCGTCCCAGAAGTCGGCGTCGCCGCGCACCCAGACCTCGCGCCAGCCCCAGGCCGAGTCGCGCGCGGCGCGGCGCGAGGGGCGGGGCAGTCTGATGAAGAGCAGCTCCGCCTGCTCGCGGCCGACGAAGTCGCGCGCGTCGCGGTTCGAGGCCGTGTTCTTCTGCTTGTTGTCGAAGGGCGCGGGCGCGCAGTCCCAGAGGCGCTTGAAGGCGCGCGAGAGGGGCTGGCGCAGCTCGCGCGTGTCGTCGTCGAAGGAGAGCGCGTAGTCGCCGACGGCCATGCCGAGGTCGAGCGCGAGCGGGCGCTTCTCCGGCGCGAGCTTCTCCGCGTTGGCGCGGACGTTGTCGAACCACCACGCGTCGGTCTCGCCGAACCAGCGGCGCAGGCCGGGGTTGTAGAGGCGGTGGCGCGGGACGTACGCGTCTTCGAGCACGGCCTCCACGTCCGACTCGTCCAAGACCTCCGCGTTGTTCTCGACGCGCGCGCGTGCGCGCTCGAAGGCCCAGCGTGCAGTGTCGTTGGCGGCGACGCGCGCGCCCCAGCGCTTGAGGTAGGCGAGCGTCGCGGCCTCGCCCGCGAACGGGTCGATGACCGAGCGGAACTGTAGGCGGCGTAGCACGCCCAGCTCGAACGCGAGCCAGCCTTCGGGGAGCGAGTCGGAGAAGTTGCGCAACGTCGTCGGCCTCTGAAGAAGTTTGACGAAAGTCCTGCCTGAATCAATCTCGAAAAGTTAACTCGGGGTGCCCGCGTCCCAGGGGTACTGCGCGGGCGGCTCGCCGGCGTGGACAACCTCTTCGCCTTCGGCGGCGGCGTCGCCGTCGGCCGGTGCTTTCTGCGCGCGGATGATCGAGGGCGCCTCCTGCGACTCGGCCGCGGGCTCGTCCGTCCCGCGTCGCTCGCCCGCGAAGGAGCGCAGCTCCGGCAGACCTTCGAGCGAGAGGAAGGCGAGGACGACCGCGGGGTCGAACTCGATGCCGGCCCACAGGCCGAGGTGTTTGCGCGCCTCCGCCTCGGTGCCAGCGGGGCGCCAGGGGCGCGTGTCGGTGAGCGCGGCGTAGGCGTCGGCGACGCGGAGGATGCGCGCGCCCAAAGGTATCTGCTCGCCGCGCAGGGCGTCCGGGTAGCCGCCGCCGCCGAACCACTCGTGGTGCCAGCGGACGAGGAGCTGGACGGCGCGGTCGGCGCCCGAGCGCGCGGCCTCCTGCTCGCCGATGACGGGGTGGCGCATGAGGTCTAAGCGTTCGGCCTCGTTGAGCGGCCCGTCGCGCTTGATGTAGTCGCGCTGCATCGTCATCTCGCCGATGTCGTGGAGCAGCGCCGCGAAGACGATGGAGGTGCGGTCGGCGCGCGACAGGCGGAAGTGTTCGGCGAGCGCGTCGGCCAGCCGCGCCACGCGCGCGGCGTGCGGGTGCGCGTAGCCCTCGAACTCGTCCACGCCCGCCGCGAGGCGCAGATACGCCTCGCCGGCCCCGCGGTCGCTCTCAGCAAACTCGATGCCCATAGAGGTTAGAGTGTACGTTTCAAAGGCGGTCAAAACAAGTAGACAGTAGACGGTAGACAGTAGACAGTAGAAAAAAACTTTCGTCGCTCGAACCTTACGGCTTTCATCTACGACATAATCACGCGGAGCGCTACTGACTACTGTTTCTTCGCCAGCTTCAAATCGTAGGCGGCGCGGAGGGCCGCGTCCTTCAGCACGTCGTACGCCTGGGCGACGCGGGCGAAGGCGGCGTCGGTGCGCTGGCGCGTCTCCTCGTCGGCGTCGCGGCGGAAGCGGTCGGGGTGGAGGCGGCGCGCGTGCGAGTAGTAGACGCGCTTGACCTCGTCGGCCGAGGCCGAGCGCGCAACGCCGAGCACCTCGTAGTGCGTCGCGCCGCGCGCGAGCGCGAACAGCTCCTCGACGGTGCCGCGCGTGTCGCGCTCCGGCTCCGCGGGGGGCGGGCGCTCGCCCGGCTGACTCGTTGACTCGGGCGCGGGGGCCACCGCGGCGGCGAGTTGTTGCGTCGCGAGTTTCTGCGCCTCGGCGGGCAGGATGCGCGGGCCGCCCGTGCGCGTGAGCAGGCCGCCGAGCGCGAGCACGTAGACGGCCCGGCGCGTCTCTTCCTCGGGCAGGCCGCTGACGGCGACGACCTCGCCCAGCCGCACGGGCGCGTAGACGCGCGACATGACGAAAGCCTCCGCGGGGAGGAGCCGGAGGCCGCCGTTCAACTTCTCTTCAAAGCCCTCGGCGGGCGCGACCGTCTGCGCGTCGCCGTGCATCCTCGCGGCGACCAACTCCGGCGGGAGGTTGCGCGCCGACTCGGCCAGCAGACCCGACACGTCCAGCCGAAGCGCTTGAGCGCCGGCCAGACGCACGCGCGGGTCGAACGCCCACTGGCCGTCAGTCCAGCGCAGCACCTCGCCGAGGACTTCCCTCGACTGCCGCTCCTGGAGACGTTTGAGCCCCGACTCGTCGAGCACGCCCGATTGCACGAGCGTGGCGCCGGCCTGCTCGTCCGACATCACCCGCTCGCCGAACGCGGCGTAGAGCCGCGACGCGTCCACGACGCCGCTCCGGCGCAGCACCTCGACGAGCCGCAACGCGCGCACGTTCGAGACGGCGGCCGCGACCCCGCCCGTCTCGAAGTAGACGACGGCCTTCGCGCGCTCGCGCTCAAGGCGCAGCGCGCCCGAGAGACGTGCCTCCGAGATTTCGCGTACGAGTTCCGCTAGAGGTTGGTCTGACAGTCGGCCGTTCATCGAGGAGTGGGGGCCATCCCTTCAGAAGTCCCCCCGTCAATCATAGCCCACGCGGAGGTCGGAGGCCAGAGGTCAGAAGTCAGAGGTCGGTTGAAGCTATCTTATGGGCGTCTTGAGCGGAAATAAAGGCAAGGACGCGGGCCGCAATTACTAACCTCTAACCTCTACTGTGGTCGCCAGTCTCTCCGAGAAATTTTGAGATAAAAAACGGAAGAATTTCTGTCAGGCTTCGTACACTCTGGGCGGCCGCCAGGGGCCGCCGACTCAGACAGGTCGTTCACGCCGGGTTGTAATGGTGCAAAGGTCAAAAACAGTTTCGGGCGTGCGCGCCCAGGCGGGCGGCGATGAGGCGGCCCCGTCCGGCGTGCGCGAGTGCGCCGGCGCCGAAGTCTCGCAGGGCCACCTGCCGGGGATGGTCTCCGAGGTCGTCAGCCTCCTCAACGAGCAGGCGTTCTCACAGGGGCGCGCGTGCACCGAGCAGGAGGTCTGCGAGTCCTTCGCGCGGATACTGCTGCGCCACTGGAACCTCTGCTGCGTGAAAATATACTTGCATGTGGAAGGCGGCGGGCTCGCGCCGCGCGCGGCCTTCACGCACCCGCACGTCGGGGGCGAGACGGCACGCGCCGTGGGGCAGGCGATGGCCGGAGAGGTCGCGCGCACGGGCGAAGAGTTCGTGGTCGGTTTAAGTGAGAACGGCGAAGAGGGCGGGGCGGCCTCCGGCGCCAGGGCACTGCTGGAGCGCGCGGGTTTCAAGGCGGCGGCGGCCGTGCCCATCAGCGCGAGCGGCGCGTTGATGGGCGTGCTGGTGGCGGCGGCGGGCGACGCGGCGCACCTGCGCGAGGCGCTCGCCGGCGTGAGGTGCGTGGGGCAGACGGTCGTCATCGCGCTCGGCAACGCGCGCCGCAGCGCGGCGATGGACGAGCAGCACAGCCGCATCGAATCTCTGGTCGAAGAGCTGCGCAGCCGCACGGCCCAGTTGGAGAGCGCGAACCTTGAGCTGCAAAGGGTCGGCCGCTACCGCTCGCTCTTCCTCGCGCGCATGTCGCACGAACTGCGGACGCCGCTCACCTCCATCCTCGGCTTCGCGGAGATTCTGCTCGACCAGGAGGACTTGAGCGAGACGCAGCGGCGCTTCTGCGGCAAGATTCAGTCGTCGGGCTTCCAGTTGCAGGCGAGCCTCAACCAGCTCGTAGACCTCTCGCGGCTCGAAGCAGGGCACACGGAGCTTTTCCTCCACGAGTTCTCCCTGCGCGAGACTTTGCGCGAGTCGTGCGCGGCCGTCTCGCGGCTGGCGCAGAAGCAGTCGGTGACGCTCGACTGCACGACGGCGCCGGGGGTGGGCGGCATCGTCTCGGACGAGGGGAAGCTGCGGCAGGTGCTCTACAACTTCCTCGCCTTCGCCATCGGCCGCAGCCCCTCGGGCGGTTCGGTCAACGTCAACACCGTCAGCGCGGAGGGCGGGGGTCTGCGCATCGAGATCACGGACTCGGGCGCGCCGCTCGAAGACCCCGCGCGGCTCTTCGAGCCCGTGGACATCGACGCCCCCAACGAGCGCGGCACGAACATGAACGAACTCGGCCTCGTCATCGCACACCGCCTCCTCGACGTGCTCGGCGGCTCCGTCACGCTCCACGACCTCGAACCCACCGGCCTCTCCGTCCACCTCAACCTCCCCACCTGTCCGACGGAGAAGTAAGGCAAAAGACGTAAACCGTAAACCGTGAACCGTGACGAGAGAAAGACAGATTCTTCCTCCTGTCATGGTTCACGGCTGTCCTCAGCCCTGCTCAACTCTTCCAGATAGTTCTGGTAGGCGGTTCTGTCCTCTTCGGACATCGAGGCGATGCGGAGGCCGATGAGGTAGACGGGGTTGTCCGCGTCCGAGTCGAGGCGGAGGTAGTGTGCGGACGTGGCCTCCATCTCGATCTCGCCGGCGGGCAGCGCGAGGCGGAGGTGGAGCGCGCGCCCCTCGTCCACGACGCAGGTGTAGCCGACGTAGATCGAGCCGGCGACGACGCCGATGCCCGACTCGCTCAGGTCGCGCGTGCGGCATTCGAGCCGGTCGTCGGGCGAGAGTAGTTGGCCGCCGCCGGGCGCTAAGTCGCACGGCAACTCCGCGTTGAACCTCGGCTTGAGGCGGCGTTCCTTACCTGACTTCTCTGTCACGAGACACATTCCCCGGCCGCGCGCGCGTCGGGTGCGCCCGCGCGGAGGCTTGTTCTTGAGAGCGTTTGAGGAGGAAGGGGCTTCTCGCTTTAGGAGTTTGGCAAAAGCGGAGCGCCCGCGTCAATCAGGCGGCCTCGTAGAAGCTCAGGGCCGAGTCGCCCTGCTTGAGCACGCGCCAGCGGCGCAGCCGCCCGAGCGTCTCGGGCAGAGGGTTCTTGTGGTGGTGTTCGACGACGAGCACGCCGCCCTCGCGCAAAAGCGCCGCCGTGTGCGCGCCGAACTCTTTGAGGACTGAGAGGTAGTCGGACGAGTACGGCGGGTCGAAGTAGGCCACGTCCCACGGCTCCGTGCCCGCGCGCCACTCCTGCCCCTCGTTGCGCCCCGTGCGGCGCAGGTACTCGGCCGCGTCGCTCTTGACGACCTCGGTCAACTCCTCGGGCACGCCGAGCAGGTCGAGGTTCTCTTCGACCAGCCCGCACATCTTGTGGACGCGGTCAACGAAGGTGACGAAGGCGGCGCCGCGCGAAAGGGCTTCGATGCCGACGGCGCCCGTGCCGGCGCAGAGGTCGAGGAAGCGTGCGCCGTTGAGGCGCGGCGCGAGCACGTTAAAGAGGGTCTCGCGCAAACGGTCTGAGGTCGGGCGGGTCTGCAACCCCTGCGGGTTCTTCAGCACACGCCCGCGGTACTGTCCGGCGATCACGCGCATGGACTCAAAGGTAAGAGTTCAAAGTTGAAAGTTCAAGGGTCAAAGTTAAGAACTCCGGCCTTCAATTTTGAACTTTCAACTTTATCTTAATTCCCGACGTTGAACTTCCAGACGGCCGTGCGCGCGACGACGAGCAGCTCGTTCTTGTCGTTGAAGACGAGGCCGGAGGCGGCGCCCTTCACCTTGATGAGGTCGAGGTAGCGGCCGTTCGGGTCGAAGACCTGGACGCCCTTGAAGTCGGCGACGTAGACGTGCCCCTGGTTGTCCACGGCGATGGCGCCCGGCGCGCGGAACAGCCCCGGCTCGTCGCCGTCGCCGCCGAAGCGCGTCTGGAAGCGGCCGTCGGGCGAGAACTTGAAGACCGCGTTGTTGAACTCGCCGAGCGCGTAGACGTTGCCCGTGCCGTCGGCCGCGACGCGGATGCTCAGCTCGCTGCGGTCGGTCTGGCCGCTGACGGCCGCCTGGATGGTCTGCCTGACCTGGCCCGACGAATCGATCTTCACCACGTCGTCGCGCGACTGCCGCGCGAAGGCGACGAGGCCGCCGTCGGGCGTCGCCCACACGTCGTCGTAGCTTCCCCCGGCGACGGCGCCGAGGGGCTTGCCCGTCGTCCCCTCGTACTTGTTGATCTGGCCCTTCTGGACGACGTAGACGGTGCCGCGCCGGTCGGCCGTCATCCCGCGCAGAGGCATCTTCGGGTCAACCGTCCACTGCGTCATGAACTTGCCCGCGGAGTCGAAGACCTGTACGCGCCCGCCCGAGTACTCGCCGACGTAGATGTGCCCCTGCGCGTCCACGGCGATGCTGCGCGCGTCCTTGAAGCGGCCGGCGCCGACGCCCTCGCTGCCGAAGAAGGGCTGCGGGTCGGGCGCGCGCGGCGAACCGTTCGGCGGGTTGAAGGCCGTCCGCGTGTTCGTGCCGGCCGAGGGCGGGAGGCCCCTGACGGCGCGGCTGACGGCGTTGATGACGCCGATGACGATGCCGCCCCCGACGAGCAGCACGACGGCGAGGACGATGAAAACCGCCGCCTTCGGCGAGCCCGTTGACCTGAGCCGCGGCCGCCCGAACGAGACGCGGATGTTCTGCTGTTGAACCTGCGGCCGCGGGCGCTCGGGCAGCATCACCGTGCTGTCGCAGAAGTGGCAGCGCATCGTCGCGCGCGCGCCCGCCTCGTCGTATTCCAGCGGCGCCCCACACGAAGGGCATTGCAGTGTCTTGATCATTCGGATAAGTCCCTCCGAGCCTCGCCCCTCCGGCCCTGCGCGGCTCTGACCTTTAAGTCTCTGGTGGTGGACTCGGTCACGCTTACCCCGACCCTCTCCTGCGCTGCGGGCAGTTCCTTTGTCTTCAACGAAGACGGCAACTCGCCCGTCTCTCTCGCGTCCCGCCCCCGTCGTCTCTTGACCCAGATATCATGCACCCCTGAGAAGAGGAGCGTCATCGTCATCACCAGCAGGAACCCGCCGGCGAACGAGACGCTGCCGTGCCCGAGCATGAGAGTCCAGACGACGATGAAGAGCGAAGCCAATCCCATCAAAATCTGCCCGTAAGCCTTACGATGCTCCCGGCGGAAAAGCTGATAACTCTGCCAGCCGCCCCGCCCCCGGTCGATGGCCTCATCGACCCTGTGCGCGATCATCAAAGGCAGGCTCTTGGTAACGGCCTGCGACACCAGGCGCAGGTCTTCGCCGCAGCCCCGGCAGAATTTAGCGTCCTGAACATTCTGGTCGCCACAATGCGGACAATACATGCCGTCAAGCATGTAACATTCCGCCCGCGAGTTCAAGCGGGAGCTTCGCCGGCGAAGCGGGTATCAAACTCACCCGATGGCGGCGAGGCCGAAGCGCGTGTCGGCGCGGACGCGGGCGATGAGGCGGGAGGTCTCGCGTGTGTGGCGGCGGGCGGTGAGGTAGTGTTCGGCCTCCCGGCGCGCGTCTTCGAGGATGTGGAGGTCGCGGACGAGGTTGCCGACGCGGAAGGTGGGGACGCCGGACTGGCGCGTGCCCATGACCTCGCCGGGGCCGCGCAGCTCCAAGTCCTTCTCGGCGATGCGGAAGCCGTCGGACGTCTCTTCCATGATGCCGAGGCGCTGCTGCGCGACCGAGGTCTGTTTGTCCGAGGCCATCAGCACGCAGTAGCTCTGCTCCGCGCCGCGGCCGACGCGCCCGCGCAACTGGTGGAGTTGGGAGAGGCCGAAGCGCTCGGCGTGCTCGACGACCATGACCGAGGCGTTCGGCACGTCCACGCCGACCTCGACGACCGTCGTGGCGACGAGCACCTGCGTCTCGCCGCGGACGAAGAGGCGCATGACCTCCTCCTTCTCGGCGGGCTTCATCTTCCCGTGCAAGAGGCCGATCCGGAAGTGCGGGAAGACGCGGTCGCGGAGGTGCTCGTACATGCGCGTCGCGTCCTTCAAGTCCATCTTCTCCGACTCTTCAACTAAAGGATAGACGACGTACGCCTGGCGGCCGGCGCGCACCTCGCGCTCGATGCCTTTGTAGACTCCGGCGCGTTTGTCCTCGCCGACGACGACCGTCTTGATGGGCGTGCGCCCCGGCGGCAGCTCGTCAATCACAGACACTTCGAGGTCGCCGTAGACGGTCATGGCGAGCGAGCGCGGGATGGGCGTGGCCGTCATGACGAGCACGTCGGGGTTGAAGCCGCGCTCGCGCAGGGCCGCCCGTTGCAGGACGCCGAAGCGGTGCTGCTCGTCGATGACGACGAGGCCGAGCTTCTGGAACTCGACGGCCTCCTGGATGAGCGCGTGCGTGCCGACGGCGGCGTGAATCTCCCCGGCGGCGAGGTCTTTCTGAAGTCTTCTTTTCTCGGCCGCCTTTAATGAACCTGTGAGCAGTTCGACGCGGAAGGGCGTGCGCGCGAGCATGCGCTTGACGTTGCGCGCGTGCTGCTCGGCGAGGATTTCGGTCGGCGCCATGAGCGCTGATTGGTAGCCGTTCTCCATCGCGGCGAGCATGGCGAGGAGCGCGACCGCCGTCTTGCCGCTGCCCACGTCGCCTTGCAGCAGGCGGTTCATCGGCACGTCCGACTGCATGTCTTCGAGGATGCGCGTGACGGCACGCTCCTGCGCGCCGGTGAGCGCGAAGGGGAGGACTTCCATGATGCGCCCGCGGACGTGCGGCGTGACTTCGATGAGCGCGCCCTTCGGCTCCTTGACGCGCTCGTCGCGGCGCAGCCCGATGGCGAGCGCGACCCAGAAGAACTCCTCGAAGATGAGGCGCAGGTGCGCGGGGCTGCGCGCGCGCTCGTACTCGGCGAGCGGGGCGTCGTCGGAAGGGAAGTGTATGCGGCGCGTGGCGTCCGCGCGCGAGGCGAGGCGCTGGCGCTGGATGAGTTCGGGAGGAAGTGTCTCCTCGAAGGCCGCGTCGTCGAGTTTGGAGAGGACGGCGTGGACGATCTCCCTCAAGCGCTTCGTGCGGAACTCGCCGAGCTTACGGTAGACGGGCACGCGGCGGCCGACGTGTATCGCCGCGAGCGCCGGGTCGGTCACCTCGTCAACGCCATTGTCGGCCGCATCATCTTCATCAACGTCTTCGGCGTCCGCGCTTTCGTCGTTGACGAGAGTGCTGCCGTGCAAATCTTCCCCGGCCTGTTCCGCGATGCGAATGAGGGCGTTCTCGGGCGGGGCGTAGGTGCCGGGCAGCATCTCCAGCTCGTCGGGCTTGGCGAGCATCAGCGCGTACGTGTTGCTGCGCGCGTCCCACTCCCACTTGCCGAAGGCGACGAAGCGCGCGCCGCGCTGGAAGCGCTGCTTGTGGTACGCAACGATGCGCCCGGCCTGGCGGCCGGAGACGAACCACTTGACGACGACCGGCTTGCCGGTGCGTTCAGCGTCGCTGGCGGTGACTTCGAAGATGTAGAGCGGCGGCGCCTTCGGCCCGCGGTTCTTGCCGACCTGGAAGCCGCCGGCCACGCGCACGTAGAGGTCTAAAGATGCCTCGACGCCGTCGGTGAGGTCGGCGATGTGCGCCATGTTCGAGCGATCCTCGTAGCGCATCGGCAGGTAGTTGAGGAGGTCTTCGACCGTCACCTCGCCCGCGTCCGGCTTGCCCGCGACGTGCGCCAAGGCCAGCGCCAGCCGCCGCGACATCTGCACGCCCAGACGCGCGATGCCTTGCTCCGCCAGATGCAGCACGGGCGTGTCGAGTGTAAGAGGCATTTGGGGGAAGTGAAGGAATGATGAACGATGAATGATGAGTGATGAATTAAAGACAAGCCGCTTTTAATTCATCACTCATCATTCATCGTTCATCACTTTCTTTACGCCGTGGCCGCGCCGGCCGGGGTACAGAAGCGTTCGAAGGCTTGGGTCAGTTCCTGTGCGATCTGCTCGGCGAAGCGGTTCTCGATCTGGTGGCGTTCGAGCATGAAGACGAGTTGGCCGTCTTTGAAGAGGCCGATCTGGGGCGAGGAGGGCGGGTAGGGCGCGAAGTGTTCGCGGGCCTTGGCCGTGGCCTCGATGTCGGCGCCGGCGAAGACGGTGATGGCGCGGTCGGGGCGCGCGGCGTTTTGCAGCGCCATCGCTATGCCCGGGCGCGCCTTGCCCGCGGCGCAGCCGCAGACGGAGTTGACGACGACGAGCAGCGTGCCCTTCGTGTTGTTGATGGCCTCCTCGACCTGCTCCGGCGTGCGCGTCTCCTCGACGCCTATCCGGGTCAGGTCTTCGCGCATCGGCTTGATAAGAATCTCTGAGTAAGGCATGTGCTTCTCTCCTTGATGTAAGACTTTTCTGTGTCGCTTAACTTTAACACGGAGCCTTTAACTCTCGGAGTCCGCCGCGCGCGTGATGTTGATGCGGCGCGGGTCTTCGCCGTCGCCTTCGATGTGGACGCGCCAGGTGGTCGGGGGCAGGCGGTAGCGGCCCATGCGCTCGGCCCACTCGATGACGATGACGGCGCGCTCGTCCGAGAGCAGTTCGTCCAGTTCGACGGCGTGCGCGGACGCGGGGCCTTCGGCCAGGCGGTATAGGTCGAGGTGGTAGAGGACGAGGCGCCCCTCGGCGTGGCGGTTGACGAGCGTGAACGAGGGGCTTGAGACCTCGGCCGGGTCGAGGCCGAGCCCGGCGGCGAGCCCCTTGGTGAAGACCGTCTTGCCCGCGCCGAGCGTGCCGCTCAGCAGCAACACCTCGCCGCCCGCCAAACTCTCGCCGACGCGGCGCCCGGCGTCGAAAGTCTCTTCGGGGTTGTGCGAAGTCCACGTGCCCGTTTGCACCGAGGCGGCGGCGTTCAAGGCTTCTCTCCTTCCGGGTCGAGCGCGCGCACGGCGGCGCCCAAATACCTTCTCAAGTCTGAGGCGACCATCGTCCTCATGCCCAGCTCGCCCGCCGCGAGGTCGCCCGCCAGTCCCGCGACGTAGACGGCTGCGAGCACGGCCGCGAGCGCATCTCGGTCTCTTCCTTTCGCCCCGAACTCCTGCGCGAGGAAGCCTGTGATGACTCCCGTGAGCGTGTCGCCCGAGCCCGCCGTGCCTAAGCCGGCGTTGCCCGTCGGGTTGACGAAGACGCGGCCGTCCGGCGCGGCGACCAGCGTGCGCGTGCCTTTGAGGACGACGAAGAGGCCGTGCGCCGAGGCGAACTCCGCCACGACCCGCGCCCTTTCATCAAGCGCCGAAGGCTCGGAGGCGCCGAGCAGTCGGAGCATCTCGCCCTCGTGCGGCGTCAGGACGACGGGCGCCTCCGGCGTGCCCTTCAACTCTTCGGGCCAGGGCGAGAGCGCGTTCAACCCGTCGGCGTCGATGACGAGCGGCGTGCGGCGGCGCTCGACGCACGCGCGCACGAAGCGGCGCGTTGACTCCTGCTCGCGCGAAAGGCCGCAGCCGACTGCGACGACCGTCGCGCGCCCCGAAAGCCCCTCGAACTGCTCGTAAGCCTCGGCGCTGACGCTGCCCGTCTCGGTCTCCTGCAAAGGGGCCGTCATCACTTCCGGCATCAGGCGCGGCGCGACGGCAGGCAGCGCCGATTCGGGCGAGGCGAGCGTGACGAGCCCCGCGCCCGACGCCATCGCCGCGTCGGCGCAGAGCACGGCCGCGCCCGTCATCCCGCGCGAGCCGGCGACGACGAAGGCGTGACCGTGCGTGTTCTTGTAAGAGTCGGGCGTGTACCGGGTGCGCCTGAGCCAGACGCCGGCGTCCTGTGCCTCGACGAGGAAGAGTTTCGACGGCGCCTCGTCAATCAGGCCGAGCGGCGAGCCGATGTCCGCGACGGCCAGCCGCCCGCCCAGCGTCGAGGCCGGCGCGAGCGCGTTGGCGGGCTTCGGCGCGGTGAAGGTGACGGTCAGGTCGGCGCGCGCCGCGGGGCCGATGGGCTCGCCCGAGTCTGCGTCGAGGCCCGAAGGGAGGTCGAGCGCCAAGACGAGCGGGGTCTCCCGTCCGGCGTCGTCGCGCGCGTCGAGCGTCCGGTTGATGAAGGCGACCATCTTCGCGTTCAGACCTTCGAGGGGGCGCGTCAGCCCCGTCCCGAAGAGCGCGTCCACGACGAGGTCGAAGGGCTGGAGGGACTGGTGATAGAGGACGTGCTCCCACTCCTTTAACGTCGTGCATTCGTAGAAAAAGAGGACGCCCGGGGAGCCCGCGAAGTAGCTCAGTGTGCCGGTATCGTCCAGCCCCGTCTCTCTGAACGCGCCGCCTCCGGAGAGAGCGCGGGCGATTTCGAAGTTGACGCGGGCGTCGCCTTTGGCCTCCTCGACCCGGCCGAAGAGGGCGACGGTGACCTGCGCGCCCGAGAGGAAGAGCTGGCGGGCGAGGGCCGCGCCGTCGCCGCCGTTGTTGCCGCGGCCGCAGAGGACTATCACGTCGGAGACTTCGAGAGGCTTGGGGAGGAGCGAGACAATCTCGCGCGCGGCGGCGGAGGCGGCCGACTCCATCAGCAGCAGGGAAGGGACGGCGTACCGCTCTGTGGTCAGGCGGTCGATCTCGCGCATCTCGGCTGCCGTCACGATCTTTCTCACGCGGCCAGATGATAGCACGGACTCTGTGTACGGGAGATGAGGGAGGCCGCGGGCGGCAGAGACTTGGGCGCGGGCCAGTCGGGAAAAGGGCCAAAATAAAAAAGGGCGCTGTCCGCGCCTCTTCACCGCCCCTCCGTCCTGCCGCTTACGCCAACCGCCTCGCCGAGCTTCCGTTTTGTTGTATCTCCCATAAATGTTGAATGTGTTTTGTCCTCCAGAAAAATCTTTAACTTTCGGAAAATATTTTTCGGGCTTATGGAAGGCCGTCTGTGGAAGAGAAAAGCCGGGTCGGGCACGCGCCCGACCCGGCTTTTCCAGGAACTCTCGTTCCAGAGGTTCGGAGGAAATCTACTTCCGGTTGCGACGGCGGCGGGCGGCGGCTGCGATGCCGGTCAGGCCCGTGCCGAGCAGAACCATCGTCGCGGGCTCGGGCACCGTGGACTGCTGTGCGCCCGTAATCTGGCCGGTGACCGAGACGGTCTGACCCGGATCAATCGCTATGTCGTTGACGGCGAAGTTGAACGAGCCGTTGCCGCAGGTGGTCTGTCCCGCTGAAGGGGGCTGCGCCTCGGGGTTGGGCTCGCAGTTCGTGTCGTGGAAGGTGAACGTGATGGGCGTGTTGTTGAAATCGACGAAGACGCCGCCCGTGTTGTCGCTCCTCACGGTGCCGGTAATCAGGGCCGTGAATGTCGCCGAGTTCGAACCGGTGATGCCCTGCGGGGCGGTGAACGTCACCTGAAGCGTGAACGGCGTGTTGTAGGTCTGTGGCGCCGTGCTCAGGGAGATCGAGCCGAGATTGTTGAAGTTCGACCCGGGGTTCGCGTTGCCGCCGAGGGCGCGGAAGCCGTTGGCGGTCGTGCCCGAGAAGGTCGAGTTGCTGTAGGTCAGCCCGCCGGACGTGGCGGACGCGCCGGGCGCGCAGGCCACGCCGAAACAGCCGTTAGTGAAACCAGCGATGAAGACCTCGTCGGCGCGCGCCTCGCCCTGTGCGAGGGCGATAAGCGCGACAGCGAAGATGCTGAGTGCGAACGGTTTAACCATCGCGAGAGTTCGGTTAATCATTGATCGGGTTCCTCCGTGTTCCTTTCCGAGACCTTGTCGTTTGCACTCACCTAAACGGGACGGCCAAAACGCAGGAGCGGGGCGTGCTCACTGCTGAAGGCGAAAGGAAACCGCACTTTCCGACGCCGTTCGCGTAAAAGACCGTGATCCGAAAGCTGACGATGACGGGCAGCCGGCCGGGGCAAACCGCCGACTACCTGTGGATTCAAGCCTTTCAAAAGCTTATGTTGCCAGTAAAGGCTTAATTCTTCGACAGTTTCAGAAATGTGGAAGGCAATTTAACGACTTCCAGAAAAAATGTAAAGATAAATTTTTAACACGAAAGGCCGGCGGGGAGAGTTCGGAACCCCCGGCCGGCCCTTCATTTCCCGGCAGTTCGCGGCCAAACGGCCCGAGCCTTTCAGACGTTCCCGCCGTTTTTAGCCTTGCCGGCCGACCTCCGCCGCCGCGCGCGGGCGGCGATGCCGGCCAGGCCCGAGCCGAAAAGGAGCATGGTCGCCGGCTCGGGGACGGCCGCAGGGCCTTGCCCGAGCTTGAAGTTGGTGAAAGAGCCCGTGTCGTCGCTCGTGCTGGCGAAGAGGCCGAGGCGCAGGTTCGGGTTCGCCGCGAAGGCCGCCTGGAGCAGCGCCGCCTGGTTGGCGTCGAGGGCGAAGACGCGGTCGCCGTGCCCCTGCCCGTTCTGCTCGTTACCGAAGTGGATGGGCGCGGCCAGGGAGCCCTGGAATAGTATCTGCCCGTTCGAGCCGTAGGCCGTCAACACGAGTTGATTCAGGGTCAGGTCGTTGTCCGGGTCTTCCGTGTCCATGAAGATGCGCAGCTCGCCGGCGTTGGTGATGCCGGCCTGCGCGAAGCTCAGCGTCTTGGTGTGCTCGCCGTTCTTGGCGTCGCCCGAGCGCACGTCCTTGCTGCCGTTCCAGCTCACCCCGCCGGCGGCGTTGCTGGTGCTGCCCGGCGACTGGACGGAGAGGATGGACTCGGGCTGGTGGCCGACGCCGCCCGAGGGGGCGGTCGCGTTCGGCAGGTAGATGATGTCGGCGCGTGCCTGTGAAGCGGTGAGGGCGACGAAGAGCACGGCGGCGGCACTCAGCAAAAGGTTTCTGGAACGGGTACTCATACTTGCGGGCCTCCTTGAAAACTTCTCTCGAACGGTGAAAGGGGCGTCGGAAACACTCTGCTTACCTGGCAAGGAGGACTCCCCAACTTTGCGGGGTGCAACCTTGTCCTATGCTCGTGGGAAACTGTAAATCGGGACTCTCTTCCAGACATAAATTTAAAGGCCGGGGAACGAACGATTCGTTCCCCGGCCTCGCTTTGCTCGACGGGTGCGGCCCCGAATTGTTAAGGCTTAGGCTTTCTTCGTGCGGCGGCGCGCGCGGGCGGCGATGCCGGCCAGGCCGGAGCCGAAGAGGAGCATCGTCATCGGCTCGGGAACCGTGTTCGGGGTGCCGCCGTGGCCCACGTCACTGCCCACGGGGTTGGGGACGTTCTGCCAGCGGAGGTAGATGGCCTGGGAGAGCTGCGCGGCCGTCAGCCCGTTGCCGAAGCCCGCGCCGGTGATTGTGAACGTCAGGCTCTGTCCCGGCGCGATGCCGTTAGCGACCTGGCCCCCGTTGAAGTTACCGCTCGGGCCGGTCGTGAAGCCGAAGTCGAGCACGGCGCTGTTGAACTGCGGGACGTTGCCGAGCGCGCCGTCGGTGAAGTTGAAGTTGCCCGCGCTGGCGCTGGAAAAACCGGTGATGCCGGCCGAATTGTTGCCGCTGAAGTCGCCGTTAAAGATATCGAAGCCGATGCCGGTGATGGTGGAGCCGGCGGGCGACGTGTTGGTGACGGTGACGGTGAAAGTGTTGGTCGCGTCGTTGAACGTCGTACTGACGGTGGCCCTTGAAAGGGTGCCGTTGGCGTTGCCGACGACGGTGATGGTGTCGGCGCGCGCTACCGAACTCAGGGCGAACATCGCGATGGCGGCTGTGGTCGTGAGCAAAGCTTTTCTGAACATGGTGATCTCTATCCCCCGTCAAAGATTTTTTGATTCCCTTTGCGCGGCGTGAGCGCGAGGAACCGGAGCAAAAGAGCGGTTCGAGTCCCGAGGACTCACTGCTCGGCCTGTCCTGTCAGGGCTTAGACACCGGCCTGCCAGAAAAAAATGAGCAATGGGTAAGTTTTTCCAGAAAGCGAGGTGGCCGGGAGATTAAACGGAAAACAGGCGCGCGTCAACTTAAATCTTTGAAACTGTAGGTAGCACATTAGATGTCCGGTCTCAGTAGCACATGAGATGTCCGCTTTCGGGCGGTAACGAGTAAAGGCTTATGGGCAGGAGGACGCGCCCATGCCGTACTACTCGGAGGCCGCCGTGGAG
>Ga0213876_10000389_pt1 | contig 36929 bp, 36 predicted proteins | sample BarmaccomBMRX_R9_FD_160113 | JGI IMG/M metagenome (GOLD analysis project Ga0213876, IMG submission 160113) | Root-associated microbial communities from Barbacenia macrantha in rupestrian grasslands, the National Park of Serra do Cipo, Brazil - RX_R9 | ecosystem: Host-associated > Plants > Roots... | reverse complement strand
TTCCGCCCAGGCCTTTGATGCGCATCATATCGAAAAGCCCGGCGGGCGTAAGCTGAACCAATTCATCCAGCGCGGCGATGGTACCGGTTGTTTTCAGCTCTTTGATGATCGCATTGATCTCCGGTCTGAATTTAAGCGCCTCCAGTTCCGCTTTGGGAAGCTCCGTCAAAGGCTCATCGATGCGGCGGATGCGGTAGGCAGTGCCTGAAAGGATGCCCGCCAGTTTTTCATCCTGCTCATGCAGTTGCAATAACTCTGCAAACAGGGAAAACTGGCGGCGGATATCGCGGTTACTGGCCATACCCTATGCCGTTAATTATTATGCCAGGAAGGGTTTCTCTAAGAGGGGATAAGAGCAAAGGAGCCAATAAGAAATCTCCTCCTGCTACCCTCTTTTTCTCCTTGGCTCTTAGCGAAACCCTTGGGCTGCCCGCTCTAAAGCTGGGAAACTTATCGCTGCTCCGGTCCGCGGGGGTATCAATAAAAGAAGAACGAAGTAAAAAAGAGTACAACTTCTTTTCTTTTTTACTTCGTTACTTTTCTATTGAACCTCGCCCCGAATCATCGAAGCTTTGAATTCTGCTTAATTGTATTGTTCCAGGTCCGGCGTAGAAGGATCTGTCAGAGGAATTTTACCCCGGTTCTTTCTTACCACACGTGAGAACAACGATATCTCCTTATCGAAAATAAACCGGAAGAATAATTTTGTCCAGGATGTGTGATAAGAGAGTGAATCATAAAAAGCCGGCGCCTGCTTGCGGATCTCAGGCAGCCTGTTCCAGGGAACGGAAGGGAAATCATGATGCTCATTGTGATAGCCCACATTGAACGCCACATTATTCAGCACGCCATAATAACTGTAGGTTTCCTGCTCACCATTGGTGAGATAATGCTCCTGGATCCATCTTGCGCCCAGTGGGTGGAGGCCAACAGAAAAGAAAAAGCTCAGGAACAAAAGCGCCACACCTTTAACACCAAACAGCAAAGCGATGGCGGTAACCGCAACTGCCTGGATGGCCCAGTTCAAAACGGTCCAGTTATCGAATGCCTTGATCTCTTTCAATCTGGGAAAACGGAAAAGCTGGAACAATGGATAGAACAACAACCAGATCACTTTTCCAACGAAAAAATTGTTGATCAGTTTGGCTTCCCAGTAATTGGGGAGATCGCCGTCCAGCTCGTGTACGCCCTGGAAACTATGGTGCTTGAGATGGTATTTCTCAAAGGTCATAGAGCTCGGGAACAGCAGCGGGATATTAGCCAGCATTCCGGCCAGGCGGTTGGCTGCCCTGGATTTAAAGATCAGGCGGTGTGCGCATTCATGGATCATCACGAACAACGCATGGTCGGCAAATGCGCCCAGCAGGTAAGCGGCCGCAACCACAATCCACCAGGATTGGTCGGACACCAGCCAGCACAACAATAACTGAAATGCCACGAGGCCGATAATGGCGAATATCGTGTTGGGATTCTTCCCGATCAGCTTGCGCATATCGGGATGTTGCTTCAGGATTTCCTTGGTGCGGATCCGGTGCGGCTCACAACAAGTCTGGTGCACAAAATCTTCTTTCATAGTCGGTACGGAAGTTATACGCATTCGGACAAGCTAGGTCTAAAATGTGAGAATTTTGTAAGTTTTTCAGGAAAATTACAAAGACTTTAGAATTTGGCGCGGAACGGCGGCATTCTGCCGGCGATCTGTTTATTTTTTGCAAAAAAACCGGGCTCCCTTATCCTGAAAAAAATCCCGGGGTCAGTGATTTTTGTGATTTCCTCTACAGTTATTTCCCAAAAACCGAAGCCGCAACCACTATTTTTGGTTGCATGCGCTTTTACCGTGCATTCATATTCCTGTTGTTCCTGATCCCGGCCTTTCTGGCCTGCCGTACCGTAGCGGCCCAGGCCCGGACGGTCCATGGTATTATCGTCGATTCTGCAACCCAATCGCCGCTGGCGTCTGCCACCATCACGGTAAAAGAAACGAACAAACGTACGTTGTCGGATGCCGATGGTCGTTTTTCCATCCAGCGTGTCGGCGCCGGCAGCACACTGATCATAGGGTATACTGGTTATGCGGTCAAACGTGTGCTGATCCAGAATATTTCCGACACCCTGCATATTGCCATCAGCCGTAAAACCGAAGCGCTGAATGAAGTGGTGGTCACCTCCGATCTCAATCCCGCCCACCGCATCGTCCTGCTCATGCAGGAAAACCGTAAGCAGAATGATCCGCTCTACATCCAGTCATACGAATACAATGCCTATACCATCGCCGAAGTAGGCGGCATGCCCTACCTGTGGCGGATAGCAGAAGGCAAGGTAGACAGCTCACGCCGGCACAGGGTCAGGCCTCAGAAAAAGACCGATATGGTCGATTCCATCCAGGACAGGCACGAGGATTCCACAATGAAAGAGCTGGTAAAAAATTACCTGTTCGTGGCAGAATCGTATACCGATAAAAAATACCGCTATCCACGCCAGGTAAAAGAAACAGTACTGGCCACCAGGATCTCGGGTATCAAACATCCGATGATGGCCATCACCACCGCTAATTTCGAATACTTCGGTTTCTATTTTGATTATCCCCGTATCAACGAACGCACTTATACCAGCCCGATCGTGCCGGGCAGCATCAGCCTCTACCGCTTTGTGCTGCGCGAAATGATCCCGCACGGGAAGGACACCACCTATGTGATCAGTTTTGAACCCAGGGCCGGAAAAAATTTCACGGGACTGAAAGGATCCCTTTACATCAATTCCGATCGCTACGCCATTGAACAGGTAACTGCCGCGCCCGCCGATGAGCGTTCTATGGCGCAGGGCTTTCGGCTGCACCAGCAATACGAACGTGTGAAAGGTCAATGGTTCCCAAAGCAGCTAGACCTGTACACCACGCAGAAGGATCTCAAAAACGACTCCGCACTTTTTTATTTTGATACCCGCACCACGCTCTCCCATATTGCACTGGATAAATCTTTTTCAGTGAATGAATTTTCCGATATCGCCATGGAATTCCCGCGCGATGCCGGCCGCAGATCTGAAGAAGAGTGGAAAGCATTGCGGCCGGATAGTCTTTCCATAAAAGACCAGGCAACTTATCGCGCCTACGAGCATATGCCCTCGGAACTGCTTGGTATGCTCAACCTGATCAATGGCCTCACCGAAGCCCTGGCATTGCAGGCAATACCGGTTGGAAAAATAGACCTGCCTTTTCAATACCTGTTCTCCGGCGTTAATCCTTATGAAAAATTCAGGATCGGTGCGGGTGCGCAGACAAACCTGCTTTTCAGTAAATGGGTTTCCATCGGCGGCTATGCCGGTTACGGCATCGGCGATAAGGCCTGGAAATATGGCGGCAATGTATTGTTCACTTTCAACCGCCGCAATCACACCGAGCTCCGTTTCTCTTTTGCGCAGGACCTGCGCGAGCCGGGGAATGTTCCCTATTTCATCGAGAACGAAACGCTGTACTCTATCAAAACCCTGCGCGGGTTTTTCAGCTCAAGACTCGACAGCATGCGCGAGTGGAAAGTGCAGTTCAATACCAAACCCTGGCCCAATTTCCAGGCCAATGCGTGGTTGCTTACGGAAGAGCGTGGTCCTGCCGGGTTTTCCTATGGCTTCGATATCAAGGGCAATAACCAGTTCATCAGCCGCTACCAGAATACCGAAGCGGGCATCGGCTTCCGCTACACCACACGCGAAACCTATGCGCGCGTTGGCCGCGCCATTATTCCCAACACCCAACCCTGGACCAAAATACTGATGCAGGTATCCAAAGGATTACCCGGCACGATGAACGGGCAGCTCGATTATACAAAATTTGCGTTGCTCTATTTCCAGCGTTTCAATACCAAACATTTCGGTGAAACTTCTTTTCAGCTGGAGCTTGGAAAATTATGGGGCGATGTACCGTACGCTTATCTCTTCAACGTACCCGGCGTAGGTCAGCAGCAGGGTACGCTGGCCTCCGGACTTTTTGTTGGCAATACTTTTCAAACTGTTGGGCCTTACGAATTCAGTTCTGCCAACGCTGCCACTTTCTTCCTGCAACAGAATTTCAGTAACCTGCTTTTCAAACCGGGCAGCGCTAATATCAGACCCTCCATTATCCTCGCGCAGAACATCAGTTATGGAACACTGCCGCATCCGGAAAAGCATAATGGGCTGAACCTGCAGTCTCCGGATAAGGGGCTGTATGAAACAGGGCTGCTGATAAATGATCTGTACCGGATCAACCTGCGTATTTTCTATCTCGGCGTGGGCGTAGGTGTGTTTCGTCGCTACGGCTATTATGAATTGCCTGATGCAGCAAAGAACTGGGCTTTCAAATTCGGATTTGCTGTTTCTCATTGATACCCCCCAGCCCTCTGAAGGGGGCCATTCTCTGTGAGCGTCCGTGTATTCCGTGTCTCTGTGGTGAGTGGAAGACAGTCGGTCCAGACTCACATCGATAAAATTATTAGCTTTAAGAATAAAACGAAAGCATGCCAAACACACGTCGCGCATTTCTGCGTCAAACCGGATTAGCATCGATCGCCGTAATTACAACCAAATCCCTGTTTGCCCGTGAAGCAGACAAACCTGATTCGCTGATCAGGGGCGTGCAGATAGGGGCGATCACATATTCCTTCCGCAGTCTCCCGGGCAATCCTGATCAAACCTTACAATATTGTGTGGACAGCGGCATCAGCGCCATCGAGTTAATGGGCGATGCAGTGGAGGACTGGGCCGGAAAGCCCGCCAATCCCGTTAAATTTCCCCCGCGGGTGCCAGGCCAGCCCCGGCCTGAACTGACAGACGAGCAGAAAGCACAACTGAAAGCCTACCAGCAGCAGGTAGTGAGCTGGCGCGAGAACGTATCGATGGATGCATTCAAAACCCTTCGTAAAAAATACAATGAGGCCGGTGTAACCATCTATGCTTTCAAACCCAATGCCCTCAACCCCGATAATACCGACGGAGAAATTACCTATGCCATGAATGCCGCCAGAGCGCTCGGCGCCAGATCCGTTACCGTTGAACTGCCTACAGATCCGGCGCATTCGAAACGTCTTGGTGAGCTGGGTGAGAAAAATAAAATGTTCATCGGCTATCACGCGCATCTTCAGGCCACCGATACTGCCTGGGATACGGCATTGGCGCAGTCGCCTTACAATTCCATCAACCTCGACTGCGGCCATTATATCGCCGCCGGTGAAAACAATACGCCTGCAAGTTTGCTTGCCCTTATCGAAGCGAAGCACGACCGTATTACCAGCATGCATATCAAGGACAGGAAGAACAAGATCAACGGCGGACGCAATATGCCCTGGGGTGAAGGCGATACCCCGCTGAAGGCAATTCTTGTTTGGCTCCGCGATAAAAAATACCGGATACCCGCCACGATCGAGCTGGAATATGATATACCGGCAGGAAGTGATGCGGTGAAGGAGACGAGGAAATGCCTGGAATACGCAAGAGCGGCCCTTGAAGCCGCACCCTCAAAAACCTGGTCAGGGGCTAACCCTTTTTAAACACCGACAGGAAATGCAGCGGCTTTCCTTTGGTATCGAAAGACTCCGGGTAAGCATCGCCTTTCAGATTATAGCAAATGTATAATTGCCCGTCTTCGAGTTTGTAGATGGCCGTAAAATGCTTGCCTGCGTTAACGCCTTCTTTGCCGTAAATATCCATTTTGCCATCTGCATACCTGGCTTCGCCTTTATCAACCGATTCTGCGGTGAACACATAAGTACTGTTACTGATCACCAGCGATTCCTTCTCGAACGAGGCCGGCGGCAGCGCAGTGCCTGAAAATTCTTGTTTTATGGGCAGCCAGGTGCCATCCAGTTCATTGGCAGGCGTGTTTGCAGGCCGGAAGCCGAGCAGGACGATCAGCAGCAGGGCAGATAATAACGGACGCATAGTATTTTTTGAAACAAATTACGGTCTTGGGATCGGATCTGCAACAGAAGGGAAGCCGGAAAGGAAGGAGGTCCAACTACCATTGAAAATCAGGCTTATTCAGCTTTTTTCCTTCGTTTTTCTTTTACGAGGCTGCTGGCACGACTTTTTTTCGCTCTTGAGTATAAATGATGAACTATGGCCCGTGATGTGAAGGCGGCTACCGTGGGCGTTGCCTATTTATTGGTGTACTGGATCTTATTACAGGTTGATGCAACCAGGGACTATGCCGTTTTCTTCTTTTATCTCTCGCCTATAGTGGTGGCCTGGATGATGTACATGTTTCTGAAGCCCGTTGCAAGACAGGCAGTCCGAAAGCGGTTGGTTAGCACACTTAAAAAAAGACGACTGCCAAAGACCCGCCTTCGCGGTGCCGCATCGCCGGTTACCGTTAGCCCCGCAGCTTAAAGCACTGGCACAATTTCTTTAAATCCCATTAAAAAGATCGTGGCCGAACAGGACGAAATCCCCGAACTCGCAGCGGTAGTGGAGCGTAATGTGAATGCCCTATTGCATCGCAAGCAGGAAGATAAGCGTAAGCTTACGATGAAAGACAAGCTGGTGACCGGCATTACGAATTTTGCCGGCAGTATGGGCTCCGTCTATTTTCACCTGTTCCTGTTTGGCGGATGGATCGCCTGGAACCAGGGCTGGCTTCATTTACCCATTTTCGATCCCAACTATATTTTTCTGGCCACTTTTGCTGCGGTAGAAGCCATCTTTCTTACCACTTTCGTTCTTATCGGCCAGCGCCACCTGAACCTGGAAGCCGATAAATGGGCCGAACTCGATCTGCAGGTAAGCCTGTTAACCGAGCATGAGGTTACCCAGCTCATGAAACTGGTAAAAGCTATCGCGAGTAAAATGAACATAGAAGAAGCGGATGATAAGGAGATCGAACAACTCTCACAGGACACCCGTCCCGAAACCGTACTCGACACCATCGAAAACGCAGGAAAATAGTTCGTTCGGATCAGGGCCTCCAGGCCATTGTTACCTCAGGGATGTAAGGCTTCCAGTTCTTTTTTGCGGTGAGCGTGTATCGATTGAACAATGACTGGTTGCAGATGATATCAAAATCATAAACATCTTTGGCTGATGCAAGCCAGCTAAGCCGGAATTTTTCGGCCGGGTATTTTTTCCGGATAGCGCTCTCCAGGCTTTTCTGCGCAGATTTTTCCTGGCGCAATTTTCCTGCGAGCCGGTAACTGGCCGCAAATTTTCCCTCGTACTGCATCCATAGCGGTTCAAAACTGAGCAGCAGGCGCTTGTCGTGCAGTGAACTGTCTATGAAACGAATGCCTTCTGCTCTGGTCCTGAATGATTGGGTGATGATAACCGGCTTTTTCAACCGCGGCGCTAACCGGGCCAGTTTTTCGGGGCTGAAATAGTAGTAGCCGTTGTCTGACGATATTATATTGCAGTTCAGGTTGATCAGCATATCCTGTACGATCTTCCCATGATGCGTTACCTGGATGGAATAATGATAGCCGCAGTTTTTCACCGGGATCTTCTTTGTAAAGACCCAGCTCCTTTTAATCTCATTCATCAGCGCTATATCGTCTGTATAAAACTCGCCCAACGAAGCCTGCAATGCATTGGGATCGCTTTCCGAATGCAGCCCTACGATGGCATAACCTCCTTTCTCAAACGCATACCGGGCAAACGGCTTTACCTGCGCCGATGCTGACAGGCTAAACAGGATAACATGTAAAAACAGTAAATACCGCATGTTATTAGGCGTTTTTGGAGCGCAGATGCCACTGCAGTAACCAGCCAGCCAGTGCAATAACCGGCATCAAAGTAAATGCGATCACCAGGCCGAAAAATACGTAAGCAAATACACCGGTCAAACATTTCACTTCCACGCTCCCCCATTCAAGTCCGAACATGGCAATATACGAGGCGGCTATTGACACCAACCCCTCGCTGAACATTGAATAGATAAATGTAACCAGTATAGATTGGTCCGTTTTATGCCTGAGACGCCTGCGGGTAAATGTTACCTGGTATGCCAGCGGAAGTAAGAGCAACAATACTGGGATGACAAGGCCTAGCAGTATTCGCATGATTAAATTTAATCAATTGCCGGAATAAGCCAGTAGTTTAACATAGCGGCCCGGGCGTTCTCTGTGAAACTCCGTGCTATCTGTGTCTCTGTGGTGAATTGAGATCATCATCAAAAAAGATTTCCTATTCAGATGCGATCGCATCTCACCACAGAGGCCCAGAGCACACAGAATTCCATGGAGGATTTATTTCATTTCCTTCATCAGCTCACGCACCGCCGCTTCCAGTTGCTGGTCCTTGCCTTTGATCACCACATCGTACTCATTCATCAGCTGGATATCCGGAACGGTCTGATGGTTCTCAAGATACTGGCCGTTCATGGCCTTGCAGCCCAATGGAGGTACGCCCCAGCGGATGCTGTTATCCTGCAGGCTCTCCCAGCCGGCGAAAGTGCAGGTGCCGGGTACGGGCATGCCCACTAGTTTACCGAGTTTGAGTTCCTGGTAAGTGTACGCATAACAATGCCCGTCGCTGTAATTGGCTTCATTGGCCAGCGAAATACTCGGCTTGCTCCACCGGAAATTAGGCTCATATCCATTGCTGCGGGTATCGGTGGTATAGTCCATGAATTTTTTGCCGCTGAGGAACATCGCCAGATCCGCTACCAGGTCGCCGCCGCCATTAAAGCGCGTGTCTACCACCATGCCTTTCCGGTTGGCATATTTGCCCATCACTTCTTCATAGGTAGTGCGGTAAGCGCCATCGTTCATGCCGGGAATATGAACATAACCCAGCATGCCGCCGCTCATGCGATCCACTTCATCCTGGTTGCGTCGCACCCAGCGCTTGTACAGCAACTGCGATTCCTCACCGAGCGAAACAGGTTTGATGATCAGCTCCCTGTTAACTCCATTATCGGAGACCGTCAACAGCGTATTCTTATTCGCTTTCCTGTTCAGGAACTGCGCAAGATCTTTATCGGCCGTAACCGGTTCGCCATCGATGGATTCGATGACCATTCCGGGCCTGATATTCAGGCCTGCCTTATCCAGCGGACCTTCCTTGATCACTTCTTCTATCTTCACGCCATTGCCCCGGTACGATTGATCATAGAACGCACCCAGTGATGCGGTTGCGTCTCCATTCGGCAACGCATTGCCATAGCTGGAACCGCTGTGGCTGACATTCAGTTCACCCAGCATCTCGCTGAGCATTTCGGAGAACTCGTAGTTGTTGCCGATATAGGGCAGGTACTTTTCGTAGTCGGGTTTATAACTGTCCCAGTTTACCCCATGCATACTGGCGGTATAAAATGTTTCCTTTGTCCTGCGCCACACATGCTCGAACATGAAGCGGCGTTCGGCATCGGTATTCAGCACCATCTCTCCATTAATGCTGATGGGATCGCGCTTACCGCTGGCCGGATCTATTTTGGAAATGCCGCCATCGGTAGCGAGGAAAATGGTCTTCTGGTCCTTATCCCAGACCATACTACCCCCGCCGGCATTCAGCGGTACCAGCATTTTTGTTTCTTTGGTGCGGAGATTGGTCGTCCATAAATTACTGCCCCGTTCAAACCGGGCGAGATAGTACAGGTTCTCACCGTCCTTACTTACCAACGCATCGCTTAACGAAGAAGAGTGAATGGTAAGTTTAGCCTTGCGTTGTGTGAGTCCATCCCAATCGATTTGCACGGTATCTTTTTTTGTTTCCTTTTTCTTTGTTGTATCCGCTTTCGCTTTATTGTCTTCCATTTCTTTGAGCAGGGCCGCATCTTCTTTGTTCAGTTTATAACGATCGAATGCTTCCTGGGTAAAGAACATCGCATACACATCGCTCTGCGCGCCGCCGCTCTGGGCCACCGATTTAAGGCCGTCGCGGTTGCTGAACCAGAGCATGCCTTTACCACCCATGATCCATTTGGCGCGACTGTCGTTGAACCCGCTTTCTGTCAGGTTGATCGGCTTACCCTTGCCATCTGCGGCAATAATGCCCACCTCGCCGGGAGCCAGACCCGGTACTGAATAGTCGAACAGGATCCATTTGCTGTCGGGGCTCCACTGGAAATACTGGTCATTATCGCTCATGGAGAACAGCTGCTGATCGGTGAGTACCGTACGCGATTGCTTGGATGCCATATTGTAGATCTTCAGCGTCATCCGGTTTTCTATATAAGCGATCTCCTTGCCATCGGGCGAGTAAACAGGCTGGTAATTTTCTTTTTCGTTCACGATCACCGGCGTTTCTTTCAATACGGTGGACGCATAAAAATAAGGCTCCTCATCGCGCAGCTTTCTGGTCTCATAGATCTTCCAGCTATTACCCCGCTCGGAGGTGTACAGCAGCGATTTGCCATCGGGAGAAAAACTCACCAGTCTTTCCTGTTCCGGTGTATTGGTGATGCGCTTGGTAACGCCGCCTTCCACACTGGTCACAAATACCTCACCCCGAAAAATGAAAGCCACTTCTTTTCCATTGGGCGATACGGCCAGGTCGCGGGCGCCGCCTGTTACCTGCACAACGCTTTCATTGTTCCGCTTTGCATCGGCGGCGATACTGATGTTCACTTTTTTCGGACTGCCGCCTTTCATTGTGTACAGCTCACCGTCATAGCTGAAACAAAGCGTTCCGTCGCCTGACATGCTCAGGAACCTTACCGGGTGTTTTTTGAAGGAAGTGATCTGCGTGGATTTACCGCCATCGATATTCATCTTGTGAACATTGAACGAGCCGCTCTCTTCGCTGAGGTAGTAAAATGCTTTGTCGCCATCACTGAAAACCGGCGACCGGTCTTCGCCGGCGAACGACGTGATCTTGCGGTGTGTACCGGCCTTGCTGTCGTAGATCCAGATATCGCGGGCGATGGCTGAGGTCTGGTGTTTACGCCAGTTATTCTCGCCGCCTTTCTTGTCGTGGTAAAGCATGTACTGACCGTTCTTGCTCAGTTTTACATCTTCGGCAGGCGTGCTCAATACCTGTTCTACCCGACCCCCGGTTACGCTTACCTTGTACAGTTCCGGCTGAGAGCCGGTGGGGAAACTACGGTTGCTGGCGAGATCCATTCTGGTACCGCCGAAAATGATGCTCTTGTCGTCGGTTGAAAATTCATATGGATATTCCTGCGCGGAATGGAAGGTCACGCGCCGGGCTTCTCCGCCTTCTGCAGGGATGATGTAAATATCGAAATTGCCATACCGGTCGCTGGCGAACGCGATGTTTTTACCATCATGGCTCCAGACCGGCATGAAATCATGCGCCTCGTGCATGGTGAGCGCGGTGGCAGTACCGCCGGCGCTGGGCACACGGTAGAGATCGCCTTTGTAGGTGAAAACGATGGTTTTGCCATCGGGAGAGATAGCGGAATAACGCAACCAGCCCGGGTTTACCTGGGCCATACCGTAAACACTGGTCAGGATGGCCAGCAACATCAAGATCTTTTTCATAAGCAGTTTAAATAGGCCCTTAAGGTAAGAAAGAACTGCGTAGTTTTAATGATGCCCTGGAGGAATGGGAGGCGCGGAGATTTTACCACGGAGGTACAGAATACAAAGAGGTACACAGAGTATGGATTTGATCTGCTATTTAAACGGACAATTTATTCCGCTGGACAGCGCAGGCCTGCCGGTTGGCGACCTGGGCATTCAGCGGGGGTATGGGATCTTCGATTTTGTAAGAGTGACGAATGGGCGGGCGCTATTCCTCGACGACCACCTGGAGCGGTTTTATCATTCAGCCGAAAAAATGCGGCTTCCGGTCGGACGAACAAAAGATGAGCTGAAAGAGGCCATCGACCGGTTAATTAAACAGAACCAATTGCCAGATGCGGGCCTGCGGATCCTGCTTACCGGCGGTATTTCGCCTGATGGGTACCAGATCGTACAGCCGAATCTTACCATTATCCAGCAGCCGCTTGCCCCGCCACCGGCGCAGCTGCCTTCGCCATACAAACTGGTCACCTGCGAATATCAGCGCGAGATGCCCGAGATCAAGACCACGCATTACCTGATGGCGGTATGGCTGTATCCCTGGATGAAAGAACAGGGCGCAGACGATGTGCTTTACCGGCAGAACGGATTTGTAAGCGAATGCCCGCGCTCCAATTTTTTTATCGTTACAAAAGACGACAGGATCGTTACTCCGGCTGCCAATATCCTTCGCGGTATTACCCGCAAGCAGATACTTAAGGTGGCCGCTGCCCATCATCTTCCCATCGAAGAAGCCAGCATCAGCCTGGGTGACCTGCGTCTTGCCCGGGAAGCATTTATCAGCAGTTCCACCAAGCGGATCATACCGGTGCAGCAGGTTGACGATATTTCTTTCCATTCAAATGAGCTGAGTCGCCGGTTGTTTGAGCTTCTGGTTGAAGAGGAAGCTGCCAGCTATTAGCTCTTAGCTGCCGGCTCGCAGCTTCTTCTTCCATTCAACCCAAAACCATTGCATTCCTTATCCCGGAAGAATAACTTTGCAGCATGATCGCCACGCAATTTCCTGAGCTCGGCTGGCTCAAAGCCCGGATCGCGGAGAATTTCAGGTCCCGGCGGGGACTTGGTAACCTGCAACTGGATACCGAAGGGTTTCCGAGTGTGGTCATCAACGCAAAATCGAAAGAAACCTTCCGGCCGGATATTGCGGGGCCGCTGTCGGTATTCATTAACCTGCAAGGTCAAAGCCGGTGTAAAGTGGATGGACGGACAGTAGTAGTGGGTGAAGACAATTATTTTATTTCCAACCGCCACCAGCCTTATACCCTTGAAATAGAAAATAACGCGACTACCGAAACTTTCAATATTCATATCGGCGAATATTTTTCGGAACAATTCTTTGCCGGGGTAATGCAGTCTTCCGATACCTTATTGAACCAGGGAAAACAGCTGAACATACCAACCATCGCCTTTCATAATCAATTGTACCGGCGGGATGCGGTATTCGATGCGCTGGTGAACGAGATCCGTTCTGCCAGACAGGAGGCAGGCTTTGACAAATTATTGTTTGAAGAAAAGCTGGCCGGGCTTTTATTCTACCTGCTGCAGCAACACCGGGGCATACTGCGGCAGATACAATCCATACCGCCGTTGAAGCAGGCCACCAGGATCGAGCTATACAAAAGACTATCGCTCGGGGCCGACTATATCCAGTCTGCCTACAACAGCGCCATTGACCTGGATGCGATCGCTTCGGCGGCCTGCCTGTCGAAATTCCATTTTCTGCGCCTGTTCAGATTGGCGTATGGAGTTTCGCCTTACCAGTGCCTGCAGCAGCTGCGGATAAGCAGGGCCGAAAATTTATTGAAGCATTCGTCTGCCAGCATTGCAGATATCGCCCTGCAGTTGGGTTTTGAGAACAGCAATTCTTTCAGCCGGCTGTTCCGGCAGCACCGGGGAGTTTATCCAAGCCAGTACAGACTTGCCGTAAATTAGCAAGAATGGCTACCTGTGCCTGATGATCCTGTTCCATCTTTGCGCTAAATATCTTTTATGGACCAGAAACTAATCGCCGCCGCCCTTATGAGCCTGCTTTCGCTCGGATCTGTGATTACCATCGTGATCGGCCTGGCGAAACTGCTGCCCCGGACAGGCTGGAGCAGGATCAAACAACAAAAAGTGTTCACGCGTGTGGTAGCTTCCATTTTTGCATGGATCATGCTGGTGGGTTTTCTCGCTATCAAAGGGTTCTTTTCAGATTTCAGCAAACTGCCGCCCCGGCCCATGTTCGTTATCCTGCTGCCGCTGCCCCTGGTATTGTTTGCGGCGTTTTCAAAAAATGGAACGGCATTGCTTAAGATCACACCGCCCCAGTGGCTGATCGGTATTCAGGCATTTCGTATCCTGGTAGAACTGCTGCTGTTCCGCGCCGTTGTATTGCACCTGCTGCCTGTACAGATGAGTTTTGAAGGCTATAATTTCGATATCGTCAGCGGCCTGCTCGCCCTGGTCGTAGCCATTCTGCTGAAGAAAAAGTATTCGCGGCAGCTTGTACTCGCTTATAACATTATCGGCCTGTTACTGCTGCTCAATATTCTCGTGATCGCAGTCTTATCAATGCCCACTCCTTTTCGGAAATTCCTCAATGGACCTGCCAATACCCTTGTTACAGAATTTCCCTTTATTTACCTGCCTGCCATATTGGTGGTGATCGCGTACAGCTTTCATATCTTTTCAATAAGGCAACTGGCGTTGAGAAGCTACGAGCCGCGCACTGTGAGCTACGAGCAAACGACAGGGTGATGAATGCCTTCATTCATGATAGTCTGCCCGAAGCTCCAGCTCGCGGCTCGCAGCTATTGTGTATTTTGTGCCATGCACCCCAGCACGGACTACCGGTTCTATCCCTGCGGCGACCATGCGCTTACCCTGGAGCTGGGCAATCGCATAGACAGGCAGATCAATCAACAGGTGATCGCTCTTTTTCAATTCCTGCAGGATCGCCGGCTGCCCTGGATAAAAGATCTTATCCCTTCTTACCACACGCTGACAGTGGTATATGACCTTCTCCAACTAACAGGTTCAGAAAACAAAACTACCGCCTACGACCAGGCGCTCACTCTAATGCAGCAGGCGATAGCGGCCTGCGAACTGAAAACAACGGCTTCGCGAAAGGTGCAAATACCGGTCTGTTATGATCCGGTATTCGGTCCCGATCTTTCCTTTATTGCAGATGCGCACGGTTTGTCTGTTGCCGAAACGATTGCGCTGCATCTGTCCCGCTCTTATCGCGTTTACCTGCTTGGGTTTCTTCCGGGATTCGCTTATATGGGAAGTGTGGATGAAAAGATCGCCACACCGCGCCGCTCATCGCCCCGTGTTTCCGTTGCCGCCGGATCTGTTGGCATCGCCGGCGAACAGACCGGGATCTATCCTTTTGAATCGCCCGGCGGCTGGCAACTGCTGGGCAGAACGCCGTTGCGGCTGTTTGACGCCCATCGTGCCCAGCCTGCATTACTGCAGCCGGGCGATGAAGTGCAATTTTATGCTATCGATATTACTGAATTCAATAACCTGCAGCAACATGGCGCTATGTATTCTTAAATCCGGGCTGCTCGATACCATCCAGGATGCGGGACGGTACGGCTTTCAGCACTGGGGTGTTAATCCCGGCGGCGCCATGGATACTGTTGCCATGCAGGTGGCGAATATGCTGGTGGATAATCCTCCCGCCGCGCCGGTGATCGAAATGCATTTTCCCGCAGCGGAAATAAATTTTGAAGAGCCTACGATCTTTTCTCTTGCAGGCGCAGATTTCGGCGCTACTTTAAACGGACAGGAACTGGCGGTGCATCATCCTGTAATCGCAGCGGCAGGATCCGTTTTGAAATTTGTGCGTCAGGTATCAGGCTGCCGGGTTTACCTGGCGGTGCGTGGCGGATTTGCGGCCGATGCATGGTTGAATAGTTACAGCACTCATCTCAAAGCCGGGGCCGGCGGTCATGGCGGGCGGGCCCTGCAAAAGAATGATCGGATCGCGTACCGCAATACCATCGCTTTATCCGGTCGTCCTTCTCAGGCATTGCCCTGGCTGGCGAACCTATCTGGACTATACATCGAGTCATCGTTTTGGTTTTTGCCCGGCGCTGAATACGATTTTCTCGATGCGGCAAGTAAAACCCAGTTGCAGGAAGCCTGTTTCAGCATCAACCGCAAAAGCGACAGGATGGGATACCGTTTGCAAGGCGCGGCCCTGCATTCAAACATGAGTGGTGAACTCATTTCCACGGCTGTCACCCGCGGCACCATGCAACTATTACCAGACGGCCAGCTTATCATATTAATGGCCGATCACCAGACAACCGGCGGTTATCCCCGTATAGGGCATGTGATCACGGCGCACCAGCCCTCACTCTCACAAATGCGCCCTGGTGAGGATATGCGGTTTGTGCGCACCGATATTGCTGCTGCCGAAAGACTGTTTCTCAGCCAGCAGCGAAACTTGCAACAACTGCAAAATGCCTGTACCTTCCGGTTGCAGGAATATTTAGTGTCCATCCGGAACAGTTAACATGCCTGCATCAACCCCGCCATACAATATGCGGCTAATAGACATCAACTGCGATATGGGCGAAGGTCTTCAGAACGATGAAGCACTGATGCATTATATCACCAGCGCCAATATCGCCTGCGGCTATCATGCCGGCGATGCCGTTATCATGGAGCGTACCGTTGAACTCGCGCTGAAATACGAGGTGGCTGTGGGTGCTCATCCGGGATTCAATGACAAGGAGAATTTCGGACGAACTGAAATGAAATTGCCCTTGAATGAGATCTACGATCTGGTAGTCGACCAGGTAATGGCTTTGCAGCAGATAGCGAAAAAAAACGGAACAGCACTGCGGCATGTTAAACCGCATGGCGCTTTGTACAACATGTCGGCAAAAGATCCTCTGATCGCGAATACCATTGCCAAAGCCGTGTATGCGATCGATCCGCAGCTGGTATTGTTCGGACTGAGCGGCAGTCATTCCATTTCAGAAGCGCAACGGAGCGGTCTCAAGACTGCCAGCGAGGTATTTGCCGACCGCAGCTACCAGGATGATGGAAGTCTTACTCCGCGCTCGCATCTCAACGCCATGATCGGAAGTACGGAACAGTCGTTGCAACAGGTATTGCAGATGGTCTGCGAACACACTGTCTGCAGTGTCAGCGGCCTGCAGGTGCCTATCATTGCCGAAACCATCTGCATACATGGCGACGGCGAACATGCGCTGGCATTTGCCGAAGCGATCTTTCAAACCTTACAAAAACATCAGATTGGCATCATCAAAGAATAGACTACCCATCGTCAGCGGGGTTGGCCTGGGTGCTGCATTCCTGATGGCCAATTCATCCATCGGTCCGGGCTTTCTTACGCAGACAACTGTTTTCACACAGCAGCTCATGGCGAGCTTCGGTTTTGTGATCCTGGTTTCTTTTCTGCTTGATGTGGGTGCACAGCTGAACACCTGGCGCATACTTACCGTTAGCGAACTGCGGGCGCAGGATATTTCCAACCGGCTGCTGCCGGGACTTGGCTACCTGATTGCGGCCTTGGTGGTAATGGGCGGATTCAGTTTCAATATCGGCAATATCGCCGGTTGCGGCCTGGGATTGAATGTGCTTACCGGCGTATCGTTCCAGACAGGAGCCATCATCAGTTGCGTGGCTGCCCTGCTGCTGTTCTGGATCAGGGAGATGGGAAAGATGCTGGATAATTTCACCCGCATTGCAGGTACGGCAAAGATCCTGCTTACCCTGATCATCGCCATCAGTTCGCATCCGCCCGTGCTGCAGGCCCTGCACCGCACCTTCGTACCCGAAACTCTAAGCGCCCAGGCCATCGTTACCATTGTGGGTGGAACGGTGGGCGGGTATATCACGTTCTCCGGCGCACATCGTTTGATCGATGCAGGCATAAAAGGAAAAGAAAATATTTCAGCCATCAACCGAAGCGCCATCAGCGGCATCTTTATTTCCGGACTGATGCGTTTCATCCTGTTCTTTGCAGTACTCGGTGTGCTTTCGCACGGCGCTGTGCTCGATCATGATAATCCTCCCGCCAGTGTATTCCGTTTTGCGGCAGGTGAATTCGGATTCAGGATATTCGGTGTGGTTCTCTGGGGCGCTGCCATTTCTTCGGTCATAGGCGCAGGATACACTTCGGTCTCTTTTCTGAAAACACTGCATCCGGCGATCGCAAAATATGAACGGGCAAGTATTTCCATTTTTATTATTATCTCAACCCTGGTATTCCTGCTGGTGGGCAAACCGCGGCAATTGCTGCTGCTTGCGGGAATGGTGAACGGGCTGATACTGCCGCTGGCGCTTGCTGTATTGCTGATAGCCTGTACCCGGAAAAAATTAATGAAGGGTTATCAGCACCCGGTATGGATGCAGATCGCAGGCTGGATCGTGGTGGTTGTAATGGGCTGGATGGGAAGCGTTGCTATTCTGGACTGGCTGAAGACATAGAACGCTGCTGCATTGCCAGCTCGGCAAGTTTTTTTGAATTGATCTCCGCAGATACCGTTTCTACCTCCACTTTCTGGAACAGCTTTGCAAAATCCTCGCGGTTGTTCTGCAGGCTTTTAAGGTAAAATTTATCATAGTAATGGAGCAGCACGCCAAAGCAGGCGCGGATATTGTTTTCGAGCAGATGGTTTATAGCGGTCTTTGTTTCCAGTCCGCCAAGACGTTTGCTGATGCGGATGATGGCGTTGATAAGCTTGTCGCGCTCAAAATTTCCATAGTGGCCCGTAATGAAATCCAGCCTTTCTTCGAATGGGATATTCAGGAAGAATAAAGGTTTCCGGCGCATCTGCCGGAAGAATACCGAAGGGATATTTACTTCACCGATGCGTTGGCTTTCATCTTCTATCCAGATCAGCTGGTCCGCTGCATCGTTGCCGTAATGTTCGCTGAGTTGCTGCGCCAGCAGGTTCTCGAACATTTCCTGTGTGGGTTGCGGCGGCATGCCGAGATTACCAAATGCTGAACCTTTATGTGCCGCTATCGTTTCGAGATCGATCACGCAGGCGCCTTTTTTGCGCAGTTCATGCAGCAGTTCCGATTTGCCGCTGCCGGTGTAGCCGCCAACCACCTGCAAAGGATATTCATTCTCGAACTGCTGCAACACCCATTTCCGGTACACTTTATAACCACCGGCCAGCGTGTACACTTTGAAGCCGTACAGATCCAGCAGCCAGGCAACACCTGCGCTGCGCATGCCGCCCCGCCAGCAATGCACCAGCACCGCAGCTTGCGGCTGATCCTTTGGATAAAAAGTTTTGCAGATCGTTTCTGCTTCTTCCACCATCTTCACCATCTTCGATCCGAAAAAATCGAGTCCGAGTTTGATGGCTTTTTGCTGGCTTTCCTGTTTATAAGCCGTGCCTACTATTTTTCTTTCTTCGTCGGTGAACAAAGGCAGGCTGTATGCGCCGGGGATGCAGGCGTGTTTGAATTCGCCCGGACTTCGGACGTCCAGCACGGGATGCTGTTTAGACAGTTGCAGAAATTCCTGTATCGTAAGCCGGGTGATCGCCATGTCTGCAAATGTAAGCGGAGTTTTTTGTAACTTTTGACCATGAAGCGAGTGCTGATGATACGTCACGCAAAAAGCAGCTGGGCCCTTACGGGGCAGGAGGATTTCGAGCGTCCGTTGAACGACCGCGGCCACCGCGATGCGCCGATGATGGCGGAAAGACTCAGGAAATCGGATCTGCAGATAGATGCTTTCATCTCCAGCCCGGCCAACCGTGCGCTGACAACCGCAGTTTATTTTGCGAAAGAATACGGAGTCCATAAAAAAGACATCGACCAGCGCAAAGAATTGTACCATGCCATGCCGGCCGTGTTTTTTGAATTGATCGATAAGCTCGACGACTCCATTAAAACTGCGGCCATTTTTTCGCATAATCCGGGTATCACGGCGTTTGTGAATATGCTTAGCCAGGCCCAGATCGACAATATGCCTACCTGCGCCGTGTTTGCCGTAAAAGCGGATATCAAACACTGGAAGGATTTCCGCGATGCCGTAAAGGATTTCTGGTTCTTCGACTACCCCAAAAGCTGAGCGGGTGCTGCTTTCTTTTTATTCACAAGATAGACGCCCGTAAATATCAGCACTGCGGCAACCAGTTTAATGAAACTGAAATGTTCGCCCGCAAACGCTACGGCAATGGCTGCGGCAAACACAGGCTGCGTGTAGATATACGCTCCGGTAGCCGATGCGCCGATCACCGAAATGCCATACACGTTCAGTAAGTAAGCAACGAAGGTTGCGCCGATCGCTACAAAGCCCAGGCAGATCCACTGTGAAGTATTGAATGCGGTCCAATCAGTGGTCGCGAATTCGCTCCAACCCACCGGAATAATGATCAGCGCGCCGATACTGAACACCCAGCGTAATACCTGGATACCGCTATAAGCTGCCATTAACGGCCTTACCAGTACCAGGTAAAATGAATAAGAGATCGCATTGATCAATACAAGGATATCGCCGAGCAGGATATCCGATCCCGTATGCGTGCTGTCTTTCAGCAATACCAGCAGTGACGCTCCGCCGATACCGCATACCAGACCTGCCGCTTTTGTCAAGGTAAAACCTTCACGCAGCAGCCAGGCGGCGATGATGGTAATGAAGATCGGTGTGGCGAGCGATAGCAAAGAACTGTGTATCGAGGTCGTAAGCGAGAGGCCTTTGATGAACAGCAACTGGTTGATGACAACACCGGTAAGTGCACAGATCACAAACCGCGGAATATGACGACGCCGGATCGGATTTTTGCCGGGCTTGAATAAAAAAAGGAACCAGAACAGAACAAGACTCACCAGTATGCGCACCACATTAAGCGCAAAGGGCCGGATGGCTCCGGGAGTGATATATTTTACGATCGCATAATTGGCGCCGAAGATCAGGTTGGCGCCAAGTACTGCCGCATGTGCTTTGCTGCTGTTCGTCATCTGGCGTAAAAATAGTGAACAGGTAATATCAGGTGAGCGGGTTTAATAACCCGGGGATAAGATCGGCCGAGAACACCGGTAATTCAGGTAATTGATACTGGAACCGCGCTGCAGCAGCGAAATGTTTGGGTACATCCAGCTCGTCCTGCGTAACGGTGAAACAATAATTGAGGTATTCCAGCCTTGCCGCCAGGTACTCCTGTTCAGTCTGGCCGGGAGTTGGAATGAGGATCGCTTTTTTCCCCATCCGCATCAACTCCATTACAGTCGTGTACCCGCTGCGGCTTACCACGAAACGGCTTTTCTGCACATGCTCCTGCAGTTCCTGTGTGGGCAGGTGATTGAATACCGCTACCTGCTGTGGCGCCTCGATCACTTCGGCAGATCCGGGCTTACCGCGTACCAGTAAGATTTTTCCGTTGATGCCTGCCAGTCCCGCCATCAGTTTTTCTTCCAGCAATGTGCGCTGCGGTTCAGGTCCTGAAAGCAGGATGCAGAAATCGTGTTCTGCAGGCTTTTGCTGTGCATCAAACCTTGCCAGCAGGCCGATATAGGAAACCGGGGTGCGCGGCAATCGTTTTGGATGGGAAAGTTTACCGGCGAGGTTATCCTCGCCACCGGCATCGGGTACCCAGCAGGCGCTGAACCGGTTAATGAAACGGTAATTGATCCGCCTCAATAATTTTTCCAGCCAGGGGAAGGGAGCTTTGATGATCAGCTGGTGCGTGATGAAAACGCAGGGAACTTTTCTGGTATGCAATCCATACCGGTTGTCAGAGATCACAAGATCTATCTGGTGCTCGCCGATCGCTTTATCGAGCCATGCATGCTCTTTGCGGATAAGCCCCAGCAGCCGCGGCGCCTGGCGCAATACCACGAATGGAAGCCCGGGTCCGCTCTGGCTGTAGATGACCCGGTAACCGAATAATGGCAGGCAGGTTAGCGCGGGGAATTCCTGTAACAGCAGCTTCTGCTGGGCGTCTTCGGCAGCGAGTATCACGTTCATCCCGTTCTCCAGCAGGGCCCGGATCAGGGGAATACAGCGGGTGGCATGGCCCAGGCCCCAATCGAGCGGGGCTACGAGTACGTTGCGTATGTTAAAATTCCCGGACAATGGCTGCGTTTAGGGGTTGAAACATCCTAATTCTGTACTTTAGAATCCGATGAAATCGAAAATAAACCAAATCCTTGTTCTTTTGTTGTTGCTGGCGGCGATAAGTACCACATCCTGCGGTATTTTCAAAAAAAGCAATGGCACGCAATTTTGTGGTTGTCCTAATCATAAATAGTTGAACCCCTAACCGGATGGTACCCGATCTGAACAGAGACCTGCTCCTGCCTGGCAAAAATGCGAACCTGAATGCCAGGGAACTGGACCGTCAGATCAGCCTGCTCAATGCACTGCTGTACCATGTGGAGAACTGGGAAAATTTCTGTACCGCCCACGAACTGATCGATATCAACCGCCGCCGGATCATCCGCAAACCGCATCTTATCCAGGCCGGACTCCGCGCTCCGAAAGCATTCCTTTTTACAAGCAACAAGAATTGATTTTGCCTCCGAAAAAATGCTGCTAGCGGATAGTGCATGCAGTTTCGCTAGGAGGGGATAAGAGCGAAGGAGCTTAGGAGAAAATCCTCCTGTTACCTCTTTTTCTCCTTGATCTCTTAGCGAAACATTTAACGGCGCACCCGTAGACAGAATGCATCAAAGTGCAGGCTCGCAGTTCAATAAAAGAAAAACGAAGGGAAAAAGTAAAGAAGAAAGCTATTGGAGTTTGGAGAGGGCTGTTTCCAGCTTGGAAAGCATTTCGGGGATCTCTTCTTTTTTGCAGGTGCCAACACTCAGCCGGTACCAGGTACTTTTTGCGCCGGCGCCGAATGCGGAGAAAGGTACAACGGCCAGTTTGGCTTCAGATAAAATATAAGAAGTTACCTCCTGTTGCGTGGCCAGTGTTTTGCCATCGGCAGTGTTCTTGCCCAGCAGGTTAAACTGGATAGTGAGATAGATCGCAGCCTGCGGCGCCACTGAATCTACCTGGTAGCCTTTTTGTTTCAGGGCGATGAACCCGGCATGGATGCGCTGCAGTCTTTCCGCGAGTGCTGCCTTGAACTGTGTGAGGTATTGACGGATATCTTCGGTTTGCAGTAAATATTTTGCAACAGCTTTCTGTTCTGCCATCGGCGCCCAAGCGCCCAGATGGCTCAGCAATGCTTTCATTTTGGCGATCACTGTTTCCGGGCCCAGCGACCAGCCCACGCGCACACCGGTAGCGGCGAATACTTTGGAAATACCATCGACAAAGATGGTGTATGCTTTCATTTCAGGCCGGAGGGAGATCGGATCATAATGAACGGTATCGCCGAATGTGAGGGTCCAGTACATCTGGTCGAACATGACGTACAGCTTCTTTTCGTTCTCGCCGCGGCGTTTATTTTCTTCGATCACCAGGTCGCAGATCTCCGCGAGCGTGTCTTTTGTAAGGGTGGTACCGGTGGGGTTCTGGGGTGTGCAGAGACAGATCAGGGTAGCCCCTTTGATATGCTGCCTGATATCATCTGCGGTAGGCATGAAATGATTTTCGGCTTTGCAATCGATCACACAATGTTGCCCGTCGGTGAGATGAACATAATGGTTATTGTTCCATGACGGCACGCCGTAGATCACTTTATCGCCTTTGTCAACGATGGCCTTGAAGATGGTATAGATCAGCGGCCTTCCACCCGAAGCGATCTGGATCTCGCTGGGCGCATAATCGAGTCCCTCCCATTCCTTGATAAATCTGCTTACAGATGTGCGCAGGTCCAGTATGCCCTCGGCAGATGGATAGCTGGTAAAATGCCGGCGATAGGCATCGATGATAAACTCTTCCAGTTTTGCCGGTATCGGAAATATGGTAGGATCGAAATCACCGATGGTCAGGTTATAGATCTTTTCCCCGTTGCGGATCCGCTCGCTGATGGCATTGCCCAATTTTACGATCTCGCTGCCCACCAGGCTGCCCGCAAGCTGACTAAGTTGTGTTTGACTCATACTCCAATCCGTTCAGCCGCAAAAGTACGCAAAAGGAACAAGGAACAGGTGAACAAGGAACAGAAGAACAAGGAACCGAACAGGAGCTCAAACCTACTCCAGACTCCTAACTCCAGACTCCAGACTTCCTTATATTTACCCCCATGCCCTTCCCAAAAGGTTTTTACAAAGGAAATTCCCTGCAGACCGGCCTCTATGCTGCGGTGGCGGCTTTTCTGACCTATACGATGATCTTCGGTTTCCGCAAATCGTATACTGTCTGCACATTCGATGGAATGCGGTACTCGGGATTGAATTATAAAACCATTCTGGTGCTCAGCCAGATGATCGGTTACCTGCTTGCGAAATTCTATGGCATCAAGTTTATTTCGGAGTTAAAACGTTTGGGCAGGCATAAGATCATCTTGCTGCTGGTAGCCATTTCCTGGCTGGCCTGGCTTTGTTTTGCTTTGGTGCCTGCGCCTTATAATGCAGTATTCCTTTTCATCAACGGTTTTCCGCTGGGCATGCTATGGGGTGTTGTATTCTCGTATATCGAAGGAAGACGCAGTACCGATTTTATCGGGGCAGCGCTGGCAGTAAGTTTTATTTTTTCTTCGGGTTTTGTGAAATCGGTGGGCGGTTGGTTATTGCTGCAATTTCATCTGTCTGAGTTCTGGGTGCCATTTGTGACCGGACTCGTATTTGCGCTTCCGCTGTTGTTCTTCACCTGGCTGATGGAGCGGATCCCGCCACCCGATGCGGCAGACGAGGCAGCGAGAATGAACCGCTCCCCAATGCTTGCAGCAGAACGGAGAAAAATGCTGAAGCAATTCCTTCCCGGCCTGGCCGCCTGCATCCTGATCTACAGTTTCGCCACTATCTTCCGGGATATCCGCGATAATTTCAGCGCCGATATGTGGAAGGAGCTGGGCTATCTGAACCAGCCCGCAATTTTCTCCACTACCGAAACGCCGATCACATTGGTGGTGCTTGTACTGATCGGCAGCATGGTACTGATCCGCAACAGTTACAAAGCGTTCATGCTGGCCCATGTTTTCATTGCCGCGGGATTTGTTATCGCCGGCTTATCCACTTTCCTTTTTTTGCAGCATCAATTACCGCCGGTGTGGTGGATGACAGCGGTAGGATTGGGTTTGTACATGGTCTACATTCCCTTCAACTCCGTTTTCTTCGAAAGATTTATCGCCGCCTTCCGCTTTACCGGCAATGTCGGATTCCTGATCTACCTGGCAGATTCGTTCGGGTATATGGGAAGCGTAGGTGTGCTGCTGAGCAAGGAAATATTCAAGGTCAGGTTGAACTGGGTGCAGTTCTTTTCCAACAGTGTGATCATTCTCTCGGTGCTCGGATTGATCATTTCTGTTTTCTCCGCACTCTATTTTGCCAGAAAAGGCGTTTTGCTAAGAGTGGATAAGAGCAAAGGAGTATAGGAGTCGTCCTCCTGTAACCCTTCTTTTCTTCTTAAGCTCTTAGCGAAGCCATTTTTAGGCTGCACTCCAGAGGCGCGATTAAGGCCGGAGTTTCTTATTCTTATTTCCCCTCAAACTTCTTCTCCGCTTCCTTCGCTTTTTCAAAATCCAGCACTACGCCATTGATGCAATAGCGTAAGCCGGTAGGCGGCGGGCCATCTTCGAATACATGTCCGAGATGGGCTTTACAGCGGCCGCATTCCACTTCGGTACGGCGCATGCCGTGCGAATTATCGGGGATATAGATAACCGAACTTTTCGAAACCGGCTCATAAAAGCTCGGCCACCCGCAGCCGCTTTCGAATTTTGTGTCGCTTTTGAATAAGGGATTGCCGCAGGCCGTGCAGTAGTAGGTACCGATCTCTTTGGAAGTTTCGAACTTGCTGGAGAATGGCCGTTCCGTACCTTTTTCGCGGGCGATATGGTATACTTCCGGTGAAAGGATGTTTTTCCATTCCTCATCCTTCAGCGCCAGCTTGCTGCTGTCGGTACGGGAATAAACGGGGTTATTTTTTGAATTGTCCATAGGGTTTGTCGTCTTTTTCGGAGAACAATTGATCAGAAATAAGGTTGAAAAAACCAGTGCCAGGCATTTTTTGTTCATCCGGGAGGAATTGTGCTGAAAGATACGTTTGCTATCGCCTATTAGTTTCCCTTCGGAACGATGTGGTGCCGCTGAACAGGCTGCGATTCACTGTTTTCAAAGGTTTTCATCAAATGTTAAACATTTTTTAAAGGCCAACCTTTATATTTGCCCTTCACGCAAGTTTAGCAAGTACATGTTTAATATTATCCTGTTTGGACCTCCGGGCAGTGGCAAAGGCACGCAAAGTGAGAAGCTGATCCAGGCCTATGGGCTCAAGCATTTATCCACCGGCGACCTGCTGCGGAGCGAGATCGCCAGGCAGACCCCGCTGGGGCTGGAAGCCAAAAGTATTATGGACCGGGGGCAGCTGGTGCCCGACGAGGTAGTGGTGGGGATGATCAGCTCTGCGCTGGACAATCACCCGCAGGCCAGGGGGTTCCTCTTTGATGGTTTTCCACGTACCGTGGCACAAAGCGAGGCACTGGACAAATTATTGCGCTTGAAAAATACCGAAATTGGTGTAGTATTGGCACTGGAAGTGGGCGAAGAGGAGCTGGTGAACCGGCTGCTCAACCGCGGACTTACCAGCGGCCGCAGCGACGATACCAACGAATCGGTGATCCGGGCCCGCATCACCGAATACAGGAACAAGACCTCAGTGGTGGCAGAACACTACGATAAAAGCGGCAAAGTAGTGAAAGTGCCGGGTGAAGGAACGGTAGATGAGATTTTTAGATCCCTTTGCAGCGAAATTGATCGGCGTTTGTCTTAATTATACCAGCTAACTGCTTAACGAGTTTCTTTACAACCAATAACCAACCTGCTATCCCGCCACGGTCTCTTTGGCGGGATTTTTTTGTCCCCAGGGGAGAATGGCGATCCGCTACCTTTAAGATCAGAACCAATTCATATGCTACAGGAAAAAGAACAATTTCTCAAACACGAGTACATTCCCCTCCTGCGGCAGCTCCAGGCGCACCAGCCGGGCCGCTGGGGCAAAATGGATGCCCAGCAAATGGTGGAGCATATGCGCGATGCTTTCAAAGTGGCCAACGGGAAAATAGTATTGCCACTGATCAATACCGACCCGGCCGTGCTCGAAAAAGCCAGGGCTTTCATGCTCTCGGAAGCCCCATTCCGGGAAAACACAAAAATGCCCCTGATGCCAGAGGAGCCCCGCCGGCATAAATATGCGGGCATGGAAGAAGCCATCGAAAAATTGCGGCCCGAACTCGAAGATGTGTTTACCGTTTATGCCGCAGATCCTCAAAAGGTATTGGTAAACCCGGTGTTCGGCGATCTCAATTATGAGCAGCAGGTGCATTTGCTGCATAAACATGCTAAGCATCATTTGGCGCAGTTTGGGTTGTGAGTTGTTCCTGGCTGCCAATCATTCTTCATCCCTCAGCTTTACTCCTCATCCCCGGCCCCTCTCCACCAGTGGAGAGGGGGAGAAAGATTTTCATGGGGACATGATATTCTTCAAAAGATGATATTCAAACTCCCTCTCCACGGGTGGAGAGGGTTGGGGTGAGGTGTTGGCGGAGAGGGTTGGGGTGAGGATTTGATGGAGAGCACAACTCATAAGGCTACCATTCGTTAGCTTTGCGCCATGCTTAGTACCGAAAATTATGTAACCGGCCGCTGGATTAAAGGTGACGGCGACGGGCAGGTCCTTTTCAATGCTATCACAGGCGAACCTGTTGCGAGGGCTTCTACCAAAGGGCTGGATTTTGCTGCCATTCTCAACTACGCCCGCGAAACGGGCAATCCCGCTCTGCGGAAGATGAGTTTTCACGAGCGCGGACTGATGCTGCGTTCACTTGCCCTCTACCTGCGGGAGCATCTTGAAGAATTTTACCAGATCAGTTATCGCACCGGCGCTACCAGGGCAGACAGCTGGGTGGATATCGAAGGCGGTATCGGCAACCTGTTTTCCTATGCTTCGCTGCGCCGGAAATTTCCGGATACGCCTTACTGCCTCGATGGCGAACATCATCAGCTGGGAAAGGCAAACACCTTTATGGGCCATCACCTGCTCATTCCCAAAGAAGGGGTTGCCGTGCATATCAATGCATTCAATTTCCCGGTATGGGGTATGCTGGAAAAAATTGCAGTTAACCTGCTGGCCGGCGTGCCTGCGGTAGTGAAGCCGGCTACCATTACCTCTTTTCTTACCGAATCGGTAGTACGGCGGATAGACGCTTCAGGCATTCTGCCGAAGGGTGCGCTGCAACTTATCTGTGGAAGCGCGGGCGACCTGCTCGATCATGTGACTGCACAGGATGTAGTGAGCTTTACAGGTTCGGCTTCCACCGGACTCATGCTTAAATCGGGCAAAAATATCCTGGAACAGAACGTTCCTTTCACCATGGAAGCCGATTCCCTCAACTGCATTGTATTGGGTGAAGACGTAACTCCCGGCATGCCGGAATGGGATATATTCATCAAAGAAGTGCGGAAAGAAATGACCACGAAATGCGGACAAAAGTGCACCGCTATCCGCCGCATTTTCGTTCCTGAAAATAAACTGAAAGATATCGGCATTGCATTGGGGAAAGCATTGGCCCAAACCACCATCGGAAATCCACTCAATGAAAAAGTGCGGATGGGTTCACTGGCAGGCGAATCGCAACGCAAGGAAGTAAAAGCACAGGTGCAGAAATTACTGGCTTCCTCGCAGATCATCTACGGCTCGCTCGACAGTGTTGAACTGATCGATGCCGATGCGGCGAGAGGCGCTTTCATGAGCCCCATCCTGCTGCTGAATGAACAGCCGCACACCAGCCGGGAAGTGCATGAAGTGGAAGCTTTCGGGCCCGTTTCCACCTTGATGCCTTATTCCACCACGGAAGAAGCCATCACCCTGGCCAAAATGGGTAAGGGCTCGCTGGTGAGTTCGGTGGTAACGGCAGATCCGGCCGTCGCCAAAAAATATGTACTCGGAGCAGGCACCTATCATGGCCGCATCCTCATACTCAATAACCAGTGTGCCAAAGAAAGTACCGGACACGGATCGCCCCTGCCTTTATTGGTGCATGGGGGCCCTGGCCGCGCAGGCGGTGGCGAGGAAATGGGCGGCATCCGCGGCGTGAAACATTATATGCAGCGGGTGGCTATCCAGGGCTCGCCGGATATGATCACGGCGGTGAGCAACGTGTTCCAGCCCGGGGCTACAAGGCGTACCGACGGCATCCACCCGTTCAAAAAATATTTCGAGGAACTGGAGATCGGGGATCAGCTGGTAACGGAAAAAAGACTGATCACCGCCGAAGACATCAACCGCTTTGCAGACCTGAGTGGGGATCATTTCTACGCCCATCTCACGGGAACAGATTTTGCAGGTACCATGTTTGAGCGGCAGGTAGCGCATGGTTATTTTCTCATCAGTGCAGCGGCAGGATTATTTGTGGACAGCTATGAGAAAAACCCGGTGCTGCTGAATTACGGTATCGATGAACTGCGGTTTACAAAACCGGTTTATCCCGGCGCCGAATTCTATGTGCGGTTCACCTGCAAGGAAAAAACAGGGCAGGAACAAAAAGAGCCAACCGATATCCCGCGTGGTATCGTAAAATGGCTCGTGGAAATGATGGATGAAACAGACGAGATCGTAGGCGTGGCAACCATTCTTACAATGGTGGCGCGGAAGGTTCAATAAAAGAAAAACGAAGAAAAGAAGAGTAAGAAGAGGTTCAACAGGTGAAAAAACTGCATTAGAGTGCGGCAGATACCTAAAAACGTCTGAACTATAGTCGATACTTTTCTCTTTTTCTTTTGGCTTTCTTTTATTGAAACGATGAGTCAAACAACAGTGAACGCCATAATCGCAAGTGTACTTGATTCCTGCATCAAAGTACATGCGGAGCTGGGTCCGGGTCTATATGAATCCGTTTATGAAGAAGTTCTTATACATGAGTTGACCAAGCGTGCATTTGTTGTAAAGAGACAAGTGCCGATACCGGTGGTGTACGATTATATTAAATTCGGTATTGGTTTCAGGCTCGATCTGTTGGTTAACGATAGGGTTGTAGTAGAGATAAAATCGGTGGAAGCTGTAGCTCCCATTCATTTTAAACAACTACACGCTTATCTTAAGCTGGCAGGTTTTAGAGACGGAGTATTAGTTAATTTTAATGCCAACTTATTAAAAGACGGTTTTTACAGGCGATTTAATAACCATTCAAGAAAGTTAGTATGATAGAAGAGATCAAAGAAGGACATGTAAAAGTAGAACGTGAGCATGGGATTGCTACGATAGAGTTCTATCATCCGCAGAGCAATTCATTACCAGGCGAATTGCTGCATACACTTGCCAAAGACATCCACAGCGAAGGCCTGAACCGCGATACCAAAGTGATCATCCTGAAATCCTGCGGCGATAAAGTATTCTGCTCCGGTGCATCCTTCGACGAACTGGCAGCAATCAGTACAGAAGCCCAGGGCATCCATTTCTTCTCCGGGTTTGCTGAAGTGATCAACGCCATGCGAAAAACCCCGCAGTTCATTATCGCCCGGATCCAGGGCAAATGTGTTGGGGGCGGGGTAGGACTGGCCGCCGCCGCCGATTACGCCATCGCCGTTGATGGTGCAGACATCAAACTTAGTGAACTGGCGGTAGGCATCGGCCCATTCGTGGTTGGGCCGGCCGTTGAACGTAAACTGGGCCTATCCGCATTCTCTCAACTTACCATCGATGCCACTATGTGGCGTTCTGCAGACTGGGCGAAACGAAAAGGACTGTATGCAGAAGTGTATAGCGATATTGACGCTGTGGACGACGCCATCGACCGGCTCAGCACCAATCTTTCACATTCCAGCGCCGCCGCCATGCACGAGATCAAGAAAGTCTTGTGGAAGGGAACAGAACATTGGGATGACCTGTTAAAGGAAAGGGCCGCCATCAGCGGGCGTCTCATACTGAGCGAGCACAGCAAAACGTTCATCTCTAAATTCAAGTCGAAACAGCGATCATAGCAGGCGACCCAATAAATTGTTAATGATCGTTGTTAGACCGGGTTCCTTCAGGTCTGCGGGAAACTATCTCCTCCTGGGTTTCCTCGATGTCCATCTTACAGAACTCATACGACGCATTCAACCCCCTGCAGGTGGCCAGATGATCAGTAAGGGCCACCAGGCGGTCCAGCAATTCCTGGTACGTTAAATATCGTAGGATCTGTCTCATGATCTGATATTGGATCTCCCCATATACCTGAAAAAACCATGCTATCTCCTTTTGGGGAGGCCAATTACCCAGTTGTTTAATGAAATGATAAAATTTACATGTCTTCGCATAATACCTCTGCGGTGGACCGGTGTTTGTTACTTTTAAAACTGTTACCGAAATCCGATAAGTATGAACACGACCACCCTACTATTCATCGACGACGACGAGGATGATCTGAGTTTTTTTTACCAGGCTGTGAAAGATATCGATCGCGGCATTCATTGTTTCCTGCACAAGGATAGCCAGTCTGCCATGCGGCTTCTCGAAACAGATACCGAACTCTGCCCAGACCTGATCTTTCTCGATCTGAATATGCCCAAACTCTCCGGAAAACATTGCCTGTCCATGATCAAACACATGGTGCGACATAAGAATACCCCGGTGATCATCTGTACCACTTCCTCATCCGAACGTGATATGGACGATACCTGGGAGCTTGGTGCGGCATGTTATCTTACCAAACCCCCTACCGTGTCGGACTGGAAATATGAGATCAGCGAGATCCTTTCCGCTTTCCTCAAGGATAAATACGGCCAGTTGAAGGTGCCGGAAGAACGAGAGGCGAAAGCCGTTTAAATTATTTGAAGGCATGAAAAAGGCGCAGGATTTCCTGCGCCTTCCATATTATGCCTGAACGATCACAGGTCATCGTATTCGTACAGCGGATCGATATGGGTACCTGCTTTCATTTCGAAAACGGGATTGATGATGCCGTCTTTCAGTCCGTATACCCAGCCATGCAGGTCGGGACGCTGCTCATTTTTCCAGGCGCGCTGGATGATGGAGGTTTTGGCAAGATGCTGTACCTGTTCACGCACATTCAGCTCTACCAGCCGGTCTGCCCTTTTTTCTTCATCGGTGATCCCATCCAGTTCGGAGCGGTGCAGGCGGTATACATCTTTGATATTGCGCAGCCACATATTCAGCACCTGTTTGAAATCGTGATTGGTCATGGCCGCTTTAACGCCGCCGCATCCATAATGACCGCAAACGATCACATGTTTTACCTTGAGATGTGCAACGGCATATTCGAGAACGCTCAGCAGGTTCACATCGGTATGGATCACCATGTTGGCGATATTACGGTGAACAAAGATCTCGCCGGGCTGTGTATTGGTGATCTCATTGGCGGGCACGCGACTGTCGCTGCAGCCGATCCACAGGAATTCGGGCGTCTGCAGTCCTGACAATCGTTGAAAATATTCGGGGTCGTCGGCTACTTTTTCGTGTGCCCAGGCTTTGTTTTCCAGTAATAGTTTTTCGTATGCTTTCATGCTGCGGGTGTTTTAGGTTCCATAAATAAAATATGCATTGGGTTGGTCATGCTTTTTCTGACTTCCACCCTGATATTCTTCAGGTGGGCATGACAAAGAAAATTATTGATCTCTTCGATCACATCCTTATCGATAAAATCGGCCCTGCTGGCGTCGATCAGTACCGCTGCGTTCTCGGGCACATCTTCCAGGGTTTTTTTCACGATCGGCTTGTTCAGGAAGGATACATCTTTCCTGAGCCGGATCAGGAAATGGTTTGCGTCCTTCACCATGAACACCGATGAGCGAAAATTGCTTCTTACCATAAAGAACAATCCCACGCCGATGCCGATCAGGATGCCTGTCAGTAGGTCGGTGATAAGGATGGCCGCTATCGTTACCACGAATGGTACGAACTGGTCCCAGCCTTTCTGAAAGAACTGTTTGAACAGCGAGATCTTCGCCAGCTTATACCCAGTAAAGATAAGTACGGCTGCCAAAGCGCTGAGCGGTATTTTATTCAGCAGTGATGGAATGAACATCACGCATACCAGCAACAGCAGGCCATGCATGATCGCAGAGAAACGTGTTCTGGCGCCGGCGGAAATATTGGCGGATGTTCTCACCACTACGGAAGTGAGCGGCAATCCGCCGAGCAGCCCCGACACCATATTGCCGATGCCCTGCGCTTTCAGCTCGCGGTTGGGCGGGGTAACGCGTTTGAGCGGATCCAGTTTATCTGCGGCTTCGATGCCGAGCAATGTTTCAAGGCTCGCAACGATGGCAATGGTGATGGCGCTGGTCCATACAGCGGGATTGCTCAGATGTTTGATATCCGGAAATGTAAAAAAGGATACGAACGATTGCATGGAATCTGCTACGGGCAATGTAACCAGTTGTTCTTTGCCTAACGCGTAGCCCGGATAATTGTTCAGGACGAAAGCATGCAATGCGATCCCCGACAACACCGCAACCAGCGGTCCGGGTACCAGCTTGAGTATGATGAACGATTTCATCGCCGGTCTTTCCCACAGAAAAAGCAGGAACAGCGAAACCGAGCCGATCACTACTGCCATCGGGTGGATCCTGCCGATTGCCTGCAGGATGCCGGAGAAAGTGTTGTTCGTATCGGCCTGCGCGAATCCTTCATCGCCCTCGAAATCCGCATCGTAACCGACAAGATGGGGGAACTGTTTCATGATGAGGATAAGCCCGATGGCCGCGAGCATGCCCTTGATCACGGCATTGGGCACATAATCGCCGAGCACGCCTGCGCGGATAAAACCGAAAATGAGCTGGAAAAATCCGGCAAGTACTACTGCCAGTAAAAACGCTTCGTATACCTGCAGCCTGATAATGGCTGCGGCTACGATAACGGTGAGCCCCGCTGCCGGTCCGCTGATGCTTAGTTGCGAACCGCTGAGCATGCCGATAACGATACCGCCGGTAATGCCTGCGATGATACCCGAAAAAAGCGGTGCACCCGACCCCAGGGCGATGCCCAGGCACAGCGGCAGGGCCACCAGGAATACTACGATAGCCGCGGGCAGATCACTGCCCGCATGCTGAAAATATTTTTTCATGATGCTGAACTTAAATGAAATAAAAAAGTTGCTTACTCAGTTAAGCGCAAACATTGGGCGGGGGCACATGGATCTCGCCGGTATGGTTCTGCGGGATGGCAGCGGCGGTGGGATGACATAGTAATGGAAGATCGAACTGGCTGTTGTTAAGGGCCAGCATTGGCGTCTCGATGAAATCGCTCTTAAACCCGGATTTTTTACAGCAGTCCTTTTCCGTATCGAATGCATGCGGCAACTCTTCCGTGAACTGGTTGCTGAACAGGGCCAGCCCCATCTGCTTTACGGGCAGGGCCTGGATGCTGAGCACCAGTAGAAGAAAAAGTGTGGAGAGTTTTTTCCGCATAGATTGCCGCGAAAATAAGGACAAAATCTGAAGGAAGCTATTAGTGGTTGGCTTTAACAAAATCTTTCACTCTGCGTAAACGCTGCTATCTCATGTTCTCTGCGGTAAAATTCCTCCGTTATAGCGGCCCGCTAAATATCGAATTGGCTTTTCACCGCAGAGAACATGAGGAGCAGAGTTTCGCGGAGTAATTAATGCATTCCTGCTAAAAGCTAACAGATTAAATGTTCAATCCCCCGCAAACACTTAGCACCTGCCCCGTCACATAAGAAGCCATATCGCTGGCGAGGAATAGAGTTGTATCCGCGATCTCTTCCGCTTTGCCAAAACGTGAAAGTGGAATTTTTTTCAGGAACTCAGTTGCCCCATCACCTTCTTTCAGATAATGGGTCATATCGGTTTCCACAAAACCAGGCGCAATGGCATTGCAGCGGATATTGCGGCTGCCCAGTTCGAGCGCTACCGATTTGGTGAAGCCGATGATACCGGCTTTACTCGCAGCATAGCTGCTTTGCCCGGCATTACCCCGGATACCAACGATAGAGCTCATATTGATGATACTGCCATTCTTCGCTTTCATCATCGGCCGGATCACCTGCTTGGTCATATTGAATACGCTTTTCAGGTTGATGTCCATCACTTCATCCCATTGTTCGGCCGTCATGCGCAGCAGCAGGTTGTCCTTGGAGATGCCGGCATTGTTAACGCAGACATCCACCTTGCCCATATCTTTCAAGACCTCATTTACAAATGTTTCGCACTGCGCAAAATCGCCGGCATTACTCTGGTAAGCTTTGGCTTTTACGCCGAGCGCCTGCAGTTGGGCTTCCAGGGCTTTCGCTTTTTCCGCACTGCTGTCGCTCACATAGCTGAAGGCCACATCGCTGCCATGTTCGGCCAGTTTAAGCGCAATAGCTGCCCCGATGCCGCGAGCGGCGCCGGTAACGATCGATACTTTTCCTGCGAGTAGTTTCATAAGGCTGGGTTGTGCTGCAAACTTAATTTAAAAGAGGATTTCCGTTTTGAAAAATTTCGCGCAAAGGCGCAAAGAGGCAAAGGCGCAAAATCGTTTTCTTTATTCCTTTGCGCCCTAGCACCTTAGCGCCTTTGCGTGAAACAGATTCGGTGTACCCGATTTATCGGCTTTGTTGTATTTTGAACTGAATGCAATCCAAAGACCGTCTATACCGGTTACTTATATTCTGCTTCCTGCTCGAGACTTTTTGTATCAGCTATGGGCTTCATTTCCCGGCCTTCGGGGCGCTGCTCAGCATTTTGTACAGCTTGTCCGGACTTGTACTGGCATTTGCGTTTTTGTTTTTGCCTGATCTGCCTGCGATCTCACAAAGTTTTTTAAAACAGCCTGCCTTTAAATGGATCCTGTTGGCGATAATACTGGATGGCATGTGCTGGTTCGGCTACCAACGCATGCTGGCCGAACCCCTGGCTTATGAAACTGCCGATATGCTGCCGATCATTAAAGTTATGAACGAACGGTTGCTGGCCGGGCATCCTATGCAGGTATACGATCCCATTCCCCAGATCTGGCATGGCACAGTTCCCATTTACCTGCCTGCGATGTGGCTTCCGTATGCATTGCCGCTGGCGGCAGGGATTGACCTGAGATGGATTACCATTGCCTGCCTGTTTGTTGTATTCGCCATATTTATTCTCAGGAACCGGTTTAACATGCATGGGATATTTACTGCAGCAGGAGCGGCGCTGCTGCTGTGCTGGTTGTTCATCGATGATATGCCCGGTCTCCTGCCCTTTTCAGAAGAAGGCGTCGTGATCTTCTATTATGTGCTGCTGGTAATTGCGCTGCAAAGAAAAAATCCCTGGCTCACCGGCATAGCGATTGCGATCTGCGCACTAAGCCGCTATGCATTCATAGGGTGGCTGCCTGCATTGCTCCTGTATATGATCTGGCGTAAAGAATGGAGAGCGCTGCTACGGATGAGTGTGGCGGGCTTTGTAACTGCCCTGGTCCTTGTCCTTCCTTTCGGGTGGAAATTGCTGGATTCTTTGGTGGCGCTCCCACAGTCGTATATCGCTTTCGCCGGCCGGGTATGGCACGATTCCCCGGAAGTGTTTACGGAAGGCCCCGGCCTCGCGCGGTTCTTCGGCGTACGGCATATTGCGCTGCAGCATAGCCTGCTTATCGTTTGTGTACTGATCCTGCCTGTACTGGCAACCTGGGTATTGCTGCTGAAGCAAAAAAAATGGCGGATCGGAACAGCGAATATCCCGATCGCCATGTTGAAACTGTCGCTGGTAATATTTTACAGCCTGGTGGATGTGCCGTATCTCTACTTATTCTACACTTCTTCTTTTGTTAGCCTGATGATGTTAAGCGGATATGCCAGTGAGAAGGTACGGATCAGGAATGGATAGTTTCTTTTTTTGGCTTATACCGATGCGCCCAGCGTCGGGTGCCGAGCATCAGCAGCACTGTTGCCCAACAGCTATACGCCAAAAGATCGCCCCTGAAATTTGTAGCGATGCCAGCGATCAGTATGATCAAAAAACCGGCGCAAAGGCTGATCGCAAACCCGCGGTTTACAAGATAGATGTATTTTTTTTCCGCATCGAATCCCGGAACACTAAGATGAGTATTGCGCTTGAAGATATACAGCGACAAGAGAAAATTCGCTGTAAAGATCATCATCACATTCCCGAAATAGATAACCATGGGGAACATGAAATCTGGGCGAAAATGAAAAAAGGCGGACGCTGAAAAAGGGAAAGTGACGATGAAGAACATACTGAACAGGTTCAGGAAAATAACGCGGTCATTGTAGGCGCGCAAATAGCGGAACATTTTCAGATGCCGGGCCCAGGATACCCCGATAAAAAAGAAGCTGAGGGCAAACGCGAGAAATTCTTTAAGCGTTGGTTTCAGGAACTGCCAGAGGTCAGGGCCCATGCGATAACCTTCAGGCAATTGGGGGAATTTGATCTCGATGATCAACAATGTAATGGCGATGGCGAACACCGCATCGCTGAAAAGAATCATCCGTTCTAACTCAAATTCTTTGTGGATAC
>Ga0213876_10000388_pt1 | contig 36939 bp, 37 predicted proteins | sample BarmaccomBMRX_R9_FD_160113 | JGI IMG/M metagenome (GOLD analysis project Ga0213876, IMG submission 160113) | Root-associated microbial communities from Barbacenia macrantha in rupestrian grasslands, the National Park of Serra do Cipo, Brazil - RX_R9 | ecosystem: Host-associated > Plants > Roots... | reverse complement strand
TGGCGTTTGCCGCGTCGCAAACGCCCTCTCTGGACCTGGACACGCGCAATGCCATTCCGGCCGCGCAGGCGCGAAAACTTCCCAAGAGCGAGGAGCGTTACCGCGCGCTTCAACAGCAAATCGAAAAAGCCAAGCCCGGAGTTGAAACGGCCCGGCAGAAAAGCGCGGCGCTTGCCGCGCAGGCCGCCTCGTTGCGCCGCCAATTGATTGAGACGGCTGCTCGCGTTCAGGGGCTGGAACGAGACAAGCTGCGGATCGATTCCGAGATCGCGCAGCTTGCGGGAAAAGAGAAAACGCTCTCCCTTCGGTTTGCCCAAGATCGCGTGCGCGTCGCCCACCTCTTGGCCGTTCTGGAACGTTTGCAGTCGGATTTGCCGCCGGCCATCGCTCTCGAGCCCGACGATGCCCTTCGTTCCACCCGCGCCGCCATGGTTTTGGGCGCTGCGCTGCCCCGCGTATATGGCGCGGCGGCGGCGCTGGTGAAACAACTGGATGCGCTTCGCCACACACGCACGGTCCTTTTCGCGCGGCGGCAGGAAGGCTTGCGCAATTCCAAACAATTGGTGGCCGCGCAGACCGACCTCAATCAACTTGTCGCGACAAAGGAACGCGAGGCGACGGGTGCTGGCGCCGCCTATCGGGCGCTGCAAGCAGAATTCGATGCCATCGCTTCGGAGGCTTCGGACCTGAAGGCCCTGATCGACCGCGTCGCGGCTTTGCGCAACGACGCTTCCCGGGCGGGTATGGTTGTCGTGCAGCCGCCGGGAAATGGCGCTTTTGCGCCGCTAAGGGCAGGATCCCTCGCGCCACCGGTTGTGGGGCAGATCGCGCCGAACTTGCCGGAGGACCGGGCTCCAGGCCTCAGTTACGTCACGGCATCGGGTGCGGCGGTTGTTGCCCCGGCAGATTCGAAGGTTCTTTTCGCCGGCCCTTACCATAGGACCGGCGGCGTCTTGATCCTGGAGGTCAGCGGCGGCTACGATCTGGTACTTGCGGGACTGGACCATATCGATGTCCGGCCCGGCGACGAACTGCTCGCCGGCGAACCTCTCGGCAGGATGCCGTTGGGGAAGCACGGGGCGAAGCTCTACTTCGAGCTCCGGCGAAACGGAAAAGGTGTTAGCCCGGCGCCATGGCTGGGCGTGAGTCTAAGGAAGGCAAAAGGGACATGAAGCGGTATGCGTGGGTGGGTTTGGGCGGTGTCGCGGGTTTTGCATCGGCCCTGATGTTGTTTCCCGTGGCCCACGGTGCCAATGAGGTTTCCGCCTATCGGCAGCTCGATCTGTTCAGCGATGCCTTCGAGCGTGTCCGCGCCAACTACGTTCGCCCCGTCCAGGACAGCGAACTCGTCAACAATGCGATCGAAGGCATGGTTTCGGGGCTCGACCCGCACTCCAGTTACATGGACGCCAAGACATTCGCGGACATGCAGATCCAGACGAAAGGCGAGTTCGGCGGCCTGGGAATCGAAGTCACCATGGAAGATGGGCTGGTGAAAGTGATTTCGCCAATCGATGACACGCCTGCGGCAAAAGCCGGGCTCAAGACCGGCGATTTTATCGCTGCCATAAACAGCGTGCCGATCCGCGGCATGGCGCTGACCGAGGCCATCGATAAGATGCGCGGGCCGAACGGCTCGAAGATCAGCCTGACTATTCTGCGCCCCAACGCGAAGAAGCCTTTCGACGTCACCCTGACCCGCGCCGTGATCCGCGTGGACAGCGTGAAGTACCGCCGCGAAGGCGATGTCGGCTACGTCCGCATCTCAGCCTTCAACGAGCGCACCGCACCGGGATTGGAGAAGGCTCTCCGCGATCTGAGGACGCAGATTGGTGGAGGCATCAAGGGTTACGTTGTCGATCTGCGCAACGACCCTGGTGGCCTGTTGGATCAAGCGGTCATGGTTTCCGACGACTTCCTGGAAGGGGGCGAAATCGTTTCGACCCGCGGCCGGCATGCCGACGATACGCAGCGCTACAACGCCCGGGGCGGCGATCTCACTGGCGGCAAACGTATCGTTGTGTTGATCAACGGCGGAACGGCCAGCGCGTCGGAAATTGTCGCTGGAGCTTTGCAGGATCACAAGCGGGCAACGGTTCTTGGCATGACCTCGTTCGGCAAGGGGTCGGTGCAGACCATTATTCCGCTTGCGCAGGGCGGCGGCGCATTGCGGCTGACAACCGCCCGATACTACACGCCTTCCGGTCATTCCATTCAGGCAACTGGCATCATTCCAGACGTGGCGGTCAGTCAGGGAGACGATGACGACACCGCCGGTTTGCTGCGCACCAGTGAGGCCAATCTCCCGGGCCATCTGGCAGGCGAAGCTGCGAAGAAGCCGGGCCAGACCGTCATTAAGCCGGCGGCGGGCAAGAAATACGACGACTTTCAGCTCTCCTACGCGCTCGATTACCTGCGCGGCACCAAAACGGTCGCTTCCGCGATGAAAAGCGCGGCGGCAAATTGAACGCGCGCCATAGCGCGATGGAGCTTTCGTGAACGGCTTTTCGCTGGGCCTCCTGAGCGCGGCTGGAGTTTTTTGCGGCACGCTGGGCTTGCTTCAACTGGCGCAAGGCGCCGACTCGAGCGCCGAGCTTGCCCGGTTCGGCAAAGCCTATGCCGTCGTGCGCGCGAACTACGTCGAGCCTCCGGGCGACCAGCAGTTGGTCGAAGGCGCCCTGAGCGGCATGCTGGGATCGCTTGATCCGCATTCCAGCTATTTCGATCCGCGGACCTTTGCCGCGATGCAGGTCAAAACCGAGGGTCAGTATGGCGGCGTCGGTCTCGTCATCGGCCTGGACGAGAGCCTCGTTACCGTGATTTCGCCGATCGAAGATTCACCGGCCTCCAAAGCCGGCATCAAGGCGGGAGACCATATTCTTTCCATCGACGGCAAACTCATCACCGGCCAGAAGCTCGACGACGTGCAGGACAAGCTCCGGGGCCCGGCAGGGACAAAGGTCATGCTCGGCATCATGCGGCAGGGGCTGCATGACCCGTTCGATGTGACACTGAAGCGGCAGGTGATTGCTGTTGAAGCTGTCACGCACAAGCGTCAGGGCGATGTCGGCTATATCAGACTTCCCGCGTTCAACGAGCATACCGATTCCGGCCTGCGCGCCGCGGTGGCGGCATTAAAGAAAGAGATTGGACCCAGACTGAAGGGGTACATCATCGATTTGCGCGACAATGGTGGCGGTCTTCTCGATCAAGCCGTGGCCGTTTCGGATGATTTTCTGGGTGGTGGTGAAATTGTCTCCATTCGCGGACGAAGCAAGGACGAGACGCAGCGTTTTGACGCGCAGCCCGGGGACATCGCCGATGGCAAGCCCGTCATTATCCTGGTGAACGGCGGATCGGCGAGCGCGTCCGAAATTGTCGCCGGGGCCTTGCAGGATCACAAGCGGGCGCGCGTGGAAGGCAGTGTCACATTCGGCAAGGGTTCGGTGCAAACGGTGGTCCCCCTCGAAAATGGCAAGGCGGGGGCGCTGCATCTCACGACGGCACGCTATTACACGCCATCCGGACGCTCGATCCAGACGACGGGTATCGTGCCGGATATCGCCGTTTCCGACAACGCAGCGGAAAGCAACGTGCTGCGAGCCTTGATTGGGCGAGAGGCGGACCTGCCACGACACCTTGCTGCGGAAGGACCGCCGATCAAGTCCGACATAGCCTCGGTGATTCGGCCCGATCCGAAGAAAACGTATCCTGACTTCCAACTCAGCTATGCCGTGCAAATTCTGCAGGGAAAGGCCGGCATGGAATTGCGGAAGCCTCATCCGCGCCCGTAAATATTAACGTCCCGTAACCTCTTGGGATTCGATTTCTTGTGCCATTCCGCCGGCGGCGAAACCATGTCTGCTTGCGGGAGAGTCCCTTGGTCTGATACCCGCTTGCCCGCCATATTCACTAATACGATCTCGCCCTCATGACTCGCTACAACATGCATATCAAGCGCGAGGACCTGCCCTATCGCCCCTGCGTCGGGGTCATGCTGCTGAACGCCGAAGGGTTGGTTTTCGTAGGCAAACGCATCGACCAGACCGTGGAAGGCTGGCAGATGCCGCAAGGGGGCATCGACGGCGACGAAACGCCCGAACAGGCGGCGTTTCGCGAACTGGAAGAGGAGATCGGAACCAGAAACGTCAAGCTGCTGCGCGATTATCCGGAGTGGCTCTGTTACGAGCTGCCCAGCCATTTGTTGGGCGTGGCACTGCGAGGCCGTTATCGCGGACAGCGGCAAAAATGGCTGGCCATGCGGTTTTTAGGCCGCGATTCGGAAATCACCGTCGACACGGCGGAGCCCGAGTTCGCGGAGTGGAAATGGCTGGCGATCGAAGCCCTGCCGCGGATGATCGTTCCGTTCAAACGGGACACCTATATGAAGGTGATCACCGCGTTCCGCGATCTGGCCGGACCGGAAACTTAGGCGCGCCGGACGCGGCCGTCAGTCGTCGCGATACACGCGTTCGCGCCGCTCGTGCCGTTCCTGCGCTTCAATCGAGAGCGTCGCGATCGGCCGCGCGTCCAGGCGCTTGAGCGAGATCGGTTCGCCGGTCTCTTCGCAGAAACCGTAGGATCCATCCTCCAACCGGCGCAGGGCTGCATCGATCTTGGCAATCAGCTTGCGTTGACGATCGCGTGTGCGGAGTTCCAGTTGCCGCTCGGCTTCCGTCGAGGCGCGATCCCCCAGATCGGCAAAAGGCGTCGTCTCGACCTGGAGATGCTGAATCGTCTCACGACTTTCTCGAAGGATTTCTTCCCTCCAGCATGAAAGCTTGCACCGGAAATATTCGCGCTGCCGCTCATTCATGAAGGGCTCGCTTTCCGACGGCAGATAGCCAACCGGGACCTGAATACCCATATACGCACCCCTTGAAACGATTCGCCCCAAACCAAGCGGGCGGGTTTATACAGGTGAGCGTGCGACGCCTCAAAGCGAAATATTTGATCTGCCAGAGTAAAATCTGTGGGATGTGGTTCGCTCCGAAGCCTACCCGCGGTGATAGGGATGGCCCGCCAATATCGTCATCGCGCGATAGATCTGTTCGGCCAGCATTGCGCGCACCAGCAGATGCGGCCATGTCTGCGGTCCGAAGGCCAGGCTGCGGCCGGGCTTTACGGTGGGGCCGACATCGAGCCCGTCCGGACCGCCGATCAGGAATGCAAGGTCGCGGGCACCGGCGTCGCGCATGGCGCCAAGCATTTCAGCAAAGGCATCGCTTGTCATGCCCTTGCCCTTGGCATCGAGACAGATCACGTGCGCCTGCTCCGGAATTCGCGCTGCCAGCCGCTCGCCTTCCTCGCGCATCCGCGCCGCCGAATCGCGCGCTTTGGAGACAGCAACTTCCTTCACGGCCACGGACGAGAACCCGAGCCGCTTGCCCATGCCGGCGGCGCGACCGCAGAAATCATCGCACAGCGTGCTTTCGGGCGTGCCGCGTGCCTGGCCGACAGCGAGGACGAGAAGGCGCATCGCGCTGGCCTGCAGTGTTTCGTGACTGTGTAAGCACTATCCTCGCGGCACAATCAATGCGCGCTTGCGCGCTCCGGCTCGCGCACGATCCACATGCCCTCAAGATCGTAATAAGCGCGAACTTCCGGACGGAAAATGTGCACGATGACATCGCCAGCATCGACGAGCACCCAATCGCCCTGCGCGAGCCCGTCGACCGGGCGCGTGCCGTAGCCGGCGTCTTTCAGCTTCCGGGCAAGATTCTCGGCGATCGCGGAAACGTGGCGCGCGGAACGTCCGCTGGCGATCACGAGAGCATCCGCAATCGAGGATCGTCCCTCCAGTTCGATGGTGACGATATCTTCGGCCTTGTCGGCGTCCAGCGAAGCTTGAATGCGGGACAACAACGTTTCGTCCGGTGCGGACAGCGGCGATTTGGAACGGCGCGGCAATTTGCCGGTGCTCGACGGCTTGCTGATCAGAGTCTTTCTCCTCCTGGACAAAGGAAACGCGGAGACACAGATTCTGTTCGCATAAAGCGGCCGCCGGCGCTCCTTCTAACTATGAGACATTAGCACAAGGCGGCGAGCCGGACCAATGCTTCACCCGGAAGATTCCGGGCCCGGATAGCGCTCGCGCTTTGGCGGCAGCGATGGCCGTCGAGAACCGCAATCGCGGGCGGTGGCATGACCGCGAAATTTCGCAAATCTGTCACGCGCGCGTTGGCAAAACGTTGCATCGCCTTGGAACGCAGCGGCGCCAACGAGCTTGTGGGCCGCATCACAACTGCGATGGGAACGGAACGAACGATTTCGGGCCAGCGCCGCCAGCCCCGGAAGCCTTCCAGATTGTCGCTGCCCATCAGCCAGACGAAATGCACCCCCGGGAAACGCCGCAGAAGAATGCGTAAGGTGTCGATGGTGTACCGCGTGCCCAGGCCGCGTTCGATATCCATCACGACAATGCGAGGGTGGTGTTCGAATTTTTCCGCTGCGTAGGCCAGCCGCTCCTGCAACGGGGCCATGCCGCAAATCGCCTTCAGGGGATTTTGCGGTGCCACCAGCCACCAGACGTAATCCAGCCCGAGCTGTTTCAGGGCCACTTCGCTGACATGGAGATGGCCTTCATGCGCGGGGTTGAAGGAGCCGCCGAGAAGCCCGATTTTCAGTCCGTCAGCCACGGGGCCGGGCGGCCTCAGCCAATGGAACGCGGACCGCTCAGCCGTCTGATTCATGGCACCCAAATTCTACCCCAAGGCGGTCAAGGCAACCATGCCGTTGGAGATGTCCCGCGCCGGTGATGTTTTCGATCCCGGTTCACGGCTTTCGCCAAGGCGCGCAAGACGTCTTGCACGCCGGCGCCGGTGGCGCCCGACATCAGAAAGACGTCGGACCCGTTCGCCTTTTCGAGCGATGCACGTTTCCGCGACAGCGCCGGTTTTGGAATGGCATCTGTCTTGTTGAGGGCGACGATCTCCGGCTTCTCCGCAAGGCCGTGCCCGTAGGCCTCAAGCTCACCGCGAATGGTGCGGTACGCGCTGACGATCTCCGACTGCGTGCCATCCACTAGATGCAGCACGACGCTGCAACGTTCGGCATGGCCGAGAAAACGATCCCCCAGCCCAGCTCCTTCATGCGCGCCTTCGATCAGTCCGGGCAGATCGGCGATCACAAAATCAGTTTCATCGATCCGTACCATGCCAAGCTGTGGATTGAGCGTGGTGAACGGGTAGTCCGCGATTTTTGGTTTCGCAGCGGAGACACGTGAAAGAAATGTTGACTTGCCGGCATTCGGCAGGCCGATCAGCCCGACATCGGCGATCAGCTTCAGGCGCAGGATGATGGCCTTCTCTTCCGCGGGCTGACCCGGATTGGCGTGGCGCGGCGCGCGATTGGTGGAGGTCTTGAAGCGCGCGTTGCCGAAGCCGCCCTTGCCGCCCTGCAGAAGTTTCGCGCGCGCGCCGGGACGATCGAGATCGGCGATCAGTGTTTCGCCATCCTCTTCCAAAATCTGCGTACCCACAGGCACACGCAATACGGCGTCCACACCGGTCGCGCCCGTCATCTCCTTGCCCATGCCGTGTTGACCGTTTTTGGCCTTGATGTGTTGCTGAAAGCGGTAGTCGATGAGGGTGTTCAGATTCTCCACCGCTTCCGCCCACACATCACCGCCGCGGCCGCCATCGCCGCCGTTCGGCCCACCGAATTCGATGAACTTCTCGCGCCGGAACGAAACGCAGCCGTTCCCGCCTGCTCCGCTCGCTATGTACACCTTGGCAGTATCGAGAAATTTCATGAAACACGTCGTTCTGCGAACGCCTCGCGCGTCAGCGCCATCATATTGCAGCGGACTGTGTGGCCGCGCGCAAGGCAATCGCGCCCGACGGTTTCGGTTGCGGTGAAGCCAAGCTTGTCGAGAACGTGGCCTGAGGCAGGGTTGTCTTCGAACCAGCCGGCAACGATGCGCTCGAACTTCAGCTCGCCGAAGCCAAAGGCAAGCACCCGCCGCGCGGCTTCGGTCGCGAAACCGCGGCCCCAATACGGCTTGCCGATCCAGTAGCCGATCTCGAACACGCCCTCCTTCGCGCACATCCCGATTTTGCCGATCAACCCGCCGCCGCTCTTCTCAACGATTGCAAAATCGTGCTTTTCGCCATCCGCTTTCGCCTCGCGTTGGCGCGCGAAAAATGCTTCCGCATCGGCGAGCGTGTAGGGATAAGGCGCGGTGGAGAGGTTTTTCACGATATCGTAGTCCGCCATCAGCGCCGCGATCTGCGGCACGTCTTCCGCGCGCATCGGCCGCAGCAGCAATCTCTCCGATTCCAGTTCGTCATTCATGGCACGCCCTCAATCTTGCGAGGGAAACAAAAAAGGGAAGATGGCGGACCATCTTCCCTCGCCCGTGACGGGCCGCCAATTCGTGGCGGCCCGAATTCCGTGCCGCCTATTCCGCCGCGGTTTGCTCCGCGCCTGCCGTGACAACCGACACATAGGTGCGCCGCTTGAAGCCCTCGCGGAACTGCACCTTGCCGTCCGCCGTGGCGAACAGTGTGTGATCGCGCCCCATGCCGACATTCTCGCCGGGATGAAACTGCGTGCCGCGCTGGCGGACGATGATGTTGCCGGCGACAATTTCCTGGCCGCCGAAAATCTTCACGCCCAGCCTCTGGCCCGGTGAATCGCGCCCGTTGCGCGAAGAGCCGCCTGCTTTCTTGTGCGCCATCGTTCTATTCCTTGCCCGCGCTGATGCCGGTGATCTTCACCGTGGTCAGGTGAGACCGGCCGCCGCGCTTGCGATGGGTGTTCTTGCGCCGCTTCTTCTTGAAGGCGATCGTCTTCGGGCCGCGGCCCTGCTCGATGATTTCCGCCGCGACGCTGGCGCCGGAGATGAGGGGCGCGCCGTGCTTCGGCTTGTCGCCGCCCAGCATCAGCACGTCGGATAGCGTCAGCTTGGCGCCGACCTCCCCCTCGAGCTTGTCCAGCGAGAGCACGTCGTTCTCGGCAACCCGATACTGTTTTCCGCCGCTGCGGATGACCGCAAACATGAGCTAAGTTCCTGAAATCGTTAATGTCCCGCTGGAGCAGCGCCCCGCGAGCAAGCCGCGCAATATACTTACCGCCCCTCGCGGGTCAAGGCTTCCAGCGCGCACCCCAGCCAGGCCCAAGCCCAAATTTGGCGGCAACAGGTTTGGGCTCTAATCCCAAGGCGAAAAGTCCCACCACAATTAACATAGCGACGAAGACGCCGACCTTTATTTTAGACGATGGCTGTTCCCACCATAACGCGAAGGAATTCTGCAAACTGTGTCTTTTCATCTCGAAGTCTCTTCGGCCGATTCTTCAAGGCTTGCAGAATCTATCAGCAGCACACGCAACGCTCCAACAGCCCACCGCGCCCCGCGGCCGTAACACGGCACGAAAGTGCCTTTTTAAGCCGCGCCGCCGTGGCTGCGGATGATCGCCTTCACCCGCGCCAGGCTTTCGCGCACACCCTGACTCAGGCGGCCGGCGGTGATCACCGTTTGCACGCCATCGGTATATTCTCCGGGAAACGGCGCGCGGACGGCACGCACGCTCGCGCCCTCGATGATCACCGCCGCGCCGTTCGGCCGGGTGAATTTCAGCTTGCCGCGTGCGAACACGCCGCCGGTTATCGATTGCCCCGTGATCCTGGCGACATAAGCCTGCGTTTCGCGCGGCAGCAGCCCCAGATTCATCATCCGCGCTTCGAGATTGCCGGGGCCGTCATTGTAGGCCGCGAACATCTTCGGATAACCGTACTTGCCGCGCAGCCAGCGCAAGTAAGCGGTCGCCGCGAAGATGTTGTCATGCGGATCGTATGGATTGGCTCCCAGACCGTGCTGCCGACGCATGTCGTTGTAGGTGTCCGGCATCAGCTGCATGAGCCCCATGGCGCCCATGTTCGATATGATCGGCCGGTTTTCAGCCAGCATGGTGCGGCCGCCGCTTTCCGCCTGCATCACGGCGCGAATCCATTCCGCCGGCACATCGAAGCGCTTCGCGGCTTGCGCGATCAGCGGCTCCCAGCGGCGCATCCGCTGGCCGAAGCTCATGCGTTGTTCCTGCTGAAATACCGATGGCGCCGCCTTCGACGCAGGCGGTTGCATTTTGGCAGCCGCGAACGAGTCATTGGTCAGCGCCAAACTCACGCCGATCACTGCCACACAACGCAACAACCGAACCAGCGCGATCTCCCCGGCCTCAATCCACGATGTGGTAGACCGGCGCCTTCTCCATCTCCCAGCTACCGCTGTTGCGGTCGAAGCGCGAGAGCGTGAAGCAATGCCAGTCATTGTCATCCAGCTTGGGATGATCGGCGCGGTAGTAATAGCCCGGCCAGCGGGTCTCGGTGCGGTAGAGCGTGTGGCGCGTGACGGCTTCCGATGCCAGCACGCGATGCTGCAATTCCCAGGCGCGCTGCAGTTGGTGCAGATCTTCCGCGCCGATCTGCGCCAGATCTTCCTTCAGCATGTCGAGAAGTTCGAGGCCGCGTATCAGCAGCGGCTCGTTGGTGGTGTAGTTGGCGCCGATGCCGCCGACATACTCGTCCATGATCTTCTCGAGCCGCTGCAGCCCGTGGATCGGCAGCAGGTAGCTGGGAGAAACCGTGCCTGCGACGATCTCGTTGCGGTACACCGCGTAGTGCTCCATCGGCTGGAACACGGTTTTCTTCAAGCTTTCGCATTCCGCTTCGCTCACCTGCGGCTGGTCACGCAGATCGAGCACGTAGTTCACCGCCGCCTTTGCGGCGATGCGGCCTTCGGTGAAAGAGCCGGAAGAGAATTTGTGCGCGGTGCCGCCGATGGTGTCGCCGGCGCCGAACAGCCCTTCCACCGTCATCATCCGGTTGTAGCCCCACTGATATTCCGCCGGTGCGTAATCCGATGGCCCGCTGGCCCACGCGCCGGAACACGTCGCATGCGAACCCATCACATACGGCTCAGACATGGTGAGCTCCGGATTGATGTGCTTGGGATCGATGTTCTGCGAGGCCCACACGACCGCCTGGCCGATGGTCATGCCCAAGAAGTTCTCCCAGCCCACCGTTTCCTTGTGCGGATCCTGGAAGGCTTCCTTCGTCACCATGCGGATGGGACCGCGTCCGGCTTTGGTTTCTTCGAGGAAGGCGTGATTTCGCAGGCAGGTCGGCACAGGATGGTGATCGACATAATCCCCGATGCTTTCACGCAGCTTGTCGAACCAGCGGGTTTCGTATTCCTCCCCATAGGCGTTCTGCGTGTACGTCTTGAGATGCAGGAAGTAGGCGCCGACCGGGCCGTAACCATCCTTGAAGCGCGTCAGCACAATGCGGTTTTCCATCTGCATCATCTTGGCGCCGGCAAGGATCGGCAGCGCGTAGGCCGAGGCGCTGCTCCACGGCGCATACCACGTACGGCCCATGCCCTCGCCCACTGCCCGCGGCTTGAAGATATGCGATGCGCCGCCCGCTGAAACGATTACCGCTTTGGCGCGGAAGACATAGAAATCACCGGTGCGCACATTGAAACCGACGGCCCCAGCGACGCGATTCTGCTTGGTCGCGTCCATCAGCAGATGCGTGACCATAATGCGGTTGTAGATTTGCGTTGCGCTTTTACGCGCAGCTTCCGCGACGATGGGCTTATAGCTCTCGCCGTGGATCATGATCTGCCACTTGCCTTCGCGCTGATACCGCCCGGTGGCGGGATCGCGCATGATCGGCAGGCCCCATTCCTCGAATTTGTGCACGGTGGAGTCGACATGGCGTGCGATGTCGTAGCCGAGGTCCTCGCGAACCAATCCCATCAGGTCGTTGCGTGCGTACCGCACGTGATCCTCGGGTTGGTTCTCGCCCCACTGCATGCCCATGTAGCAATTGATGGCGTACAGGCCTTGCGCCACCGCACCGCTGCGCTCGATGTTCGCTTTCTCGACGCAGACGATTTTCAGATCGCGGCCCCAGTAGCGGGATTCGTAGGTTGCGCCGCAGCCGGCCATGCCGCCGCCGATGATGAGAATATCGGAGTCGACGCGGATGGTTTTGCGGCGGGAGAACAGCGCCATCAGAGAATGCCCTGTTTCAGTTTTTCGCGCGCGAGCGCCGGCAACGCCGGGACGTTCAGAGCATCCGGCTCATGCGCGAGCTCCTGTGCGGCGAACGCTGCTTTGCCCGGCGGGGCATATTCGGACGGCGCCTTGATCGAGCCCCAGGGTGTGGTGCGAATTGGAGAGACGAAATCTTTCTCGCGTCCGTCGCGGAACTTGATCTTCCACGAAATCACGCCCTTCTTTTCTTCGCGCAGCACGCGGACGCTGTGATTCAATGGCGCGAAGTCAGCATAGCCGCGAACGTCGATGGCGTTCTGCGGGCACGCCTTCACGCAGGAATAGCATTCCCAGCAGAAGTTCGGCTCGATGTTGAAGGCGCGCCGGTAAGTTTTATCGATATGCATGATGTCGGAGGGGCAGATATCGACGCAATGCCCGCAGCCATCGCAACTCGTCATGTACACGAAGGTGGGCATGTCAGCCTCGGTCTATGGAGCGTGGATCAATAGTGCTGCGGCAGTTCGCGAGCGCTGCCGAAGGTCTCGGGCTTGTCGGCGGGCGGCGGCAGATTCGCGCGCGACCCGCGCGCTTCCTCCAGCCGGCGCTGAAACGCCGCCGCTGGCTTGTAGAACATATGCGAGAATTTCGACCATGGCACGGACGCGAACAGCGCGGTGGTGGCGATCAGGTAGAGCCCGAGCGCCCAAATCGCGAGCGGGCTGTGCATCCATTGCAGCCACGACCAAATGAGGGCCAAGGCCGCACTCTTCAGCAGCACCACGACAAATAGGTCCGCATGCACGAAGCGAAACGGCGAATGCCCTTCGGCGGCAACATCCACGCGAATGAAGAACCAGAACCACGCGCCGCCGATGCACAGCATCAATGCCCCCACGTGCCACAGCCAGGGGATGATGACCGGCGTCGCGGCATCGGGCGACGCGTACCTGAACACCATGATGGCGGTAGCGGCTGCGTAGGCAAGGAACCCATACATGGTCAGTAGATGGGCGAGGCGCCGGCGCGGGTTGCAGAATTCACCGGAGACAAGCCCTTCGCCGACCGCCTCCACCGCAAGGAGAACCTTCTCACCGCCGGCTACCTTCCGGCGCTGGGATGCGGCAGCCTTTTGACGGTGGCGGAAGAAGTATTCGGCGTTTCGCTTGTGCAGCATGTCCAACAGCGTGCCGCCCACCACCAGCGCGACCATCAGGCCGATATAACCCTGCATGAGTGCGGGATCGATCCAGTCTGAAAGTGTGGCGAACGGATTCTGGCCGAACATGAATAAGCCGCTCTGCTCCCCTGCTTTGTCAGAGGAGCAATAGCGGCAAGCCCCGGCGTGGGCAAATGGCCCACTTCAGAAAGGCATTCGCCGGCCCTACAAAATGGACAGCGCCGGCGAACTCAAGTCGGCTGTGAATTACGGCGTCCGGATATAGCCACGGCTGATTCCATCCGCCTTTTCGTAATTGCCCGCCACGACGCCGTCATCGTTGATGTCGGTCGCCATCGACTTCACGGCCTTCGGCGGATCGAAGGCGAAATAGCGGTTGTTCGCCTTGCGGACGAACGAGTGGAAGGTCTTGGCATCGTCCCACCGGCCGGCACTGTCGTGCCCTTGGTTGAGCGCGAGAACACTGGTCGATTTCGCGTCCGGCACATCCACGGTGATTACCTTTCCATCCGCATTCCGCAGAAAGCCATGGACCTTGAACTTACTGTCGGCATAGCGGCCGCCGGTCCAGCCGGCATCGTTGATGGCATTGGATTCGGTGCCGTGTCCGTCCGCCGCCGCGGTGAAGGTGATAGCGGTCTTGTCTCGGTTGCGCACGAAACCGGACGGCTGATCTCCGAAGGCGGTGCCGGTCACCATTCTCTTGTTGTTGATGCCCGTGGGCTGCGCGCCGGCGCCGTCGACCGTGAAGCTGTCGATCTTGCCTTTGGCGCTGCGGACGAACGCAAAGGTGTTGCCGGTGCCGTCGATGTAGAAGCCAGTGACCTCGCCCTTTTTGTTGATGGCGCTTGCGAATGTCTGCCCCGTTCCATCCGTGGCATCGAAGGTGGCGATGTTGCCGGCGGGATCGCGCACGAAGCCCTTCGCAAAGCCGGTGTCCGGATCGGTGTAATTTCCGGTGACGGCATCGTCATCGTTGATGCCGGCGGGCACAGTGCGATGGCTGCCGGAAACGGCATCGAACTTCGTCACCGTTCCGTCCGGCGTCCGCAAGAAGCCGTGCGCGCTGAGATCGGCGTCATCGTAACTTCCGGTAACCGCTCCGGACTGATTGAGCCCGGTGACGATCGTGAACACGCCCTCGACGTCGACAGTCGTGAATTTTGGGCCGGCAAGGCATGGCGAAGCGGTCAACGCCGTGCCGAGAAAGAAAATGGCAGTGAATTTCACGATTCTACTCCTTACTTGGATTGTTGAATTTGTAGCCGGCGAAGCCGTTGCGCTCGCACTCGCTCTTATGGCGTAAGTTCGAACACTGTGCCTTCGCCGTAAGCGCCGCCCGCAGTGGTCGTGCCATACAGCTTGCCGTTGGCTTCAATCAGCGTGCCCTGCGGATTGGCGCCATTGGCGCCGCCAAACGCATGCACCACCGTCTCAACGCCAGTTGTGGTTATCTTGAAGACCGTCCCGCGGCCTCCCGACCCAGCAGCCTGCGTCGTGCCGTACAGCGTACCGTTTACATTCAGCAAGGCTGCGTACGGATTGGCGCCGTCCGAACCGCCCTTGAAGGAATAAAGCTCTTGCTCTTTCCCATCCGGGGTCACGGTAAATACCGTTCCGCAGTGTTGACCACCGCCGCAGTCGCCACTTCCACCCCCGAACGTGGTGCCGTAAAACGTGCCGCCTACATTAATAAGACTGGCGTAAGGAAATGACGCCTCAGTGGTGCCAGCTTTAAAGGAGTGAAGCACCTTCTCTTTCCCGCTTTTGATTGCAACCTTGAACACACCACCGCCACCGCCCCGCCCGGTGGTGCCGTAAAGCGATTTGCCCTTCTGAAGAAGTGCCGCGAACGGATAGCCGCTCTCATTCGCATTGAATGAATAAAGCACCTTTTCTTGCCCCGTGGGCTTTATGAAAAAGACGGTGCCGTTGAAATCCGGGCCGCCGCCAATCGTCGTGCCGTAAAACGTTCCATCGACATTGATCAGGCCGGCAAACGGTTCGACACCGTCCGCGCCGCTGCCGAAGGAATGCAGCACCGTATGAGCACCGTCGGGGGTAATCGAAAAAACGGTGCCCGCATTGGTGTCTCCACCGTCTTGCGTTGTGCCGTAGAGCATGCCGTCAAAATTGAGTAGGACGCTTAACGGGCGCGCGCCGTCGACGCCCTCTCCAAAGGTATGCAGCACGGTTTCCTTGCCTGCGGTCGTCACACTAAACACGGTTCCGCAACCGACTCCGCTGCATCCGGTCCCGCCGCCGCTATAGGTGGTGCCGTAGAACGACTTGCCGAGCTTTAGGACACCGGCAACGGGAACGGCACCGTCGTACCCCCCCTTGAAGGAGTAAATCACTTTTTCCGTGGCGGCCCCGGCGGGCATCGCCGCGAACGATGCCAGCAAGCTACCGGCGAGGAACAGTCCGCGTGAAACATAGGACACACGCATGCATGATCTCCGTTAGTTTGCTGTGCAATTTGAAGCGTGAATTGATCCGTCACGGATTGACGATGACCACCGTGCGCAAGCCCTGTCCGTTCACCGAACCGTAGATGCGGATGGTGGCCTGCGCCCCGATCTTCATGCTGTCGATCTTGAACTTGGCTGTGGTCTCACCGGCTGGAACCGTCACCGTGGCAGGCACAGTGATGGCGCCGAACCCGGCGTTCAGGTTGACAACGGTTCCGCCCTGCGGCGCCGGCTTAAACAGTGTCACCTTGCCCCTGGTGCTGGTGCCGGACTGCATTTCCTTCGGAGCAGAGACCGTCTTGACCGGTCCGACATCTTTCGCATCGAAACGGAAGATGGTGCCGAGCCGCTTTTTTCCGCCAAGCGCCGTGGTGCCGTACAGCTTGCCGTCCGTTCCCTGGATAAGCTTGGCATTGGGGATAAAGCCCTCTTGCGGAACATCCGTGTCGAAGGAATGCAGAATGCGGATCTTTCCTTCGGTGCTGAGACGAAAGATATCGCCACCCTGGGGATCCAGTAGCCCGCCTTCCTCCGTGGTGCCGTATAGGAATCCGTCACTTATCTGAGTGACTGGATAGAACAATCCCTTTCCGTCGGCGCTGTCGAAGCGATTGACGAAGCTGAGATTGCCGGCGACGTCGACTTTGTAGACTGAGCCGTAGCCGATGTCGTCCGTGCCGTAGAAACTGCCGTCGGCGCCCTGAATCGGGCCGCTATGCGTCTCCAAATTCGGCAGCTGTGCCAGAACCTGAAAACCGCTGCCGTCCCCCTTGATCTTCCACAGCGTGCCGCCGCCCGCCGAACCGCCTTCACGCGTGGTGCCGTAGATAAATCCGTCCTTCGCCTGAAGCAGGTACCCGTTCGGGAAGATGCCGTTGCCGTCGGCAAGCTGGAAGGAGTGGATGTAGGTGATTTTGTTGGTAGCGGGATCGAACCGGAATACCGTGCCGAAGCCGGGATGATCGACGTCACGAAAATCGCCGCCGAACTCCGATGTTCCGTAAAACTTGCCGTCAGCCGCAAGCACCATCCCCGGCTGGGGACGTGCACCATCGCAGCAGTCGGAGCCTCCGACGAAGCGATGATGAATTTTGAAGTCCGCGCCGGTCGGAGAAATGCTGAAGAGAACGCCGCCCCCTCCACCGCTCTTCTGGCCGCCTTCCCGCGCGGCGCCGTAAAGTTTGCCGTTCGGACCCTCGACCAGGCCGCTGGGATAAAAACCGTCGGTTTTATGGAACACGTGGAGCGTCTGAAATTGACCCGACAGGTCCATGCCGAAGAGCGTGCCGCAGCCATCCGGCGGCAGACAGTTGTTCACCGCCCCACCGCTGGTGGTCGCGCCGTAGAGCTTTCCATCCGATGCCTGAATGATGCCGGTTGGGGCCAGGCCATCCTTGCCGCCAAAATTGTGCAGAACCTTGAACGAATCGGCGTGTGCTGCACCGATTACGAGCAAGCCTAGAGCGCCGGCGATTGCCATCGCGCGCGAAAAAGCGAGTGTCATATTATCATCCCATCTCGTTGTCTGTGATTGCGCGCGTCAGGAACCGGTCGGCGTCAGCAGGACGGCGCGTTTTTCACCCGTCGATTTCCTGATGGCATCGATCGCGATCTGCCCGGCGTCGTTGATCGCAGTGGCGGTATAAAAGCGGTAATCCGCGCCAGACGCGTCTACGAGTTTCTCCAGGTCGGTCATTTTTCCTTTCTTCCAGACGAAGGCGATCTGGTAGGCCGCACCGCCCTGATACTTTCGGTAGGTGCTTCCGACGACCTCATCTTTGATGTTGATCCCATAGGCAGCACTGAAATCGGTGAACTGCGAATTCCCGCCCAGCGATCCGAGATCCTGCATCGCGCCGTCCTTGTAGAGGAACGCGTGGTTGCGATTGTCGAAGCCGTTGATCGTCGATGCGCCGACGACATGTCCCTTGTCATTGATGTGCTGGCCGGAGCTTGTGTCTCCGGCGATCGTGCCCAGGTCGCGCATGCCGTCGGCCGCGCTCCAGACAAAAGCGTGCCGAGACCCGAAGCCGGTTGGGACCTGCGAATTCCCGGTCACAACTCCAGCATTGTTGATGCTCGTGGCGAGAGAATACTGGCCGCCAAGCGTGCCCAGATCCTGCATGCCCTTCTTCTTTTCCCAGATGAAGGCGCGGTTGTACGTGCTGCCGCGGCTCGGGGAGCTGTAGCCGACCACCTGCATGTGGTTATTGACGCCGGTGGCGAAGCCATAGTTGCCCCAGTCCGGCAGAAAGCCAATATCCTCGATATCGCCATGCTTGAAGATGACCGCATGGAAGATCGCGCCGCCATCGGTGAATTGGGACGCGCCAACCGCCACGCTCTTGTCATTGATAGAAGCGGCGCTGCTGATGTTGCCGCCCGGCAGCGCGCCAAGATCGTGCATGACGCCGTTGCTGTAGAGGAACGCGTGCTTCTCGGTGGCGCCGACAACCTCGCCTTTCCGATTGATGGCGCTTGGCGCGCTCAGCTGGTCGCCTGGCAAGGTTCCGAGATCGGTGAGAGAATATGCGGGCCGGGCGGTTGCCGGGGCGGCGAACGCCATCCCGGCAAGAACCGTACCCAGCAGCGCGAAATGCAGGCGGTTCATCGCCTCGATCATTTCGCGATCCTCACTTTGTAGACCGTGCCGTTGCCCGGGAAGCTCTCGACGCCGCCAACCGGGGTGACCCCATAGAGGTTGTTGTCCGGGCCGGCGGTCAGTCCGCTGGTGGGCTGCGCGCCATCCGGCGAGCCCATGAAGGTGTGCAGAAGCTTGTAATTGCTGCCGTTCAGATCGATCCGGAACACCGTTCCGTTGCGGTCGGGGTTTTCCACCGGCAAGCCGCCCAAACGCGTGGTGCCGTACAGCTTGCCGTCGGGCCCCTGCAGCAACTCCGCCACCGGATTCTTTCCGTCGCGCGCATACCCATCCGGGTTGAAAAGGCGAAGCGTGCTGATCTCGCCGCGCGGAGACAGGGAGTAAACGGCACCCGAATTGAAATGACCGCAGTCTTCCGTCATGCCGTAGAAGCTTCCGTTGTCCGCCTGGATAAGACCCGCTTTAGGCTGGCATCCGGCGTTCGTGCTGGTGTTGCCGAACTCCACGAGTGTCTTGAACCCTTTGCCGTTCGGCTTGACGCGATAGACAGTGCCAGCCTCGCCGGCAGCGCCGCTGCTCGTCGTGCCGTAGAGAGAGCCATTGGATGCCAGTACGACTCGGCCGTAGGGCCAACGGCCATCGGCAAAGTTGAACTTGTGAATGACGCTGACACTCGAGTCGGCGCGAGAGAACGCGTAGACGGTGCCGCAACCGGCGCCGGTGCCTCCGTGGCATTCCACCTGGCCGCCCAGCGTCGCCGTGCCATACAGCCGGCCGTCCGTACCTTCGATCAGCCCGCCTTGCAACGTTGTGCCTTCAACGAAACTCATGACATGCAGCTGCGTGAAATCGCCGGTCGCCGAAATGCGATAGATGGTGCCGCAGCCCGACGGACAATTCGGGTCGCCGCCGTAGCGTGTCGTGCCATAGAAAAATCCATCGGAGGCGAGCAGCAACTGACCGAAGGGATCGGAACCCTCGTTGTTCGCAAAATGATGCAACGTGGTGAAGGCGCCGGTTTTTGGGTCGACGGCGAACACGGTTCCGCGATTGAATTGACCGGCCGCGAGCGTCGTACCGTAGAGACGCCCGTCAGGGCCTAACGTCAACGCTGTAGCCGAATTCGTACCATCGCTCCCATCGAAGCGATGCAGAATTGTGGTTTTCGCCGCGTAGGCCGCCGACGTCGCCGCCAACCCGAAAACAGACGCCAGCGCAAAAGCGCGAACGGAATACTTCATGACAAGGAACCCTCGTTTGTTAGTTGCAAGGATGGGATGCAAGACCAGAAAAGGGCGGCCTTACTCATGGCCGCCCTTTCCGATTTTGCCGTCCTCAGGGGAAGAAGACACGGCAAACTATTTCTGACTGTCTCAACCGTGCGCGAACTCGATCGCGCATAGAATTGACGAAACGACCCGCTCGCATATTCCTCACTCTCATGCGATTTTTGAAACATGGCCGCCATAACCTGCGATAAGAAATGGAAGAATTTACGCGCCCTCACGCTCTCGTGACCGACGGTGCTTCGCGATATCGTCGCCGGCTGCGAGCGCGCGAATTCGTGGAACCATCCGTGCATGATTTATTTCGCCAGCTTGTAGACGATGCCCCAGTTTTTCTTGCCGCCGGCCTGCGTGACTCCAAACAGGTTGCCGGCGTCATCGGCTATCACGCCCACCGGCTGTGATCCGTCCGTGCAATCCGCTTCTGCGCAGAAGGTGTGAAGCACCGCCTCCTTGTCGCCGGCACCGATGCGGAAAATCACGCCCGCGGACGTGCTGTTGCCGCCGCGCGCAGTGCCAATCAATGCGCCGCCGAATTCGATGATAGGCGCCGTCGGCCCCACGCCGTCGGCGCAGTCCGTGCGCTTGCAGAATGAATAGAGGACCTGTTCGCGGTCGTTGGCGGCGTTCAGCGAGTAAACCGTGCCGCTGCCAAATTTTCCACCGACCGCGGTCGCGCCAAAGAACTGAGGTCCGTCGTGCAGCGTAAGTCCCAGCAATGGACCCGATCCATCGACGCAGTCCGTCTTGCTGCAGAAATTATAGACGACGGATTGCACACCCGTCTTTGTCGAGATCCTGTATGCGACGCCGCTGCTGTTTTCGCTGCTGCCGCCGCCGTTGGTCGTGCCGAACAGATGACCGGAGTTATCAAGCACCAACTGGCCGCCTGGAAACTCACCGTCCGCGCAACCCGCGACGGAGCAGAACGAATAGATGATGTTACCCGTCCATTTTCCGCCGGTGTTTGTGAGCTGGTACGCCGTACCGACACCATTGGAGCCACCCGTCAGAGTCGTGCCGTAAAGCGGTGAGGCGCCGTCGTACAGCTGTCCCGCCGCCGCGCCGGCATAGGTCAACGGCGATTCCGGCACCATGCCGAGAATGCAATTCTCGCCCGCGCTGGAGCAGAAATTGATCAGCACCTTGTAGGTCCATTTCGTGCGCTCGGCGTTCGGGGAAAGCTGAAAGGCCGTGCCGCCAAAAATCGCGCCGCCCGCCGTCGCGGTGCCGTACAAATTTCCTGCGACATCCATGATCAGGGGAGTGACCGGCACGCCGCCATCGGAATTGCCGTCAAAATCGTGGAGCACCTGGTATTTGTATTTTCCAGCGGAATGAACGAGCTCGAAAATCACGCCATTGCCCGTGGCGCCGCCCGCGGTGGTGGTGCCGTAGAGATTGCCTTCGGCATCCCGGATAAGGTTCGCAGCCGGGCTTTTTCCATCGGAACAGACGAATTTGTTGTCATGGCAAAAGCTGTAAAGAATCTTGAAGTTCGAGGCAGACGCCTCGATGGAATTGGTAAGACAGCTGCCGGCGAGGAATGCTAGCGCGAGCGGCTCAATGCGATGCATGACGAATCCTCTCAAGGTAATGACGCAAGCACCTGCTCAGGCGCCTTCCGCCGCTGCAACCACTTAAGTTAAGACGATGCGGGAATATTTTTTTCCGGCGCCGTGGAATAAATTACGAAGCTTGTTCCAGAAGATGCTCCGGCCGCGTCGCCGCGGCCGGAACTATCGTCGCATGCTTAGTTCGGCGTGATCATGCCGATGAGACCGTGACGCTCGCGCTTCATGCCTGCGGCAAAGGTGATCGAACCGTTGCCGGTATCGTCCAGTTGCCACAGATGCTCGTACTGAAGGGACTTGCCTTTGGCATCCTTCAACGTGCCGAGCAGCGCGCCGCTGTCGGGATCGAAGACGTTGATGCGGCCCTCGCCGAAATTGCCGACCAACAGCTTCCCGGCGTAGTCGCCGAATGTCGAAGGAGCGATGGCCAGACCCCACGGCGCATTCAACACGCCGTTGGAAATCAGCCGCTTCTCGAGCGCGCCGGCCGTGGTGAACACATCCACGTAACCCAGTCCTGCGCCTTCCTTTGCATCGTCACCGTTCTTCTTGCCGTAGGTGACGTACAGCTTACCGTTCAGCACGGCGGCATTGAATGGCGCATAGCCTGCCGGGATGTTGGGGTCGGTGAAGGACGCGATCTTCGCCCAGGTACTGTCGAGGACGATCACCGCGTTGTTGGTGAAGTCGGTGACGAACAGATGATTGGTAACCGGATCGTAGGCGATGCCTGTGAAGTACACGCCGTCATCGCCACCGCCGTGCTTCGGCGCCTGCTGGGAGTACGTGACGATCGAGTTGGTCAAATCGACGTTCGGGTTCCAGCCCTGAACGGTGCCCTGGTTGGTGGCGAAGATGAACAGGCTCTCCGCGCTGTTGGCGCCTTTCGTGACCACGAAGCCGTGGCCCGGTGCCACAGCCACCTGTCCGGTAGGCTCGCCCTTCGGAATCTTCACAACCAGATCGTTCTTCGCCCAGGTCTTGGGATCGTAGATGGTGGAAACGCCGGTGCGGTTGTCGGATACCCAGAGATTGCCACCGGGAAACTGGGAAATGCCCCAGGGATTCTTCAGCTGCGGATCGACGACCGGCGCCTTGCCGGCCTTGTCCGCAATCATCGGCACCACCTTGAAGGTGGGCGCCGCCAATGCAGACGTTGCGAGCAACGCCAGCCCGGCCGCCAGGCCTATTTTCGTTCTCATATCTCACTCCTTAGGGGGTAGGTTCGTGAGACGTGGAACTATTACTTCCCTGTAACGTCATAAAGAGAAACGATAGAAACACACTGTTTCCGCAATGGGGTGGAATAAAATTCGGAGCGCCAGATGGGGAAACTGCCCGACCTCGAAGGCCTGGCCATTTTCGCCAAGGTTGTCGAACTGCGTTCCTTCGCCCGGACAGCCGAGGACTTGCAGCTTTCCAAGGCGACCGTTTCCAAAGCGGTGGCGCGCCTGGAAACCAAACTGCGCGCGCGCCTGTTCCATCGCACGTCCCGTTGCCTGGCCCTGACACATGAAGGCCACCAGCTTGCGGAACGGGCTGCCGCGGTTCTTGCGCATGGCGAAGCAGCAGAAAGCGAAGCGTTCTCGCAGAACGTGCGCGCACGGGGACTCGTGCGTCTGGCTGCACCCATGACGTTTGGCGTTCTGCACATCGCGCCACTACTGCCCGCATTTTTTCGCGACTATCCCGAAGTCTCCATCGATCTGCACCTCAGCGATGAGGTCATCGATATTATTGGCGGCGGCTTCGACGCCGCGATTCGCATTGCCGCACTCCCCGATTCTTCGTTGGTGGCCCGCAAATTGTGCTCCATGCCGATCTACCTCGTGGCTGCGCCCGCGTATCTGGACGCGCATGGCAGGCCGACGCACCCGCGAGAATTGAGCGGCCATGTGGCGCTTCAGTACGCTTATCAATTGACCAAGGATGTCTGGCGGCTTCGAAAGAAAAGCGGCGAAGTGGCCACCGCCCGTCCATCCGGTCCGTTGCGTGTGAACAATGGCTACGCCATGTTGCCGTGCCTCATCGCTGGGCTCGGCATCGGAGTGGAACCGGAATTCATCGCGCGGCCCGCGCTCAATGCAGGGGAACTTGAAATAGTTCTCCCGGAGTGGTCGCTGCCGGCATCGGCAATGTACTGGGTTACGCCGCCAGGCGGACTGAAGACCAAGCGGGTCGACGCGCTGGCAGACTATTTCGCGCGTCATTTCGGGCAGAAAAAAAGTACCTAGACACACATTGGCCGCGATCGAATCGCCCGATGATCTTGTTCCCTCCGCCCAGCGATCACGTTTTGCGTTGCGATTAACATAGGTGGATTCGTCCGGCGACAATGTACGTCGCATGCAAAAACTCAGCTGCACGGAATAGTTCGGAGCAAGCGAGCGTCTCAATAGCGGCGGTGATCGTGGACATCGGGGTGCTCTGATTGCTGTCACCGTTCACCAACGACAACCAAAGTGCCGAGGAGGCATTAGCAAGTATGAAAATCAGTTTGAGCGTTGTGGCCGCGCTGGCCATGCTGTCATCATCCGCGTTGGCGGGCGCGCATCAGCATGCCGTGCCGTCAGTCAAAGTGGTGCCGCTTATCGCCGACAAGGAAGGCAAGGCGCCGAACACCGATCCGCTTCTCAAGAATCCCTGGGGCATTTCCCAGTTTCCCGGCGGCAATCTCTGGGTATCCGACAACCGCACCGGCGTTTCCACCATCTACGATCCCACCACCGGCGCGAAGCAGGATCTGGTAGTGAAGATTCCGAAGGGCGAACCAACCGGTCAGGTTGCCATTCCGTCGGGCAACGGGTTCGTCGTTTCCAAGAACGGCAAGAGCGGAGAAGCCCTGTTCATTTTCGCCAGCAATCAGGGCACGGTGACGGGCTGGAACCCCGGCGTCGACGTAACCAATGCGGTCATTGGCTATTCCGCGAGCACCGGCCACGCGCCGAAGCACGGCGGCGACGACGGCCCCTATTTTACAGGCATCGCCTACGATCCGGTTACCAACCATCTGTTCGTCACCGACTTCACCAACAACGCGGTGATCGTCCTCGACAACACGTTTGCAAAGATCGGCTCGTTCACCGACCCCAACATCCCGGCAGGCTATGCGCCTTTCAACGCCGCGGTGCTGAACGGCAAGCTGTACGTCACCTACGGCAAGAAGAACGGTGACGATGCAAAGGAAGGCCCAGGTCTGGGATATGTCGACGTGTTTACGACGGCTGGTGTGCTCGAGAAGCGCCTGATCTCCAACGGCGTGTTGAATGCGCCGTGGGGTCTGGCCATCGCTCCTTCGACATTCGGCGACTACGCCGGCAAGCTGTTGGTCGGCAATTTCGGCGAAGGCCGCATCAACGTCTTCGATCCCGACAGCGGCGCGCTGCTCGGCACGTTGAAGGGCCCGAACGGCAGGTCCATCGAGCTCGAGCATCTGTGGCAACTGGACGATACCGGCAACGGTTCGATCACCTTCAGCGCCGGTATGAAGCGCGAGCGTCACGGTCTGGTCGGCTGGATTCAGCCTCAATAACGTCAAACGCCTAAGTCCCCGGTCGTCCAGAAGTAATGGACGGCCGGGAATATCTCTATGTTTCGAACGTCGTCTGCCGCATGCGCGTTTTCCACGGAACTTGCAGGCGATCCCGGCGTTGGCCCGTAGCTATCAAAGTGCACACCAAGAAGGATATACAATGCGTTTCGTCGAGTTCCTCGGCCGTGCTGCAACGGCATCGCTTTTCATGCTGTCAGCGGAAGGCGCCGCAAATTCCGTATCGGCAAAAGATGCTGTCGTGCTGCACAACTTCAACAATACCGATGGCAACGAGCCGACGTTTGTGCTCCTGACGGCGGACAAAACCCTGTACGGCGTCACGGTCCTTGGCGGCGGCGTTCCGGACGCCACTGGCAGAGGCGTGCTCTATAAGATCGACCCGCAAGGCAATTTCTCGATCCTGCACGCGTTTGCGGACACGCCCGATGGCTCCATCCCCGGCCGCCTGGTTCAGGGGCCGAACGGAAAAATTTACGGCGTGACGGGCAGCGGCGGAAGGCATTCCGGCGGCACGGTCTACACGATCGACAGCAGCGATCACTACAAGATCATCCACAATTTCGATTTCAGCAAAGACGGCGCGGGTCCAAATTTCCTGCTACTTGGCAAGGACGGGAATTTCTACGGCACCGCTTCAATAGGCGGGATTCCGCAGGCCGGGTGCCATCTCAGTGAATCGCACGGCACGCTGTTCCGCATGACGCCGGACGGTAAGGTCACGCGCCTTCACACGTTTTGCGAGGAGATCGACGGGTCCGGTCCCGACAGCGTTACCGAGGCCGCGGACGGTTTTCTCTATGGAACCTGCAAGCAGGACGGCCCTAACGGGCAGAATCTCGGGGCCGGAACGTTCTGGCGCGCCAGCTATTCCGGCAAGCTCAAGCTGCTTCACGTCTTCACGCAATATCCCGAACCAGCGGCGCCGAACGGCGTCCTGCAGGCCCCGGATGGATTCTTCTATGGCACTTCGAACGGCGGCGGCACCGATTTGGAAGGGACGATCTTCAGCGCAAACGGGAACGGAAAGATCACCGTCCTGCATGATTTTCGCAACGATGGCCTGACCGGAAACGACCCGGAATCCAATTTCATCCTGGCGGAGGACGGTTTCTTCTACGGCACGACCGCAAAGGGCGGCCTCCCCTTTGACGATCCGCATCGGGAGGGCACGGTCTACCGCGCCGACACAAAAGGCAATGTCAAGCTGCTTCACACCTTCCTGGTGAGTGACGGAATGACTCCCGCGGCGCCGCCGGCGCGTGACCCGGAGACGGGCGACTTGTATGCGACCGCGATCCGCGGCGGCAACCAATCCGACGGCACAACCGTGAAAATTCCGGGGAAAAAGTAGCCGGTAGCCGATGCGTTGCCGACTCTACTTCGCGTAGGGCGGCGGATTTGGAGATGCCGTTTCCGCAATTGTGACCTTGCGGATTACCACAGGTGTGGCGGGCGTGGCGCTCGGTGGGAACGGCCCCTCTCCGCCAAGCGGCACCGCGGCGATCTTGTCGACCACGTCCATGCCCCCGCTGACCCGACCAAAAACAGCATAACCGCTTGCGTTGGCGGCGGCATCGGGCTTGGGATCGAGATCCGGATTGTCGGTCAGATTGACGAAGAATTCTGCCGTCGCGCTCGCTGGGTCTGCTTGCCGTGCCATGGCAACCGTGCCCCGCACATTCTTCAGGCCGTTCGCGCTCTCAAGCGCAATCGGCGCGTGCGTGGGTCGCGCCGTACCGCTGGCCTCAAAACTCCCCATCTGAATCACAAAACCGGGCGCCACGCGATAGATGATCGTGCCATCGTAATGGCCCTCGCGCGCGTAGGCGATGAAATTGGCGACCGATTTTGGCGCGTCGCTGAGGTCTAGCGTGATCGTGAAGCTGCCAAGCGAAGTTTCAATCCTTGCCTGTGGCGGCGCCGCGACCGCGATGCCCATTGCCGGCGGCGACTGCGATTTAGATTCAGATGTCTGCGCGCTGGCGCCACCAGCAAGGAGCGCCAGCGCACCGGCGAGCACCAAAGTTCTTTGCACCACGAGCGCCTCCGATTTTCGGTTGTTGGTATTGCAGCTTCTGCTTCAAGCCTACACCACGAATCAATCTTGCTGCTCGCCGCTGCAGATATTGTTCTTGGCGGGGCCGGCGGGGCCTTGTGTTTACTGTCGGGCGCCATTTCGCTAAGGCCGGGCTTGCGCATTCCCATCGGATACTCATTTGAGACTTCCAATCCATCGCGAGGGCTGGCCGTTCATTGCCATCGCAGCGGCACTGAATGCAGCCCTGTTTGTCGTTCTCGGTTGGTGGGGTTTGATTGCTACGCCGATAGCAGTCTGGGTGGTTGCTTTTTTTCGCGATCCGGAGCGGGTCCCGCCAGCAGGCGAAGGCCTCGTCGTGAGCCCGGCCGACGGCGTGCTGTTGCCTGTTGCGGTCGCTTTGCCGCCGCCTGAGCTTGGTGGAAGTGGGGAAGCCCGGACCCGCCTCAGCATTTTCATGAACGTCTTCGACATCCACGTGAATCGGATCCCCGAGAGTGCGACGGTAGGAGAACTTGCCTACAAAAAGGGGAAGTTCTTCAACGCCTCTTTCGATAAAGCCAGCGAACACAACGAACGCATGGCTGTCCGGCTGGCCCTGTTTGGGGGAAAGGACCTTATTGTGGTACAGATCGCAGGGCTCGTGGCCCGGCGGATTGTCTGTTCCTTAATAAAGGGACAACAAGTATCGCGAGGGGAGCGGTTCGGGCTGATCCGCTTTGGCAGCCGGCTGGATGTGTATCTGCCGCCGGGCGCGCGCGTGACAGCGCAACCGGGTCAAAGAGTACAAGCCGGCGAGACCGTTCTTGCCATTCTTTAGGCTGAGGTTTGAACTGAGATGACAAAGCGTTTTCACCGTATCGCGGCCATGCGCGACGACCTGCCATTTGGGAAATTCATTCCAAACGCGCTAACGCTGCTTGGCCTCTGTACGGGGGCGACAGCCATCCGCTTCGCGTTATCCGGTCATTGGCAGGCTGCCGTGGTCGCCGTGATGATTGCAGCTGTGCTCGATACGCTCGATGGCCGGATTGCGCGGCTGCTCGGGCTGGAGAGCAAATTCGGCGCTCAGCTGGATTCGCTGGCCGATCTCGTCAGCTTCGGCATAGCACCCGCAGTGCTGGTTTACATGTGGACGTTGTATCAGGGCGCCGGCGCGGGATGGATCATCGCGCTGGTGTTTTGTGCCTGTTGCGCAATTCGCCTGGCGCGATTCAACAGCCAGGCCGATGATGAAGATGACCGCACTCCGGCAGAGCATTTTACCGGCGTACCCGCGCCTGCTGCAGCCTGCCTCATTCTTCTGCCGATGCTGCTCAGCTTCCAGGGCGACGCCGCATGGCTCCGGGATCCATTTTTCAACGGCGGTTGGATGGCCCTGATTTCCCTTTTGATGGTCAGCCGTCTTCCGACGCTTTCGCTGAAAAATCTCTACGTCCCCAAGCACCTTGCGGCGCCGGTAATCGCGGTCGGGGCAGGTCTGGCCATGTGCGTGGTCGTCTGGCCATGGGCAACCTTGAGCGCGGCCGCGCTGATCTATTTCGGCGCCCTGCCCTTGGGCAGCCGGCCGCCTGGCCCGATCCGCCAGCGCTTCACCCGGCCGCACGATCCACCTGTTGACTAGAGTCGTTCTCCGCAAATCGTGACAATGGCGCGCTTGACCGGGCCCCCGCGCTTTCCCACACATCCAGCGCGTCGCGGGAGGACACCGATGCGTCTGCTGCCACTTGCCGCCCTATCCGCCTTTGCCTTGGGACTCGCGGGAGCTTTCGCCGCCGCCCCGGTCAAGGACAACGATCCCTATCTCTGGCTCGTTGACATCCACGGCGCAAAGGCGCTGTCGTGGGTGAAAACGCAGAACGCGAAAAGCGATACGGTTCTCAAGAACGATCCCGGTTATCGGCGCGACTACGAAACGCTGCTGGCCATTTTGAATTCCAACGATCGCATCCCCGAACCGCAAATCGTCGATCACCAATGGGTCTTCAATTTCTGGCAGGACGCGAACCACGTGCGCGGCCTTTGGCGACGCACACCCACCGCGGAATACGCAACGGCGGCACCACACTGGCAGACGCTTTTCGATGTCGACAAATACGATCGCGAGACCGGCAAGAACTGGGTCTGGCAGGGGACGGACTGCACGCCCTCCTTCAACCGCTGCCTGATCGCGCTTTCGCCCGGCGGCACCGACGCACACGTCGTCCGCGAATTCGATCCCAGGACAGGACAATTCATCGAAGGCGGATTTTCCCTTCCTGAAGCCAAGTCCCAGGCACGATATGTGGACAATAACACGATTCTGTTCGCCACCGATTTCGGTCCAGACTCGATCACGACTTCATCCTATCCGCGCATCGCCAAGATGTGGCATCGCGGCGAGCCGGTAGATCGCGCAAAGGTCGTCTACGAGGCGAAGGCGGATGATGTCGGCGCGAACCTGCTGGTGTTTCGCGGGCCTTACGGCGTCGTGCCGTTGGTTCAACGCCAAGTCACCTTCTTCACCGCCGACTATTTCTTGGTGACGGCAGACGACACGGCGAAGCAGTTACCAATTCCGCGCGGCGCCCAGATGAAAGGCGTCACACAGGGGCAGCTGGTCTTCACCCTGCGCGACGCATGGACACCCGCAGGCGGCAAGGCTATCGCCAAAGGATCGCTGGTCGCTTTTCCTGTTCTGGCTTTCGCGCAAACTCGAAAGATGCAACCGGCGGCCCTGCTCTACACACCCGGCCCGCGCTCGATGATCGAGGCGAGCGTGTCCGCCGGCCGCGATGCCGTGTACGCGCCGATCTACGAGAACGTTATCGGCTCGATTCACGAATTCCGCTTCGCTAACGATAAGTGGACGGAAACCATGCTGCCACTGCCGAAGCAAGGCTCGACGCAGGTAGTTTCGACCAACGATTGGGGACCGGACGCGTACTTTACCTATCAGAGCTTCACCCAGCCGCCGACGCTCTATCATTATGCCGGGACCGGTGCGCCGAAAGCGATCAAGTCCGAGCCATCACGCTTCGATGCTTCCAATCTGTCCGTGACGCAGAACTGGGCGACGTCGCGCGACGGCACGCAGGTGCCGTACTTCCTCATCCGCCCTAAGGATACGAAGGGACCGATCCCAACCATTCTCTACAGTTATGGCGGCTTCGAGCTGTCATTGAACCCCTGGTACTGGAACGACGGCCACCGGCCGATCTATCCGGGCGAACCGTGGTTCTCCAAAGGCGGCGCCATTGCCGTTGCCAATATTCGTGGTGGTGGCGAGTTCGGCCCAGCTTGGCATCAGACGGCGCTGAAGGAACATCGCCAGCGCGCCTTCGACGATTTCGCGGCAGTGGCGATGGATCTGGAGCAGCGCAAGTTTTCCACGCCCAAGCAACTGGGCATTGTCGGCGCGTCCAACGGCGGCGTACTCACCACCGTGACGATGACCCAGCATCCCGAGTTGCTGAACGCGGTGGTTTGCCAGCGCCCGCTGGTGGACATGATGCGCTACACGCGCTTCGGCGCCGGGCAATCCTGGGTCGAAGAATATGGCGATCCGGCGAACGCGCCAGATCGCGCATGGATCGCGAAGTACTCGGCCTATCAGAAGGTGAAGGCTGGCGAGAAATACCCGTCCATTCTCTTCATCACCGAAACCACGGATGACCGCGTGACGCCGATTTGGGCCCGCATGATGGCGGCGAAGATGGAGGCGCAAAAGCACGACGTGCTGTTTTATGAAACGGCGGAAGGAGGCCACGGAGGCGGCGTCACGCACGAGGCAGAGGCTGAATACTGGGCGATGTCCTACACCTTCTTCCGTCAAAAGTTGGGGCTGGGAAGCGGCGATTCCACCGCGGCCGGTTCGGCGCACTCCGCCGCCCCACGATAGGGTCAATCCATCCAATTCGCGCGGCGCCGCCAACCACTCTTTAAGAACGGCCGGTTAAACTGAGGCGACTCAATCTCGAGGCGCCTGCGATGGACGACGAGGCAAACCGCAACATGATCATGGCCGGCCTGGTCATCACGCTGATGATCGGCATGTGCGCCTGGCAGGTTCTTCGCACGATCAGCCGCGGGGGATTGGACGGCGTCGGCGCGGTACGGCTGGTCTGCAGCGTCTTCGTGCTCGGCATCATGCTCTACGTCGGATACACGGCCCTCTCAATCTGGACTTGATTGACTTGACGGCGCGCTTCACCTAAATCCCGCCCCGTTCCGGAAAGCCACATGACTTTCCGGTCGCCGGCTAGGCCGGTGATCGCCCCCAGGCAGCGCAGGTGCGCCCCCTGGGGCGTTTGTGCTTTGTGAAGAGGACGCATGTTCGACAGTCTGCAGCAGCGCCTGACATCCACCTTCGACCGCCTGCGCGGCCGCGGCGCGTTGACGGAAGCCGATGTCGACGAAGCGATGGGTGACATCCGCTCCGCGCTCATCGAAGCGGATGTGGCGCTGCCGGTCGTCAAGCAGTTCGTCGACCGCGTGCGCCCGCGCGCGGCCGGCGCCGAAGTCATCCGCTCCGTCACGCCGGGCCAGCAGGTCGTCAAGATCGTGCACGACGTGCTGGTGGAAACCCTGGGCCAGGAATCCACCGGCCTCGATCTAGGTTCGCCGCCGTCGCCGATCCTGATGGTGGGCTTGCAGGGCTCCGGCAAAACCACCACGTCCGCGAAGCTCGGCTTCTTGCTGCAAGGCAAAGAGAAGAAGCGCGTGCTGATGGCGTCGCTCGACGTGCGCCGCCCGGCTGCGATGGAGCAGCTGAAGATTCTCGGCGAGCAGGCAGGCGTGCCGACCTTGCCCATCGTCGCCAATCAGACGCCGGTCGACATCGCACGGCGCGCCATGGCAGCAGCCCGCGTTGGTGGCTACGACGCGCTCATTCTCGATACCGCCGGCCGTCAGCACATCGATGAGCAACTCATGGCGGAGGTGGCCGCGGTGCGCGAAGCCACCAAGCCGCACGAAACGCTTCTGGTGGCCGACAGCCTCACCGGTCAGGACGCGGTGAACATCGCAAAGTCGTTCAACGAGCGCGTTCCGCTGACGGGCATCGTTCTGACCCGCGCCGATGGCGATAGCCGTGGCGGTGCCGCGCTTTCGATGCGCCACGTCACCGGCGCGCCGATCAAATTCCTGGGCATGGGCGAAAAGCTCGATGCGCTGGAGCCGTTCCATCCGGAACGCGTCGCCAGCCGCATCCTCGACATGGGCGATGTGGTCAGCCTTGTCGAGAAAGCGGCCGAGGTTCTGGACAAGGAGAAGGCCGAAAAGCTCGCCGCGAAAATGCGCAAGGGCGAGTTCGATATGAACGACCTCGCCGAGCAGCTGCGCCAAATGAAGAAGATGGGCGGGATGACGGGTGTGCTCGCGATGCTGCCCGGCGTCGGCAAGGTGAAAGACCAGATGGCGCAAGCTGGGCTCGACGACAAGATCCTCACGCGGCAGGAAGCCATCATCTCGTCGATGACGCGTAAAGAACGCGCCAATCCGGATGTGCTCAACGGTTCGCGCCGCAAGCGCATCGCGGTCGGAGCGGGCGTGGAAGTGAGCGAGGTCAACAAGCTCATGAAGATGCATCGCGCCATGGCTGACGTGATGAAGGCGATGAAGAAATCCGGCGGCCGTTTGCCGGCAGGCCTTTCGGGCATCATGGGCGGCGGCGGCATGCCCACGCTTCCACCGGGGATGTTCCCCGGACGCAGATAGTCAGCACAAACTTACGAAGGAGCAGTCTATGTCACTGAAAATCAGGCTTTCGCGCGGCGGCACCAAGAAGCGCCCGCATTACAACGTCGTCATCGCGGATTCGCACAGCCCGCGAGATGGCCGCTTCATCGAGAAGATCGGCTTCTACAATCCGCTGCTGCCGAAAGACCATGCGGATCGGCTGAAGCTCGATCTCGACAAGGCGAAGGCGTGGATGGCGAAGGGCGCCACGGCAAGCGACCGCGTGCACCGTTTCCTTGCGGACGCGGGCCTGGTGAAGCCGCTGCAGAAGAACAATCCGCAGAAGATGCAGCCGAAGAAGAAGGCACAGGAGCGCGCCGCCGCAGCAGCCAAGGCGGCGGAAGCCCCGGCGGCCTGACGTTCGCTGACGCGCAATGTCCGGCGATGTTCTGCTCGGCGTCGTGATCGGCGCGCAGGGACTCAAAGGCGAGGTGAAGGTGAAGACCTTCACCGAGACTCCAGAGAACATCGCCGCCTATGGTTCGCTGCACACGCGCGACGGACGGAAATTCGCGATCGCGGCGCTGCGCGAAGCCAAAGGTTTGGCGGTCGTGCGGTTCGACGGCATTGCAACACGCGAAACGGCGGAGTCCCTGAAGGGTGTCGAACTCTACATCGCCCGCGCGACCTTGCCTTCGCCGGAAACGCAGGAGTTCTACCACGCCGACCTTCTGGGCATGCGGGCTGAAGACACCGAGGGCCGAAGCATCGGCAAGGTCGTTGCCGTGCACAATTTCGGCGCCGGGGATGTGATCGAGATCGATCGGGAAGATGGCGGCGGCACGGTGCTGATGCCGTTCACGCAAGAGATCGTGCCGAGCATCGATATTGCCGAGCGGCGCATCGTCGTCGCTGCACCGGAAGAGGCCGAGGCCGAACGCGAAGGCTGGGTTGAATGACCTGGCACGCGGCCGTGCTGACCTTGTTTCCCGAGATGTTTCCCGGGCCGCTCGGCATTTCGCTCGTTGGCAAGGCGCTCCAGACAAATCTCTGGTCGCTCGACGTTCGCGACATTCGCGAGCACGGGATCGGGAAGCACCGCACCGTTGACGATACGCCGGCCGGCGGCGGGCCGGGCATGGTGATGCGGGCCGACGTGGCCTGTGCCGCCATCGACGCCGCGCGCGAACGCCATCCGGACCTTCAGACGATCTATCTTACCCCTCGTGGCGCCCCTCTGACACAGAAGAGCGTGCGAGAACTGTCGCACGGAGCCGGCGTTATCCTGCTCTGTGGGCGTTTTGAGGGATTGGACCAGCGCGCTATCGAGGCGCGCAGCCTCGAAGAAATCTCTCTCGGTGATTTCGTGCTGGCGGGCGGCGAGATCGCCGCGATGGCGCTGATCGAGGCCTGCGTGCGGCTCATTCCCGGTGTGCTGGGCGATGAAACCTCTCCCGCCGCCGAAAGCTTCTCCGCCCGACTCCTGGAATACCCGCAATACACAAGGCCGCAGAGCTTCGAAGGCCGCGAAATTCCGCCCGTCCTCAACTCCGGCAACCATGGCGAGATCGCCCGATGGCGGCGGGAGCAGGCCGAAAACCTGACAAAATCCCGCCGCCCGGACCTCTGGGCCCTTCATGAAAAATCCAAGCCAACCTGCTGAAACAGCTCGAAGCCGGATCAGATGGGCTGCGTCCTGCAAGACCGGGATGCGTTCGGTGGCATGGAATAAATCTGCGGTTCCAAACGTTGGTGGAGAAAGGTGCAGAATAGGGAGGGGGTACCATGTCCAGATTTTTCAACATTGCCTTTTCTAGCGCAGTGGCGCTCACCTTTGCGGGTCTCGGCAGCGGAGCAGCGGCTGCCAAAGCGAAATACGCCACCTTCGATCCACCAGGATCGGTCGGAACCTACGCCTACAGCATCAACGATAAGGGCGCGATTACAGGAATGTACGACGACAGCTCGGGTCGCCACGGCTTCGTGCGTGAACCCGACGGAACGATCGCGAGCTTCGACGGCCCCGGCGCTACCAGCACGACTGCCTTTGAAATCAACGCCGATGGCATGGTGACAGGACACTATTTCGACGGAGCAAGGTTTCACGGCTTTGTGCGGACCGCGGACGGCGCGATCACGAAATTCGACCCGGCCGGATCGCAAAAAACAATACCGCACAGCATCAATGCCAAGGGGGAAATCGCGGGATTCTACTGTGACACCGCTGATTGTTCGGCCGACAACGTTGAGCACGGATTTATGCGTTCAGCCGATGGCAAGATCACGAAATTCGACGGCCCATTTTCGCTTCTGACACTGGGGTGGAAAATCAACCGCCATGGCGCGATCACCGGGTACTATTCCGGCGGCATTGGGATTTCCGGCTTCGTGCGCGGAGCGGATGGATCCTTCACCAAGTTCGACCCTCCCGATTCGCAGCAAGTCTTTCCGTACGGCGTTAATAGCGCTGGCGCGATCACCGGATTCTTTTACCGCTTCCAATCTGGCTCGCCCATTGGTTTCCTGAGAGCGCCGGGTGGCGGCTTCACGACATTCGACCCGTCGAAAGGGCATGCCACCGAACCGCTCGCCATCAATGACAAGGGTGTGGTCACAGGCTCGTACAACGAGGGCGGCACCTTCATCTATCATGGCTTCGTTCGCACGGCCGATGGGAAGATCAAGACGTTCGATCCTCGCGGATCGACGTATACAGCCGCCGAGAGCATCAATCGCAGCGGCGCTATCGCGGGGTTCTATTTCGATGGCGCCAACGTAGCCCATGGTTTCGTGCGAAACCCTTGAGGCGCGCTCCTTCAAAAGATTCATCCTCCCCCGCTTGCGGGTGCCGAATGCGCGTTTCGCGTGCGACGCGGAGGGGCGACTTTCCCCTTTACCGTCTCGCCCTCGCTATCGCTCGTGCGATCCACCTCCCCGTAAACGGGGGAGGATAAAGGCAGGGGGCGACAAATCTGTCTGCGCGCTTCCATACAACCTGATCGCGCCTTAACGCTTGCCGCCCTTCGTGAAGATCACCGACAGATTGTTCGCCGGCATCTCCACGGTTTCGCGCAAGTGAAGACCGTGCAGTACAGCGGCGTCCCGAACGTCGTCGAGATCGCGTACGCCCCACTCGGCATTGCGTGCCTTCAACGAAGCATCGAAGGCGGCGTTGGAAGGCGCGGTGTGGCGGCCATCGCGCATGAAGGGCCCATAGAGAAAGAGGATACCACCGCCGCGGAGAAGCCGACCGGCGCCATTCAGCAGACCCAAAGTCGCGCTCCACGGCGCGATTTGAATCATGTTGATGGCAACGATGGCATCGAACGGCGCCCGGCCTTCGACTCCCCAAACATCGTCGCGCGCGTCGATGGCAACCGGCGCGCGAACATTGCTCAGCTTTTCGTGCGCCACCCAGCTGGCGATGCTGTCGCGCGCCTCGCGGTCGGGATCGCTCGGCTGCCAATCGAGCCCCGGCATCGCCTTGGCCATGAAGGTGGCGTGCTCACCCGCGCCGGATGCAATCTCCAGCACCTTCGCGTTGACGGGCAGCATGCGGCGCAGAACCGCGAGGATGGGCTCGCGATTGCGCGCGGTGGCGGCAGCAAATAACCGGCGATCGGCGCTCATTTTCTAACCGAGACAATGCGCAACAGCGCAGGGAATAGCACGGCCAATCATTCTGCCGAAGCGCTTCCCCATTCGCCGGTGTTTGTTCGATAGAATATCGGCCTCCACTGTGCCAAGCAGTTGCCGAGAAAACAGTAAGGTACGGCAGAATCCATGACCAGTCATCACTCATCATCCCGTAGAAGCTGGCTTCGCGACATCGCGCACGATGTAATGCTGCAGCGGGGCTTGCTGCCGGATTTTTCCAAGGCCGTGCTGCGTGAGGTGGATACGATCGATGGACCGGCGGCCGTGTCATCGCCGGAAATTCGCGACCTGCGCCATCTGCTCTGGTGCTCGATCGACAACGACGATTCGCGAGACCTCGATCAATTGACCTTCGCCGAATCGCTCGACGCGGAGCGCGTGCGCATTCTCGTGGCCATCGCGGATGTCGATTCGCTGGTGGAGAAGAACTCCGCCATCGACGGTCACGCCTCCACCAACACGACATCGGTGTACACCGCCGCCGAAATTTTCCCCATGCTGCCGGAAAAACTTTCGACCAACCTCACATCGCTCAACGAAGGCGCGGAGCGCCTCGCCATCGTCATCGACATGACGGTCGGCGCCGATGGCGTGGTCAGCGCCGGCGATGTCTATCGCGCCACCGTCTTCAACCACGCCAAGCTGGCCTACAATGGCGTCGCGGCCTGGATGGATGGCGATGCGCCGCCACCGGAAAAACTCGCGGCGGTCAAAGGTCTCGATGAAAATTTGCGCCTGCAGGATCGGGTCGCGCATGCCTTGCGCGGCAATCGTCAGGCGCAAGGCGCGCTGCAGCTGGAAACCTCCGAAGCCCGCGCCGTCTACGAGAATGACAATCTCGTCGACATGCGCGCGGAGCAGCGCAACCGTGCCAAGGATCTGATCGAGGATTTCATGATAGCCGCCAATGGCGTGACGGC
>Ga0213876_10000387_pt1 | contig 36975 bp, 31 predicted proteins | sample BarmaccomBMRX_R9_FD_160113 | JGI IMG/M metagenome (GOLD analysis project Ga0213876, IMG submission 160113) | Root-associated microbial communities from Barbacenia macrantha in rupestrian grasslands, the National Park of Serra do Cipo, Brazil - RX_R9 | ecosystem: Host-associated > Plants > Roots... | reverse complement strand
GTGCAACGCGGCTTTCGCTCACCGTTGCGAGGTGGCGTATATTACGCTTTCCTCTTTCAGAGTCAACCCGTTATTTCAGGATTTTTCTCTTCAACCGACTCGGCTGTTTGTGTGAAGTGATTCACATCCGCCGTGTCGATGGAGGCGCATTATAGGGAGTTCTCCGCAGGCCGCAATAGAAAAATTGCAGAAAAATGACTGACTGCTGCATTCCACAGCAAAAGCCCGCCTTATACCCTTTTGCACACAGACTTATCCACAATGCTGCGAAAAAGTGAAAATTCGCGAGCGTTGCGCAAACGTTTTCGTTAAAATGCCCCCGCTAAAACAAGGATGCCCCGTAAGGGGCGTTAGCTGAGTTTTCTGATGAAAATTCAGCTAACGCTCTCTGTAATCGTCAAATCCAGGGGATTTACCATGCAACAACGTCGTCCAATCCGCCGCGCGCTGCTCAGTGTTTCTGACAAAGCCGGTATCGTCGAATTCGCCCAGGCACTTTCTGCACGCGGTGTGGAACTGCTATCTACAGGGGGCACTGCCCGTCTGTTAGCTGATAAAGGCCTGCCGGTGACCGAAGTTTCCGATTACACCGGTTTCCCGGAAATGATGGATGGACGCGTTAAGACTCTGCATCCGAAAGTGCATGGTGGGATCCTTGGCCGTCGCGGCCAGGATGATGCCATCATGGCTGAGCACAGCATCTCTCCTATTGATATGGTCGTTGTTAACCTTTATCCGTTTGCCCAGACCGTTGCCCGCGAAGGCTGTTCCCTGGAAGATGCGGTAGAGAATATCGATATCGGCGGCCCGACTATGGTGCGCTCTGCGGCGAAGAACCATAAAGATGTCGCCATCGTTGTAAAGAGCAGCGACTACAACGCGATTATTGAAGAGATGGATGCCAACGAAAGCTCGCTTCTGCTTGCAACCCGCTTTGACCTCGCGATTAAAGCCTTCGAACACACCGCCGCCTACGACAGCATGATCGCCAACTACTTTGGCAGCATGGTGCCGGCCTATCACGGCGAGACAAAAGAAGCCGCTGGCCGCTTCCCACGCACCCTGAACCTGAACTTCATTAAGAAGCAGGATATGCGCTACGGCGAAAACAGCCACCAGCAGGCAGCCTTCTATATAGAAGAAGAGATCAAAGAAGCCTCTGTCGCGACCGCGCAGCAAGTTCAGGGCAAAGCGCTTTCCTATAACAATATCGCCGATACCGATGCTGCACTGGAATGTGTGAAAGAGTTCAGCGAGCCGGCCTGCGTTATCGTTAAACACGCTAACCCATGCGGCGTAGCGGTCAGTTCCTCTATTCTGGATGCTTACGATCGCGCTTACAAAACCGACCCGACCTCCGCGTTCGGCGGTATCATCGCCTTTAACCGCGAACTGGATGCACAGACCGCGCAGGCTATTATCTCCCGCCAGTTTGTAGAAGTGATCATTGCACCGTCTGCGACTGAAGAAGCCCTGAAGATCACTGCCGCGAAACAGAACGTCCGCGTGCTGACCTGTGGTGAGTGGACCGCACGCGTCCCGGGTCTTGATTTCAAACGCGTTAACGGCGGCCTGCTGGTTCAGGACCGCGATCTGGGTATGGTGACCGAAGGCGAACTGCGTGTCGTTTCCAAACGCCAGCCGACCGAACAGGAACTGCGTGATGCGCTGTTCTGCTGGAAAGTGGCGAAGTTCGTGAAATCCAACGCTATCGTGTATGCCAAAGAGAACATGACCATCGGCATAGGTGCAGGCCAGATGAGCCGCGTCTACTCCGCGAAAATCGCCGGGATCAAAGCAGGCGATGAAGGTCTGGAAGTGAAAGGTTCCGCGATGGCCTCTGATGCGTTCTTCCCGTTCCGTGATGGTATTGATGCCGCTGCCGCCGTTGGCGTGAGCTGTGTGATTCAGCCAGGCGGTTCTATCCGCGATGACGAAGTGATTGCCGCCGCCGACGAACACGGTATTGCGATGATCTTCACCGACATGCGTCACTTCCGCCATTAATTTTCGGAGCAGACAATGAAAGTATTAGTTATTGGTAACGGCGGGCGCGAGCACGCGCTGGCATGGAAAGCGGCACAGTCACCGCTGGTCGACACCGTTTTCGTCGCACCGGGCAACGCAGGCACAGCGCTGGAACCCACGCTGCAAAACGTCGCCATTAGCGTAACCGATATTCCGGCGCTGCTGAGCTTTGCTCAGAGCGAGAAGATTGATCTGACCATCGTTGGCCCGGAAGCGCCGCTGGTGATTGGCGTTGTGGATGCGTTCCGTGCCGCAGGGCTGAAAATCTTCGGCCCAACCGAAGGCGCTGCTCAACTGGAAGGCTCTAAAGCCTTCACCAAAGATTTCCTCGCACGCCACCATATTCCAACGGCGGAATACCAGAACTTCACCGAAGTGGAGCCTGCGCTGGCCTGGCTGCGCGAAAAAGGCGCACCGATCGTTATCAAGGCAGACGGCCTGGCTGCCGGTAAAGGCGTGATCGTGGCAATGACGCTTGAGGAAGCCGAAGCAGCCGTCAACGACATGCTGGCAGGCAACGCCTTTGGCGACGCAGGCCACCGCATCGTTATCGAAGAGTTCCTCGACGGTGAAGAAGCCAGCTTTATCGTGATGGTTGACGGTGAGCATGTGCTGCCTATGGCGACCAGCCAGGATCATAAACGCGTCGGTGATGGCGATACCGGTCCGAATACGGGCGGTATGGGCGCTTACTCCCCCGCTCCGGTGGTGACGGATGAAGTCCACCAGCGCACCATGGAACGTATCATTTGGCCAACCGTTAAAGGTATGGCCGCCGAAGGGAATACCTACACTGGCTTCCTGTATGCCGGTCTGATGATCGACAAGCAGGGCAACCCGAAGGTTATCGAGTTCAACTGCCGCTTTGGCGATCCGGAAACCCAGCCGATCATGCTGCGCATGAAATCCGATCTGGTGGATCTGTGTCTCGCAGCCTGCGATGGCAAGCTGGATGAGAAAACCTCCGATTGGGATGAGCGCGCGTCTCTTGGTGTCGTTGTTGCTGCGGGTGGTTATCCGGGTAATTACAACACCGGTGACGAGATCCACGGTCTGCCGCTGGAAGAAGTGGCGGATGGCAAAGTCTTCCACGCCGGCACAAAGCTTTCCGACGATGATCGCGTTCTCACCAACGGCGGTCGCGTGCTGTGCGCGACTGCGCTGGGCCACACCGTTGCCGAAGCACAGAAGCGTGCATACGCCTTAATGGAAAATATCCAGTGGGAAGGTAGCTTTAGCCGTAAAGATATCGGTTATCGCGCAATTGCCCGCGAGCAAAACAGCTAACGGCTGAGCTTTGCCAGCAGCGTTTTGCGCGTAATGCCCAACTGACGGGCGGCTTCTGTTTTGTTGCCGCCCGTTTTTTCGAGCGCAGCCAGGATCGCTTCTTTCTCTACATCGACCAGCGGCTGAATAACATCATCGCCGTGCGGCGCGTTCGCGACCGGCGTACCGACAATCGCCAGCGGCAGCTCGCGCTCAGAAATAAACTCTCCGGTCAGCAAGACCACCGCCCGTTCAATCGCATTCTCCAGCTCACGAATATTGCCCGGCCATGCGTAGTGAATCAGCAAGTCCATCGCTTGTGGCGTAAATCCCTGTACCGCTTTACGGTTACGCTCGGCGTAACGTTGCAGGAAATAACGCGCCAGCAGAGGGATATCTTCCCTGCGTTGGCGCAGCGGCGGCATGTCGATAGTCACGACGTTCAGGCGGTAGTAGAGATCCTGACGAAAACGCCCGGCGCTAACCTCCCCGGCTAAATCCCGGTGGGTGGCGGCAATCAACCGCACATCAACCGAAAGGGTCTGGTTGCTGCCCACGCGCTGCACTTCGCGCTCCTGAATCGCCCGCAGCAGACGCACCTGCATTAACGGGGAGATATCGCCGATCTCATCCAGGAATAACGTGCCGCCGTCTGCTTCAACAAAGCGCCCGTCCCGACGTTTGTCCGCGCCGGTAAACGCGCCTTTCTCATGGCCAAACAGCTCCGATTCCAGCAACGACTCGTTGAGCGCCGCACAGTTGAGGGTAACCAACGGCCCGTGGCTGCGACCACTGCTGGCGTGCAGTGCCCGCGCGACCAGCTCTTTCCCGGTTCCCGACTCGCCGTGAATCAATACCGTTGCATCGGAGGGCGCCACCAGGGCGATATTATTCAGCAGCGCCCGCATTGCCGGGCTATCCCCCACCATGCCAAACTGGGCGGCGGGGGTGCCTGCTACGGGGGACTCGCTCAGCCGCGTGTGCGCCAACGCACCGGATAGCGTCTGCTGCAACTTGTCAAAGTCCAGCGGCTTGATGAGATAGTCCAGCGCACCGGATTTCAGCGCCTCCACTGCGGTATCGACGCTGGAGTACGCGGTCATGATCAGAACGGGAATCGACGGATTCAAGGTTTTGATCTCTTTCAGCGTTTCGATACCGTCCATCTCCGCCATGCGAATATCGCAAAGCACCAGATCAAACACCTGCTGACGTACCTGTTCCAGCGCCTGTACGCCGTTATGAGCCAGCGCAACCCGGTATCCCCAGCCCCGCAACAGCGCCTGTAAAATAGTGCAGTGGCTGATGTCATCGTCCACCACCAGAATATCGACCTGCCCGCCACTCATCCTTGTTCATCCTTCTGTTGCCCGTTGACCGGCAAAAAGAGAGTAAATACCGCGCCCTTGCCGGGAGCGCTCCCGGCATGAATTATTCCGCCGTGCTGCTCAATAATGTTCTGCACGACGGCCAGGCCAAGCCCGGTGCCATCGGCTCTGGTGGTGTAATACGGCGTGAAGATGGCCTGTAACTGTTCCGCCGTCATTCCCTTACCACTGTCCGCAACGCTTACCTTAACTCGCCCGTCGCCACATTCGCTCGCTGCGACCGTAATTACGCCATCGTGATCAATGGCATGGATAGCATTAAGGTAGAGGTTCAGCAGCACCTGCTTCAAACGATCCGGATCGGCCTGGATGCGGCATAACTCTGGCTGCGGGGTGAAATTGAGCATAATCGCCCGACTGGCGGCATCCTGACTAACCAACCGAAGCGAATGTCTAATCACTTCATTCAGATCAACGGACTGGTAGGTTAAATGGGCCGGACGCACCAATTCCAGCAGCTCACTGACGACCCGGTTCAGACGATCGGCCTCCTTCGCCATTACCTGGGCCAGTTGATGCGCTTCTCCATCAGACGGAGTGCGTTCGGCAAAATACTTTGCCAGCCCTTTGATGGAAGACAGCGGATTGCGGATCTCATGCGCGACGCCTGCGGCCAGATGCCCAAGCGCCACCAGCTTTTCTTTACGCGCCATCGCCTCCTGCAATTGTTTACGCGAATGCTGATAGCGGCGAAACCAGAACTGGCTCAACACCGTTGCAATCATTACCACCCCTGCCGCACAAAACATAATGACCATATTGCGCAGGCCACGGGCATTGGCCGTGTCCAGCTCGCGCGTATCAAAGGCGATGAAAATCACCTGCGGTAGCCCGGCACGTTGTACGGCAGATTCGCGGGGCATCATACGCATATGATGCCCACCACCGCTGGGCAGCGGGCGAAATTGACGATAAATCTCCAGAGCCGGTTCCGGGTGTTCGAGCCGCCGCCAGCGTTCCTCCTGGTCAATCTTCAGTTCGTGCATCGTATCGGCGGAGTACAGTGTCCCGCCAACCTGGTTCGGATCACTATGGGCAAGAATTTTGCCGTTCTCATCCGTCACCGCAAACCACAGTACGCCAGGCTGCCAGGCCATCTCCTCCAGCAGTGCCTGAAGTTGCGTATGATGCATACGCATACCCAAGCCCACGCGGGTTCCGGACTCCAGGGCGCGAATCAACACGCTGCCTTTCTCCTGGATAGTCTGCCGCGCGGCCTCATTTTCCCTGCCATAGTCACGCACGATAAGCGCGGAGAACAGGCACACCAGTAGCAGAATAAAGCCGGTCAATAGCCAGCTCAGACCCACGGCGACGGAATCCTTCGACAACCGCATCATGTTCATTACTACTCCCTTTATTTGCTGCTCCCTTTCACGCAGCAGAAATCATGCCATTTTTCCGCCACGGCAAACCTGCCTCCTGCCATAAACCCGCAAGGAAAACGAGTAAAAATGACCCGTCTCGCCCTTCATCGTGAGTCATTTTTACTCGCACCATCGGCCTGTAGCACGACAATACCCCTATATTCTGCTGGTTTCTCATTCTGGCATGGAAGATGCAAATCACTAAATAACGACAACCAGGAGAATGAACCATGAAACGGAACCAAAAACTGACGCTGACACTTATTACCCTCGCCGCACTGACTTTAGGTAGCAGCTCAGCATGGGCAAGGCACCACGGGAATAACGGCAACGGGATGGGCCCGCAGGGCTATAGCCAACTGACCACCGAACAACAGGCTACTGCCCGGAAGCTACATAACGATTTTTATGAGCAAACCCGTGCGTTACGTCAGCAACTCACCTCAAAACGTTATGAATACAATGCGTTATTAACCGCAGATACGCCGGACAGCGCAAAAATAGAATCCACAGCTCGGCAGATAGAGACGCTAAGCCAAAAACTGGACCAGCAGCGAGTCAAGTTTGATATCGCCTTAGCACAGGCAGGGATTCCTCGCGGTGAAGGCATGGGACGCGGAAGTTGTGGCGGAGGCCGGGACCATATGGGAATGAATCACGGGTAAAACTTAGAAACTTTTCTCAGTTGGCTGCCAGGTACAAAAATCCTCATTGGCCACCAGCAGCAACTGAGATCCTTCGGGACCTTCCAGCCACGCTACGCTCACTTCCGCCGATGAATGATTCTGCCGACGCTCTATATGGCTGATAGCCAGAGAATCGAGGTCGGGTTTGATGGTTTGACCTTCGCATGTTGTAACGGAACCATTGGCATGCCAACGGCCCTGGCGCAGCACGACACGCCCCAGGCGCAATGCGTCGCTGGTCTGCCGTAGCTGGTTTGCACGATAACGGTAGAGCGCAACCTGATCGCTGGAAAGCTGCTCTTTCTGACCATTGACTTCACGCTGCATGAAACTCAGCTCGCCGTGGTCATCAAAGCGCACGCGGATGTGTTCCGGTGTTTTACCGTAGATATTGAGTTCAATCAGCCGAAGCTCATCACCCTGCCAGCGGTATTCACTTAAAGAGGTATTCCCGTTGTGCCACGGGCTAAAAGCGGCGAGAAGATGGGTCTCGCTGTCTGAATCTTTGCGCCAAAGGCGCTCTGCTCCCTGGTCCCCGGCATAGCCGCTGGCGGTGAAGGGGGGGAGTGAGGCGTTGTGGCTACAGGCAGTTAATAACAGCACGCCCGCCAGCACCCGTGATAGGCGCCAGAAAGACAAAAGGGGCCGCGAAGCCCCTTCGATAAAACTGTTCACTGCCACGCCTGTCTTACTTAACAGAGTCTTTCAGTGCCTTACCAGAAACAAACGCCGGTACATTAGCTGCGGCGATTTTGATTTCTTTACCGGTCTGCGGGTTGCGGCCAGTACGCTCAGCGCGGTGGTTCACTTTGAAGGTACCGAAACCAACCAGTTGTACAGCATCGCCTTCTTTCAGAGACTCAGTAATCGCAGCCAGGGTGGATTCCAGAGCAGCTTTCGCTTGCGCTTTAGACAGATCAGCCTTGTCTGCAATTACATCAATCAGTTGAGTCTTGTTCATAAGTTATCCTTTCAATGTGTTTATCGCTTGCTAAGCATCGAGTGCGACGGAAATGCCAGAAAAGCACTCTCCTGCATACACGCACCGATAGCCACTTTTTTTCGCCCCCCAAATGTAGACCAGACGGGGGTGCGAAGGGAAGCCTCCCAGGACGACAAAACAGGCGTTAAATCACGTTTTGTTGTCTCATTGCTGCAAATTTATACCGATATTACTGTCCCCGGCCTCACGCAGGTCTGCGCGCAGGCCTTTGATCAGTTCAATATCGCGTTCTTCACAAGCAGCCAAAAGGCGGAAAATCTCCCACTGAATGTCCCATTCCTGCTCCACCGCTGGGTTTTCTTTGAGCTCTTCGTCGGTCATTTCGCGACCTGCATGAGTCATTTCCAGCATCGCAACGGTGGTAATAGACGTCTTGCTAACCTCAATCGCGTACTCTGTCGATTCACCGCTCAGGAGAGCATGAATAAGATCGCTTAGCGCCACACAAGCATCAATCGCCGGGTAGACACCGTACATATCGTAGTCGTCAGCCGAAGGAATTGCCTCTTCCAGCTTCTCAAGCTGGTTATCGAAATTCACCTTTGCATCTTTTACCGTCAGCGTTTCCCACACCAAATCGAGAATGCGGCGATAAAGCTGCGGATCGCCAAACTCCGTTTCCTGGCAGAACATGGCGTAATTGGGATACATGCGCTCGCAAAGAGAGGCCATAAAGGTGACGTGCTGCCACGTTGCCAGCTTCTCCAGACGCAGGTGAATCGGGTTTTGTAACATGATAGGTTCTCTGATGCAGAAATTAGCGGCAGTGTACCTGAATCAACGCTGAATTTCCTGCCAACGAGCGAACGCAGGGCGGCCCGATGCGACAGCGTCGGCCCAACGGGTCGGTTCAGGCAACCGATAGCCTTTCATGCAACGCTGCACCCAGGCCAGCGCGGTATCCGTGCTCACCCGATGCCCTGTCGCCACGAAAAGAGGATTACAGCGCGCCTTACTGCGCCAGACCCATGCCAGTTGCTCGCCTTTGTCCATGAGCGGCGCCAGGGCGCCCGGTTCGTCAGAGAGTGGCTCAAACTTACCGCACAGCCGTTTTTTCGCCACGCCAATGGTTGGCACATCCACCAGCAATCCAAAGTGGCTGGCAACCCCCAGACGACGGGGATGCGATATTCCATGGCCATCGACAAATAGCAGATCCGGTTTTTGTGAGAGTTGCTCCCACGCCGCAAGCAGCGCGGGATATTCACGGAAAGAGAGAAAGCCGGGGATATAAGGCATCGTGGTCGCAATACGCGCCACTTTATACTCAACCAGTTCCAGTTCAGGCCATGTCAACAGCACCATCGCGGCACGCGTCACTTCGCCGCCTTGCTCAAACCCGACATCCGCGCCGCCGATCAGGGCGGGAGGATCTTTTTCCAGACGATCCTCACGGGAAACAGAAGAGGCCAGTTCAATTTGTTGAGCGCGTAGCGACGCGAGATCCATAACGACTCCTTACTTGTGATACTGGGCTGAGAGTCTGTGCACCGCCTCCACAAATACGCCAGCATGTTCTGGCGGCACATCCTGATGGATGCCGTGACCGAGGTTGAACACATGCCCTTCACCCTGACCGAAACCAGCAAGTATAGACGCCACTTCGTCTTCGATGCGGGCAGGTGCGGCATAAAGCATCGAAGGATCCATGTTGCCCTGCAGTGCTACTTTGTGGCCGACACGGCGTCGTGCATCGCTGATATCTGTCGTCCAGTCGAGACCCAGAGCGTCACAGCCCGTCTCCGCCATCGCTTCCAGCCACTGCCCACCGCCTTTGGTAAACAGCGTCACCGGTACGCGCTTGCCATCGTTTTCACGCAGTAGGCCGTCGACGATTTTATGCATGTAATAGAGCGAGAACTGCTTGTAATCGCGCCCGGTCAGCACACCGCCCCAGGTGTCGAAAATCATCACCGATTGCGCACCCGCTTTGATCTGTGCGTTGAGGTACAGGGTGACGCTGCTGGCCAGCTTATCAAGCAACAAATGCAGCGTTTGCGGTTCGGCGTACATCATCTTTTTAATAACGGTAAAGGCTTTACTGCTGCCGCCTTCCACCATATAGGTTGCCAGCGTCCACGGACTGCCAGAGAAGCCAATCAGCGGCACTTCACCTTTCAGTTCACGGCGAATGGTACGCACGGCGTTCATGACGTAACCCAGTTCCTGCTCCGGGTCCGGCACAGGCAGTTTTTCAACATCCGCACGACAGGTAATGGGAGAGGTAAAACGTGGGCCTTCGCCCGCCTCGAAATAGAGCCCTAATCCCATCGCGTCCGGGATGGTCAGGATGTCGGAAAAAAGAATGGCCGCATCCAGCTTGTAGCGACGCAAAGGCTGAAGGGTGACTTCGCACGCCAGTTCGGCATTTTTGCACAGCGACATAAAATCACCCGCCTGTGCGCGCGTCGCTTTGTACTCCGGGAGATAGCGACCAGCCTGACGCATCATCCATACTGGCGTCACATCCACGGGCTGGCGCAGAAGTGCGCGAAGGTAGCGATCGTTTTTTAATTCGGTCATGTTTACAGTTCCTTATTGCGTCAGCCAGCCAGTGTAACACTACTCGTTCTTTACTCGTATTCTGCCCGACACTGCGCCACCGTATCTTCAATCAAGCGACGGGCAACAGTACCGGGCGGAGGCAGCAGCGGCAGGTCGTCGTAGCGGTACCAGCCTGCATCCAGCAGCTCTTTAGGATCGATAACAATCTCCCCGCTGTCATATTCCGCCATAAAAGCCGTCATTAGCGATTGCGGGAAAGGCCAGGGCTGAGAGGTGATGTAACGCAGGTTTTTCACTTTGATGCCGCTCTCTTCCATCACTTCACGCGCGACGGCCTGTTCCAGCGTTTCGCCCACTTCGACGAAACCGGCCAGAACGGTGTAAATACCATTGCGATGACGGGTGTGCTGAGCTAACAGGATTTTATCGTCGCGGCGAATGGCAACGATAATGCAGGGCGCAATCTGCGGGTAATAACGTTCGCGGCAGTGGTCACATAACATGGCCCACTCTGTCTTGCTGGGGTGCATAGTATGTCCGCAATACCCACAAAACTTATGTGAGCGGTAAAACTCAGCCAGTTGAACGCCGCGCCCGGCCAGTTGAAACAATCCAGCATCCTGTTCAATCACCTGACGGACAGTTCCCATCTCCTGCCGACGATTCTGGCGGATCAGCCACACAGGTTCGCCTTCCCATTCGCCTATCTGGAGTGCGCTTTGCCCCACAAGATCGAAATTTCCTGCATTACCGAGTGGTAATTCTCCCCCGGGCAACCATAATTTTTGTTCATGGCTTACGATCCACCAGCCATGATCTGATGACTCGATAATACGATGCATTTGTTTGCACTACCTTAGCTTTACTGGCATGTTGTTAACATTATTATTACATTCGAGCGTTTTTTAATCTTAATATTGCGGAGTCAATTATGCTAAACCAGTTAGCAACCCTGGCGGAACGAATTGGAGGAAGTAACGAACTGGTCGACAACTGGCTGTATAACCGAAAACAGCTACTGGTTCATTACTACAACCTGGTTGGCATAACACCTGGAAAAGGCTCGTACATGCAGCTGAATGAAAAAGCGCTGGACGAATTCTGTCATAACCTGGTTGAATACCTTTCCGCCGGTCATTTTAATATTTATGAACGGATTATCGGTGAAATGGAAGGGACCAGCCCACTTTTAGCCTCCACGCAGATTTACCCTCTCCTCGAAGCCAATACCCTGGAAATTATGGAGTACTACGACTCCAGCCTGGAAAACGCTATCGATGATGACAATTACGCTGAATTTCAGCAGGCGCTGTCTGATATCGGCGAAGCGCTTGCAGCCCGCTTTTCGCTTGAAGACAAGTTGATCGTACTGGCATACGACAACAATCTTAAAAACGGCGCCAACGACGAAAGTGGAATGGCGCGTCCTGCTTGAGTTCTTTCTGATTAACGCGTAGTTTAAAAAACAGTCCCCGTCTTCGGACGGGGTTTTTCTTGTCGGAGTGCCTATATTTCCACAAAAGCATTCGCGATGCCCTAAAGAGGCAGTGCGAAGGATGAAATGGAAAAGGCTGAGACCGTTAATTCGGGATCCGCGGAACCTGATCAGGTTAGAACCTGCGAAGGGAACAAGAGTAATCCATTCACATCAATCACCCTTGCGGTGATCTGCTGTTATTACTCCATCCGTCGTCTGACAAGCCATGTCCTTAACATTTGGAATGAGCTATGTCTGCAAATCAACTTACACGCCGTGAACAACGCGCCCAGGCGCAGCATTTTATCGACACGCTGGAAGGCACCGCTTTCCCGAATTCAAAACGCATCTATATCACCGGCTCACAGCCTGATATTCGTGTTCCGATGCGCGAAATCCAGCTTAGCCCGACGCTTATCGGCGGCTCGAAAGATAACCCTCAATACGAAGAAAACGAGGCGATTCCGGTCTATGACACGTCCGGTCCCTATGGCGACCCGAATGTGGCTATCGATGTACAGCAGGGGCTGGCGAAACTGCGTCAGCCGTGGATCGATGCCCGCGACGATACCGAAAAACTGCGCGATCGCAGTTCGGTATACACCAAAGAGCGGCTTGCGGATGACGGCCTGAACGACCTGCGTTTTAGCGGCTTACTGACACCGAAACGGGCCAAAGCGGGCCAGCGTGTCACCCAGTTGCATTATGCGCGTCAGGGGATGGTGACCCCGGAGATGGAGTTTATCGCCATCCGTGAAAACATGGGCCGCGAGCGTATCCGCGGTGAGGTGTTGCGCCAGCAGCATCCAGGCCACGGGTTTGGAGCTAACCTGCCAGAAAACATCACCCCGGAATTTGTGCGCGACGAAGTGGCTGCCGGACGCGCCATCATCCCCGCCAACATCAACCACCCGGAGTCGGAACCGATGATCATCGGCCGCAATTTCCTGGTGAAGGTTAATGCCAACATCGGTAACTCCGCGGTCACCTCCTCTATCGAGGAAGAGGTGGAAAAACTGGTGTGGTCAACCCGCTGGGGTGCCGATACGGTGATGGATCTGTCGACAGGCCGCTATATTCACGAAACCCGCGAGTGGATCCTGCGTAACAGCCCGGTGCCGATTGGTACTGTACCGATCTACCAGGCGCTGGAGAAGGTGAACGGCATCGCCGAAAACCTGACATGGGAAGCGTTCCGCGACACTCTGCTGGAGCAGGCTGAGCAAGGCGTGGACTACTTTACCATCCACGCGGGCGTGTTGCTGCGCTACGTGCCGATGACGGCCAAACGCCTGACCGGTATTGTCTCGCGCGGCGGTTCGATTATGGCGAAATGGTGTCTCTCCCATCACAAAGAAAACTTCCTGTTCGAGCACTTCCGCGAAATCTGCGAAATCTGCGCCGCCTACGATGTGTCGCTGTCACTGGGCGATGGCCTGCGACCCGGCTCCATTCAGGATGCCAATGACGAAGCGCAATTCGCCGAACTTCACACGCTGGGCGAGCTGACTAAAATTGCCTGGGAGTATGATGTGCAGGTGATGATTGAAGGCCCCGGCCACGTGCCGATGCAGATGATTCGTCGCAACATGACCGAAGAGCTGGAGCATTGTCACGAAGCGCCGTTCTACACCCTGGGGCCGCTGACCACCGATATCGCACCGGGCTACGACCATTTCACCTCCGGGATTGGCGCGGCGATGATCGGCTGGTTTGGCTGCGCCATGCTCTGCTATGTCACGCCAAAAGAGCACCTCGGTTTGCCAAACAAAGAGGATGTGAAGCAAGGGCTGATTACCTACAAGATCGCCGCGCATGCCGCGGATCTCGCCAAAGGCCACCCCGGCGCGCAGATCCGCGATAACGCCATGTCCAAAGCACGTTTCGAATTCCGCTGGGAAGACCAGTTCAACCTGGCGCTCGACCCGTTCACCGCCCGTGCGTATCACGATGAAACTCTGCCGCAGGAGTCGGGCAAAGTTGCTCACTTCTGCTCCATGTGCGGGCCAAAATTCTGCTCAATGAAAATCAGCCAGGAAGTGCGCGATTACGCCGCAGCCCAGACCATCGAAGTGGGGATGGCGGATATGTCAGAAAACTTCCGCGCCAAAGGCGGTGAGATCTATCTCAAAAAGGAGGAGGTCTGATGTATCAACCCGATTTCCCGAGAGTGCCCCTTCGCTTAGGCCTTTACCCGGTGGTGGGCAGCGTGGCGTGGATTGAACGCCTGCTCGACGCGGGCGTGCGCACCATCCAGTTGCGTATCAAAGATAAACGCGATGAAGAGGTTGAAGCCGACGTTGTAGCGGCCATTGCACTGGGGCGTCGTTACGATGCTCGCCTGTTTATCAACGACTACTGGCGGCTGGCGATAAAACATAACGCTTACGGTGTACATCTGGGGCAGGAAGACCTGGAAACCACCGATTTGAAGGCGATCCAGGCTGCGGAATTACGCCTCGGCGTATCGACTCACGACGATATGGAAATTGACGTGGCGCTCGCCGCACGCCCGTCCTATATCGCCCTGGGGCATGTCTTCCCGACGCAGACGAAACAGATGCCCTCCGCGCCGCAGGGGCTGGAGCAACTGGCGCGACATATCGAAAGGCTTGTCGATTATCCGACCGTCGCCATCGGCGGGATTAGCCTTGCCCGTGCGCCCGAAGTGCTGGGAACTGGCGTTGGCAGCATTGCGGTCGTCAGCGCGATTACGCAGGCGGCTGACTGGCGTGAGGCAACGGCGCAATTACTGGCTCTGGCGGGGGTTGGCGATGAATGATCGTGACTTTATGCGCTATAGCCGCCAGATGTTGCTGGAAGATATCGCCATCGACGGGCAACAAAAGCTGCTCGCCAGCCGGGTGCTGATTATCGGATTGGGCGGGTTAGGTTCCCCCGCCGCGCTCTACCTGGCGGGCGCAGGCGTGGGGACGCTGGTGCTGGCCGACGACGACGATGTGCATCTGAGTAACCTGCAGCGGCAAATCGTGTTTACCACTGACGACATCGCCCGGTCGAAATCGCAGGTCACCAAACAGCGCCTGGGACGGCTGAACCCGGAAATTTCGCTGATCGCCCTTGAGCAGCGCCTTTCCGGCGAGGCGTTGCGCCACGCGGTGGACAATGCCGATTTGGTACTCGATTGCACCGATAACATGGCGACTCGTCAGGCGATTAATGCCGCCTGCGTCAGCACCGGTACACCGTTGATTACTGCCAGCGCCGTGGGTTTCGGGGGGCAGTTGATGGTGCTCACACCGCCGTGGACCCATGGTTGCTATCGCTGTTTGTGGCCAGATGAACAGGAGCCCGAACGCAACTGCCGTACCGCCGGTGTGATCGGCCCGGTGGTTGGCGTGATGGGCACCCTTCAGGCACTCGAAGCGATCAAGCTTCTGAGCGGTATGAATACCAACACCAGCGAGTTACGTCTGTTTGATGCCCGCGCCAACAACTGGCGCAGTCTGGCATTACGCCGGGCCAGCGGTTGCCCGGTTTGCGGAGGGCTGCATGCACATTCAGTTCAATGACACGCCCATGCAGCTCGACGACGCGCTGACCGTCTCGGCCCTGTTGCAGCAACTCGATCAGCTAAAACCCGGCGCCGCGCTGGCGCTTAATCAGCAAATTCTTCCGCGCGAGCGGTGGGAAGCGCATATCGTGCAGGACGGCGACCAGATCCTGCTTTTTCAGGTTATCGCAGGGGGCTGAGATGTTACGCATTGCAGATAAACAATTTGATTCACACCTGTTTACCGGTACCGGGAAATTTGCCAACGCAGCGCTGATGGTCGATGCCATCCGCGCGTCCGGCAGCCAGCTAGTCACACTGGCGATGAAGCGCGTCGATTTGCGTCAACATAACGATGCCATCCTCGCGCCACTGCTGGCAGCAGGCGTCACGCTACTGCCTAACACATCAGGGGCGAAAACGGCGCAAGAAGCTATTTTTGCCGCCCAACTGGCGCGTGAAGCGCTGGGTACCCACTGGCTGAAACTGGAGATCCACCCCGATGCGCGCTGGCTTTTACCGGATCCTATCGAGACGCTAAAGGCGGCGGAAGCACTGGTGAAACAGGGGTTTGTTGTGCTGCCTTACTGTGGTGCAGACCCGGTGTTATGCAAGCGCCTTGAAGAGGTCGGTTGTGCCGCCGTCATGCCGCTGGGTGCTCCCATTGGCTCCAACCAGGGACTGGAAACGCGGGCGATGCTGGAGATCATCATCGAGCAGGCAACCGTGCCGGTGGTGGTTGATGCCGGTATCGGCGTACCCAGCCATGCGACACAGGCACTGGAAATGGGTGCTGATGCCGTACTGGTGAATACGGCGATTGCCGTGGCCGACGATCCGGTAACAATGGCGCATGCGTTCCGTCTGGCTGTTGAGGCCGGCATGCTGGCACGCCAGGCGGTCCCCGGTGGGCGCCACGCCCATGCCGTGGCCACCAGCCCGCTAACCGGTTTTCTGGAGGCCAGCGCATGAAGACGTTTACCGATTACTGGCGCACGCTGAACTGGGATGATCTTCGGCTACGCATTAACAGTAAGACGGCAGCCGATGTAGAGCGAGCCCTGAATGCCACGCGCCTGACCCGCGATGACCTCATGGCCCTGCTCTCTCCTGCTGCCAGCGCATATCTGGAACCTCTGGCACAAAAAGCGCAGCGCCTCACGCGCCAGCGCTTTGGCAACACGGTAAGCTTTTACGTCCCGTTGTACCTCTCTAACTTATGCGCCAACGACTGTACCTACTGCGGTTTTTCGATGAGTAATCACATCAAGCGCAAGACGCTCGATGAATCAGAGATCGCACGCGAATGTGCAGCCATCCGCAAAATGGGCTTTGAACATTTGCTGCTGGTCACCGGCGAGCATCAGGGAAAAGTGGGAATGGACTATTTCCGTCGTCACCTGCCAACCATTCGTCGCCAGTTCGCCTCTTTGCAAATGGAAGTACAGCCACTCTCCATGGAGGAATACGCTGAACTGAAAACGCTGGGGCTGGATGGCGTCATGGTGTATCAGGAAACCTGGCATGAAGCACAGTATGCCCGGCATCATCTGCGCGGCAAGAAACAGGATTTTTTCTGGCGACTGGAGACGCCGGACAGGCTCGGTCAGGCGGGTATCGATAAAATCGGTCTTGGCGCGTTGATTGGTCTTTCCGATAGCTGGCGGGTGGACTGCTACATGATGGCGGAGCATTTGTTGTGGTTACAGCAGCACTACTGGCAAAGCCGTTTTTCTGTTTCCTTCCCCCGCTTACGCCCCTGCGCTGGCGGGATCGAGCCGGCCTCTATTATGGACGAACGTCAGTTGGTGCAGACCATTTGCGCTTTCCGCCTCTTTTCGCCGGAAATCGAACTGTCACTCTCAACACGTGAATCACCCTGGTTTCGTGATCATGTGGTGCCGCTGGCCATTAATAACGTCAGCGCGTTTTCCAAAACGCAACCTGGCGGTTATGCCGATAATCATCCGGAACTGGAACAGTTTTCACCGCATGATGACCGGCGGCCAGAAGAGGTGGCCAGCGCGCTGGCAGCGCGTGGTTTACAGCCCGTGTGGAAAGACTGGGACAGTTGGCTGGGAAGAACGCCGCAAGAAAATGGCAACGTTGCCGTTACGCGCTGATATCTTTCGAGACACTGCGCATCACACTCATCGGGGCGTTGTCGATTACGCCCCTACTCTTTTTGGTTAACCTCGTTTTTCCGTCGATTGATATAAATCAGCCAACCCCGCGTTTCCCGGCGCAAATTTCCCTTCATTTATGCCTCATGGTGTAACATTAACCAATTGAATAGATTAATAGCATTGAACGTCTTTTTTATTTACCGCGCCACGCTTGCCTATACTTTCCAGGTCACTGTCTAACGCTCTCGAAGATAACGAACATGTATAGCCGAAAACTTTCGTTCACTACACCCATTCTGGTGAGTTTTACCGGCATCTTTCTTTGCCTGGCCGTCATTGCCACGCTGGTCATTTTAAGCCAAAGGAAAGACATTACTGATAACTATCACAAGGTTAATCAGACGTTTACGCATAACATTGCGGTCAACTATGCCGAAGCCGTTTTTCAGGAGAATGATTATATTCTCAACCAGGCCGCAGCCTACTTTTCCCGTTATAACCGCCTCGATAGCGCGGTAAATTTCACCTCGCCTGAGGGATTACAATCCCTGATGCAGTTACTGCGGCTAATGCCCTCTGTCTCCTCTATTTCACTGGCCGATCCACAGGGCCGTTATCTGCGTGCCCCGGTGGTGTTTGATAGCGAAGAGGGTCAGCGTTATGACGCCAAAACCCGCCCCTGGTTCGTTCGCCAGGCAGAGGCGACGTCGTACAGCAAATACACGGATATTTACGAGGATTACTTTACCCATCATCCGACGGTGACAGTATATAAGCCCGTCGTCTCCCCGGAGGGCACTCTCAAAGGCACGCTGGCTTTTCACCTGGATCTGGCTTCTATCAGCCATGGATTACGAACCATGCAATCCCCCATGCAAGGGGAGTTTTTTGTGGTGGACCGTAGCGGTCATGTCATGTTGCACCCGGATACGGGCGTCCTTTTCGAGGCGTTTTCCCAGCAGTCGCGAATGAAAGAGATGAACAGCGGCGAGGGCATGTTTCATGACGAACGACGTAACACCTGGCTTTATTACAGCTCGCTAACCAATCCGGACTGGTTTGCCATCTATATCGTACCTGGCGATACGCTGGAAAATCTCCTGCGCAATGAAACGCTGGTGGTCGGTTGGGGGTTTGGCGTTGCGGCCATGACTATTATCCTGTTCGGTCTGTATCTGCGCTACGCTTCCCGCACGGTTCTGCTCAATATCATTAATGCGATTAAAACCGGGGATGTGCAGCAGACACCGAAACTGGAGGCGATGCTGAGCAAAGCGATAGTCAGCAGCAAAGAACGGGAGCAGGTCTGGGTCAGGCAGGCCACGATGGATGCTCTGACAAATTGCAAGAATCGCCGGGCATTTGATAGCGACATCGCCGCCCTGATGAACGATCACCAACCCTTCGCGCTGGCGATGGTCGATATTGATAACTTCAAATCGATAAACGATACCTGGGGACATCTGAGCGGCGACATTGTGCTGCGTAATGTTGCCCGGGAAGGGTTGCAAGTGCTGCAGTCACAACATATCTCGCTCTACCGTTACGGCGGCGAAGAGTTTGCGGTTATTTTTCCCGAAGAGCATATCGCCCACGCGCATCAGATACTGGAGCAGTGGCGTATTAACGTGGCAAGCCGTGAGTGGCGTGAAGAAGGAATGACCGTGACGTTCAGCGCCGGATTGGGTGAATGGCAAATGGAGCCGCTGGAGCAACTGGTGAATAGCGTTGATGAGGCGCTCTACCAGGCGAAACAGCAAGGCAAAAACCAAATCGTATTGCGTAATAAGTCGCTTCCCGCCGATTCGTCAACCTCCTTGTAACCGGTTTCAGACAGCGCAGTGAATGTTTGTGATGCTATACACACATTCATGGAAAGGCGGTTGTTGAAGGGGCCAGCACGGGATAATTATCAGTTATCCCATCCACATCGAGGCTGACTATGAAAAACATCGTTTTATGCTGTGCTGCGGGGATGTCCACCAGCATGCTGGTTCAACGCATGAAAGACGCAGCGCAGAAAAAAGGGGTAGAAGTTTCCATTAAGGCCGTTCCCGTCGCTGAGTTTAAAGATAATATCGCTACCGCAGATATTGTCCTGCTCGGGCCGCAGGTGAAGTATGAGCAGGCCAAGTTGCAGGCGCAGGCCGAACCGCTGGGCAAAAAAGTCGCGGTTATCGACATGATGGATTACGGCATGATGAAAGGCGATGTCGTTCTGGAAAAAGCCCTCAAGCTGATGGAGTAAGCGCGTGGAAGATTTAGAAACCATCATTATGGAGCTGCTGGTGAATGCAGGTGCAGCGCGCAGCCAGGCGCTGACGGCATTGCAACTGGCGCGTAAAGGCGATTTTGCCGGTGCGGAACAGGCGATGGAAGAGTCCCGCGAATTCGTCAAACACGCGCATAAAATCCAGACACAACTTATTGGCCTTGATGAAGGTGCCGGGAAATTGCCGGTTAACCTGATTACCGTGCATTCTCAGGATCACTTGATGAATGCAATGGTTATCCAGGATTTGGCGGGAGACATGATTGAACTATACCGCCGCCTGCCGCCCGTTAATCAATAATTAACTCTTGCTCAGTTATGCATGATGCCCGATGAGTCGGGCATTTTGCTGTTTAGCCCCTGTCAACGCGCTATCTGGTGGCGTGTTTTTTTCTGCCATTTATGGCACAACATGAGCATTCTTCTGCTGAACGACATCAGGATCCAGGATGCCTTCGCTCCCTTTTCCCGTCTTTACTCTTTTTCTCCTGCTTATCTTACTGGCCAAAGTTTGCCTGCAGCCGGGTGAGAAATCGCGAGGGGTAATGTACTTCATCGCAGGTTGCACACTACTGGTTATGATGTCGGCCCTGCGTTGGGCGTTTGACGCCATGGTGTTTCGCCAGGCTCAGTCATTGCTGGCGATACTTTTCCCGCCGTTGGTGTGGCGTTGCTTTACCGATCTCACCGGGCGAAAGCGCGTCTGGCATATTTCAACATCCATCATACCGCCCACCCTCGCCCTGCTGGCGAATCTTACCTGGCCTGGGGCAACGGATACCGTACTAGTGCTGCTTTATCTGGGGTACGGCATTGCGCTGCTCAGAACTGCTCTGTTGGGCGCCGATGCCTTTGTCTTAACGCGGCTTAGCGATTCGCCAACAACCTCGGTGATGGCGTTTGCCGCCGGATGTTTCCTGTGTTTTTCGAGCCTGACGGATGCAGCGATAGCCTATGATTTTAACCAGTACCATGGGCAGCATGCGCCTCTGTTGGTTGCTATTTCACAAGGTATCTTGTTGCCATTTATTTGTCTGGCGATTTTGTTCACCGGACGAAAAGTCACGCCACCTCCCCTCTGCGTGACAGCGGAGGTTACCGGGCCAGAGGTGGTGGATCCAGAAGACAATGATCTCTGCCTGCATCTGGAAAACGCGCTTACTGCACGCGAGCTTTTCCTTGACCCGGATCTTTCATTACAGGGGCTGGCACGAAAAACCGGGACACCTGCACGACAAATATCCCGGGCCATCAATCGCACTCGGGGCTGCAATGTCTCCCAGTGGATTAATGGCTTTCGCATTCAGTATGCACAGCGCTTATTAGTGCAGTCAGATGCTCCTGTCACGCAGATCATGCTGGAGGCAGGTTTCTCCACCAAATCCAATTTTAACCGTGAATTTATGCGCGTCAGCGGGATGAGTCCTGGCGATTTTCGCCGTGCTGAGGCGAGTCGTTCAGGGACTGATTTAAAAACTGACTCATCTGCGTAAACAATTGCTGGTGGATAGCCTGCCGGCTTAGCTGTCCGCCATCCCGGCAAACAATACCCTCACCGGGTTCTGCGGCTTCAATCATTGCCACGGCGCCTGGCTTACATTCCTGCATAAAACTAAAGTGCGTCGCTCCCGTCACGCTGACCAGATGGCGATCCCCCTGCGCAAGTGCAGTAAAGAGGTAGCCTGATTCCAGACGTGCAGGAACATCATCGCTGTCGGCCTGCGCGCCCATAACCAGCACTGGCACGGAAACCTGTGCAAGGCTCTCAGGGGTAAATCCCCTTGCCAGTCCCAAATCCAGAGAAATAACGGCTTTGATGCGTACGTCACGTCGGCTTGCCGCCAATGGCGCCAGTGATTCAGGCTTATCAATACCCAGAACGTGTTTGAGTTTACAGGCTCCCAGCGCCGGATGAGTTTCACAATCTTTCAAAAAGCGAGGCGCAGAAAACTGCGCGCCCGCCAGCTCCATGACTGTCCAGCCTCCCAGAGAGTGGCCTACTGCCGCAATGCGTTCGGAGTCGACAGCACCGGCAATGGCGGGTGTATCAGACAGGTAATCCAGCATCGCAATCAAATCCCGTGGGCGTTCCCACAACTGCTGCGCTGCCACTTCTTCTTTATTGCGAGTGGTGGTGCCAGGATGGTCAACTGCCGCCACAATATAACCCTGAGAGGCCATTCCCTGAGCCAGCCAGTTTAAATTGCGCCAGTTGCCACCGTAACCGTGCGAAAGCAACAAAAGGGGGTGCTGCCGTGCTGTTGGTTTCGCATTGCGAAGTGCAGGAGTACCGTGAAACACGGCATTCTCTCCTATGCGTTCGATTTTCCCGGCGTCTGTCGTTGGGTACCACAGGGCGATATCAAGAGGACGGTTGCTGTTTTCATTTATCTGCAGTTGTCTGAAACCGACATTCGCATACGCGGAATAGCTGATAAGAAGAGTAAGCAGTAGCAAAGTAAGACGACGATACATAATGATTTTCCTGATGAGTTAACACCCGGCTTTTCTAGCATCCGCAGCCTGTGCTCGCGTCCTGAAACACGATCGAGGTCTTTTTTGATGGTTTTTGTACATAAAAAAACCCACCGAAGCGGGTCTTTGCTTTTATTCTCAGCAGAAGCGCTTAAGACAAAAAGTCTTCACGTTGCGGCGTAAACGTATCCAGCAGCGTTCCTGCTTCCAGGCAAACACAACCGTGCACAACATTTGGCTTTTTGTAGAGGGTATCGCCGGCACTAACCTCTTTCGTTACGCCATCAATCGTAAAGCTAAAGCGTCCTGACAAAACATAAGTGAGCTGTTCATGCGGATGGCTATGCATCGGCCCTACAGCCCCCTCGGTAAAATTAACCTCCACCGCCATCATCGTGCCGCCATGGGCCAGGATTCTGCGATTGACGCCATTACCCAGATCTTCCAGCACCGTCTCTTTTTTATAAATAAACATTTTTACACCTCGCTAAAACAGAATTTGCAGGCCTGGTATTCAGGCCTGCAGCACGATTAATGCGCCAAACCAAACGTGTATTTAATGATGGCTGACAGGAATGTGAAATCAGGGTCAGCAAAGGTCACACTGTCAACACCCAGATGGCTGAACAACGGTAGTACCAACGCTGGAAGAACACACAGCAGCAGACCGTTTACGAAGCTTGCGATCAATGCGCCTCGCAAGCCACCGGTCGCATTACCAAAAATAGCAGCACTGCCACCGGTAATAAAACTCGCCATGATGCCAGGGATAATCACCGGCAGGCCAATGAACGGGAACAGCGCAACGCAGCACAGCTCCGCCATAAAGCTCACCAGAAAACCAATGAGAACCGCGTTTGGCGATTTATCAAACAGCACCATCGGATCCACTGCCGGAATGGAGCCGGGCGCAACAATTTGAGAAAAGCCTTTAAAAGCAGGTACGATTTCCTCAGTGAACATGACCACGCCTTTCTTGGCAATGTACAAACCGCCCGCAAACGTCGCTGATTTTTCTAATAACCAAACCAGATAAGGTTTGCCCGCTAACATTTTATCGAGAAAAGCATGTTCAGCGAATATAGAAGAAATGCCCAGCAAACAGAACATGGTCAGAAAAGTGGCAACATCAGCATTCTTAAGGAAACTAAATTTATCGCTAACTTTAACTTCTTCAACGTTCGTCGAGGTATTGCCAAACCATTTACCTAAGTAAGAGCCAATAATATAGGAACTGGATGCAGCATGGGCTATACAATACTCATTGTGGCCGATAATTTTTCGACTAAAACGTGACAATATAGTAGGAAAAACGGCCATGTAGGTACCAATAACCACAGAGCCAAAAATAATAGCAAATTGCTCACCGTAGCCAAGGCCAACGAGGGCGGCTGTCACGGAAAACGACATAAAGACAATCAGGTGCAGTGACAGATATATCGCTTTAAAACGGGTATAACGTGCCAACAGGACGTTAATAATCATCGCGAAAAACAGAATAAATGCGGCAGGCCGACCAAGTTTGTCAATAGTCAACGCCATGATAGCTTCATTGCTTGGGACAACGCCCCGCAAGCCAAACGCATTAGTGAACAGGTCGCTGAACATGGTCAGAACACCACCAAGGATGCTCCCACCGGTTTTAATTAATACAAAGCCGATAAAAGCAAGGAGTGTGCCTTTGATAATATTCGTAATGCTACTTTTTTGTAGCGCCAGGCCCAGAAAAGCAATAAAAGCAATTATTATTGCAGGCGTACCCAATATTTTAATTACGTAATCCATAATAAACCCTTTCACCGTAAGTATTGATTATTAACTGATAATGATTTGATCTTTTATTTAGTATTTCAGTAATATTGAAATGAGCCGGTTCCTGAGAAATAAATCCCAGAATTATTTTTATAATTTGGCAATCCATAGAAAGATTGCATTATTCAATGATATAGAGACGCGCTGATTAAAATTAACCAGTCGTTATAAATTTGAGCTTAAGACTTACTATCAGGATATGAAAATAGAGCCCCTTATTTCTCGCCATGAAAATGGCCTGGATAAAACATCTGCTAACGGTGCGTATTTTAACAAACAGGGAAAAAGAAATTGTGACGAACACAACTAAAACACCATTTCATTTTAATTAGTCTAGGATTTTACTTATTGGTGATGGCAGAACGATAGAGGTGTGATTCAGAGAGGGGTAATAAAAAGCGGGCACAAAAAAGGTAAAAAAAACTGCACCTTAGTCAGTTGGGATCCAACCTTTGGGGTGCAGCTTAACTTATATTAACGTGTCAGCAACGATTACTCGTTGTCAGAACCGCCCAGACCTGCGTTCAGCAGTTCTGCCAGGCTGGCAGATGCATCTTCAGCAGTCACCTGCGGTGCAGCCGGGAGTTCACCCGCTGCGCGACGGCGCATACGATCCTGGTGGTACGCGTAACCGGTACCTGCCGGGATCAGACGACCCACGATAACGTTCTCTTTCAGGCCACGCAGTTCGTCGCGTTTGCCCGCAACGGCTGCTTCGGTCAGAACACGCGTGGTCTCCTGGAACGATGCCGCAGAGATGAAGGACTCGGTTGCCAGAGACGCTTTGGTGATACCCAGCAGATCGCGCGAGAAGGTCGCACCGATTTTGCCGTTCGCTTCCAGATCGCGGTTCGCAATCTTGACGCGGGAGTATTCAACCTGCTCGCCTTCCAGGAAGTCGGAGCTACCTGCATTTTCGATGGTCGCTTTACGCAGCATCTGACGAACGATAACTTCGATGTGTTTATCGTTAATCTTAACGCCTTGCAGACGGTAAACGTCCTGTACTTCGTTGGTGATGTAACGCGTAACCGCGTGGACACCACGAAGACGGAGAATGTCGTGCGGCGCTTCCGGACCGTCGGAAACCACGTCACCACGTTCTACACGTTCACCTTCAAACACGTTGAGCTGACGCCATTTCGGAATCATCTCTTCGTACGGATCGCTACCGTCTACCGGGGTGATAACCAGACGACGTTTCCCTTTGGTTTCTTTACCGAAGGAAATGATACCGCTGATTTCAGCCAGGATTGCCGGCTCTTTCGGACGACGTGCTTCGAACAGGTCAGCAACGCGCGGCAGACCACCGGTGATGTCCTTGGTACCGCCGGATTCCTGCGGAATACGCGCCAGGGTGTCACCAGAACTGATCTGTACGCCATCTTCCAGTTGAACAATCGCTTTACCTGGCAGGAAGTACTGCGCAGGCATATCGGTGCCAGGGATCAGAACGTCGTTACCCTGACCATCAACGATTTTCAGTGCCGGACGCAGATCTTTACCACCTGCGGTACGTTCAGCAGAATCCAGAACCACCAGAGAAGACAGACCGGTCAGCTCGTCGGTCTGACGAGTAATGGTCTGGCCGTCGATCATGTCAGTAAAGCGGATGAAACCACTTACTTCAGTGATTACCGGCATGGTGTGCGGATCCCAGTTTGCGACGGTTTCACCGCCAGCAACCTGCTCACCATCACCTTTCGCCATAACAGCACCGTAAGGCACTTTATAGCTCTCTTTGGTACGACCGAATTCGTCGATCAGTTTCAGCTCGGTGTTACGAGAGGTCACAACCAGCTTGCCTGATGAGTTAACAACAGACTTCGCATTGCTGAGCTTGATGCTACCTTTGTTTTTCACCTGGATGCTGGATTCAGCAGCCGCACGAGATGCCGCACCACCGATGTGGAACGTACGCATCGTCAGCTGTGTACCCGGCTCACCGATGGACTGTGCCGCGATAACGCCGATGGCTTCACCTTTGTTGATGATGTGGCCACGCGCCAGGTCACGACCGTAGCAGTGCGCACATACACCGAAGTCGGTGTCACAGGATACAACGGAACGCACTTTGACGGAGTCAACAGAGTTCGCTTCCAGCAGGTCACACCAGTGCTCATGCAGCAGCGTGTTGCGTGGAACCAGAATGTCTGCTGTACCCGGCTTCAGAATATCTTCTGCCGTTACACGACCCAGTACGCGATCGCGCAGTGGCTCTTTAACATCACCACCCTCGATAACCGGGGTCATGGTGATACCTTCAAGGGTGCCACAATCGTCTTCGGTCACAACCAGATCCTGCGCAACGTCAACCAGACGACGCGTCAGATAACCGGAGTTCGCTGTTTTCAGTGCGGTATCCGCCAGACCTTTACGCGCACCGTGCGTGGAGATGAAGTACTGGAGTACGTTCAGACCTTCACGGAAGTTCGCGGTGATTGGCGTTTCGATGATGGAGCCATCCGGCTTCGCCATCAGACCACGCATACCGGCAAGCTGACGAATCTGTGCCGCAGAACCACGCGCACCGGAGTCGGCCATCATGTAGATGCTGTTGAAGGAAACCTGCTGCTCTTCTTTACCTTCACGGTTGATAACCGTTTCGGTCTGCAGGTTGTCCATCATCGCCTTGGATACGCGATCGTTCGCCGCAGCCCAGATATCGATAACTTTGTTATAGCGTTCGCCTGCGGTAACCAGACCAGACTGGAACTGCTCCTGGATCTCAGCCACTTCGGCTTCCGCCTCGGAGATGATCTCGTGTTTCTTCTCCGGGATAACCATGTCATCGATACCAACAGATGCACCTGAACGCGCTGCATAAGCAAAGCCGGTGTACATCGTCTGGTCAGCAAAAATAACGGTCGGTTTCAGACCCAAAATGCGGTAACAGGTGTTCAGCATTTTGGAGATCGCTTTTTTACCCAGAGGCTGGTTCACAATAGAGAACGGCAGACCTTTCGGCACGATCATCCACAGGATCGCACGACCAACAGTCGTATCGATCAGGCTGGTTTTAGACGTAAATTCGCCCTGTGCATTTTTTTCATACTCAGTGATACGCACTTTAACGCGCGCATGCAGAGAGGCCAGGCCAGCGCGATAAATACGCTCAGCTTCTTTCGGGCCAGTCAGCACCATGCCTTCGCCTTTGGCGTTAACACAGTCACGGGTCATGTAGTACAGACCCAGTACAACGTCCTGAGACGGAACGATGATCGGTTCGCCGTTCGCCGGAGACAGAATGTTGTTGGTAGACATCATCAGCGCACGCGCTTCAAGCTGGGCTTCCAGCGTCAGCGGTACGTGAACAGCCATCTGGTCACCATCGAAGTCGGCGTTGTATGCCGCACAAACCAGCGGGTGCAGCTGGATAGCTTTACCTTCGATCAGTACCGGTTCAAAGGCCTGGATACCCAGACGGTGCAGTGTTGGCGCACGGTTCAACAGTACCGGGTGTTCGCGGATAACTTCGTCCAGGATATCCCAGACTACAGCTTCTTCGCGCTCAACCATTTTCTTCGCGGCTTTGATGGTAGTGGCGAGGCCACGCAGTTCCAGCTTGCCGTAAATGAACGGTTTGAACAGTTCCAGCGCCATTTTCTTCGGCAGACCGCACTGATGCAGACGCAGGTATGGACCTACGGTGATTACAGAACGACCGGAGTAGTCAACACGCTTACCGAGCAGGTTCTGACGGAAACGACCCTGCTTACCTTTGATCATGTCGGCCAAAGATTTCAGAGGACGTTTGTTAGAACCGGTGATCGCACGACCGCGACGACCGTTATCCAGCAGGGCGTCAACCGCTTCCTGCAGCATACGTTTTTCGTTGCGTACGATGATGTCCGGCGCAGCCAGATCCAGCAGACGTTTCAGACGGTTGTTACGGTTAATAACGCGACGATACAGATCGTTCAGATCTGACGTTGCGAAACGACCACCATCCAGCGGAACCAGCGGACGCAGATCTGGCGGCAGAACCGGCAGAACGGTCAGGATCATCCACTCCGGCTTGTTGCCAGACTGCACGAACGCTTCCAGCAGTTTGATACGCTTGGTCAGCTTCTTACGCTTGGTTTCGGAGTTAGTTTCGTTCAGCTCTTCACGAAGCTGCTCGCACTCTTGCTCCAGATCCATGCTCTTGAGCAGGGCCTGGATAGCTTCCGCACCCATCTTCGCGTCGAATTCGTCACCGAACTCTTCCAGCGCGTCCAGATACTGTTCTTCGGTCAGAATCTGGTTACGTTCCAGGTTCGTCATACCGCCTTCGATAACGACATAGGATTCGAAGTACAGAACACGTTCGATATCACGCAGCGGCATATCCAGCAGCAAACCGATACGGGACGGCAGAGATTTCAGGAACCAGATGTGAGCAGTCGGAGACGCCAGCTCGATGTGGCCCATACGCTCACGGCGCACTTTAGTCTGGGTCACTTCAACGCCGCACTTCTCACAGATCACACCGCGGTGTTTCAGGCGCTTGTACTTACCGCACAGGCACTCGTAGTCTTTTACTGGTCCGAAAATACGGGCGCAGAAAAGGCCGTCACGCTCAGGTTTGAACGTACGGTAGTTAATGGTTTCCGGCTTTTTAACTTCACCGAAAGACCATGAACGGATCATGTCTGGCGAAGCCAGAGCAATTTTGATCGCATCAAACTCTTCGGTTTTAGTTTGCGCTTTCAGAAACTTTAATAAGTCTTTCACGGATTTGCTCCCGTCGGAGTTAGCACACTCTGCTGTCGGGTTTTACCCCGACAGCAGTGACCTGTTTGAGCGAGAATTACTCGTCTTCCAGTTCGATGTTGATACCCAGCGAACGAATCTCTTTCAACAGTACGTTGAAGGATTCCGGCATGCCCGGTTCCATCTGATGGTTGCCGTCCACGATGTTTTTATACATCTTGGTACGACCGTTCACGTCATCAGACTTAACGGTGAGCATTTCCTGCAGGGTGTAGGCGGCGCCGTAAGCTTCCAGCGCCCACACTTCCATCTCCCCGAAGCGCTGACCACCGAACTGCGCCTTACCACCCAGCGGCTGCTGAGTAACCAGGCTGTAAGAACCGGTAGAACGAGCGTGCATTTTGTCGTCGACCAGGTGGTTCAGTTTCAGCATGTACATGTAACCTACGGTTACCGGACGCTCGAACTGTTCACCGGTGCGGCCGTCATACAGTGTGATCTGACCGGAGGTCGGCAGGTCACCCAGTTGCAGCAGCTCTTTAATCTCAGCTTCTTTGGCACCGTCGAATACCGGCGTTGCGATTGGCATACCTTTTTTCAGGTTCTCAGCCAGACGCAGTACTTCTTCATCGCTGAAGGTGTTCAGGTCAACTTTCTGACGAACATCGGCACCGAGGTCATACGCTTTCTGGATGAATTCGCGCAGTTTCGCGACTTCTTGCTGCTGTTTCAGCATGGCATTGATCTTATCGCCGATACCTTTCGCAGCCATACCCAGGTGGGTTTCCAGAATCTGACCGATGTTCATACGAGACGGTACGCCCAGCGGGTTCAGTACGATATCTACCGGCGTACCGTTAGCATCGTGCGGCATATCTTCGATCGGGTTGATCTTCGAGATAACACCCTTGTTACCGTGACGACCTGCCATTTTGTCACCCGGTTGGATCTGACGTTTCACGGCCAGATAAACCTTAACGATTTTCAGCACGCCTGGTGCCAGATCATCGCCTTGGGTGATTTTGCGGCGTTTCGCTTCGAGTTTTTTCTCGAACTCGTGTTTCAGTTCGTCATACTGCTCAGCCAGTTGTTCCAGCTGATTTTGTTTCTCTTCGTCGGTCAGGCCGAGTTCCAGCCAGCGGTCACGCGGCAGCTTGTCGAGCTTCTCAGCCTCGATGCCACCGGAAACCAGCACCGCGTAGATACGACTGAACAGACCGGCTTCGAGGATCTGCAGTTCTTCAGACAGGTCTTTCTTGGCCTGTTTGAGCTGCATCTCTTCGATTTCCAGTGCACGTTTGTCTTTTTCTACGCCATCGCGGGTAAAGACCTGAACGTCGATAACGGTACCGGAGACACCGTTTGGCACGCGCAGAGAAGAGTCTTTAACGTCAGACGCTTTCTCACCGAAGATCGCACGCAGCAGCTTCTCTTCTGGCGTCAGCTGGGTTTCACCTTTCGGCGTTACCTTACCAACCAGAATGTCACCGCCGGTCACTTCCGCACCGATATAAACGATACCGGATTCATCCAGTTTGGAGAGCGCAGCTTCACCCACGTTCGGGATGTCAGCGGTGATCTCTTCCGGCCCCAGCTTGGTGTCACGGGACACACACGCCAGTTCCTGAATGTGGATGGTGGTAAAACGGTCTTCCTGGACAACACGCTCAGATACGAGGATGGAGTCTTCGAAGTTGTAACCATTCCACGGCATGAACGCGACGCGCATGTTCTGACCGAGCGCCAGTTCACCAAGGTCAGTGGACGGGCCATCTGCCAGCACGTCGCCGCGCTCGATTGGCTCACCCAGAGAGACACACGGCATCTGGTTGATACAGGTGTTCTGGTTAGAACGGGTGTACTTGGTCAGGTTGTAGATGTCGATACCGGCTTCGCCAGGGTACATCTCGTCTTCGTTAACTTTGATAACGATACGGGACGCATCCACGTACTGAACCATACCACCACGTTTAGCAACCGCAGTAACACCGGAGTCAACGGCAACAGCACGTTCCATACCGGTACCCACCAGCGGCTTATCAGCGCGCAGAGTCGGAACCGCCTGACGTTGCATGTTCGCACCCATCAATGCACGGTTGGCGTCATCGTGTTCCAGGAACGGGATCAGGGACGCACCGACGGAAACCACCTGCTGGGTGGATACGTCCATGTAGTCAACCTGGTCGCGGCTGAACAAGCTCGATTCGCCTTTACTACGGCAGGTAACCAGATCTTCTACAAAGTGGCCTTCGTCATCCAGGTTGGAGTTCGCCTGAGCGATAACGTAGTTACCTTCTTCGATAGCAGACAGGTAGTGAATCTCGTCGGTCACAACGCCGTCGGTGACTTTACGGTACGGCGTCTCAAGGAAGCCATATTCGTTAGTCTGTGCGTACACGGACAGGGAGTTGATCAGACCGATGTTCGGACCTTCAGGCGTTTCGATAGGACATACGCGACCGTAGTGAGTCGGGTGTACGTCTCGAACTTCAAAGCCTGCACGTTCACGGGTCAGACCGCCCGGGCCGAGTGCGGAGATACGACGTTTGTGCGTGATCTCAGACAGCGGGTTGTTCTGGTCCATAAACTGAGACAGCTGACTGGAACCGAAGAACTCTTTCACTGCCGCAGAAATCGGCTTGGCGTTGATCATGTCCTGAGGCATCAGGGTATCCAGATCGCCCAGAGACAGACGCTCTTTCACCGCACGCTCTACGCGGACCAGGCCAACGCGGAACTGGTTTTCCGCCATTTCACCAACGGAACGGATACGACGGTTGCCGAGGTGGTCGATATCATCGACTTCGCCTTTACCGTTACGGATATCGATGAGCTTCTTCATCACTTCGATGATGTCTTCTTTGCTCAGGATACCGGAACCTTCGATCTCGTCGCGCAGCAGAGAACGGTTGAACTTCATACGACCAACCGCGGACAGATCGTAGCGGTCTTCGGAGAAGAACAGGTTCTCGAACAGGCTTTCAGCAGCTTCACGAGTCGGCGGCTCACCAGGGCGCATCATGCGGTAGATTTCTACCAGCGCGCTCAGACGATCGTTGGTTGGATCGACGCGTACAGTCTCAGAGATGTACGGACCGTGGTCCAGATCGTTGGTGAACAGCGTTTCGATACGCTTGTGACCAGACTGGCTCAGTTTAGCCAGCAGATCCAGGCTCAGCTCCATGTTCGCCGGGCAGATCAGCTCACCGGTAGACTCATCCACGTAATCTTTGGACGCGACTTTACCAGCGATGTACTCAACCGGTACTTCGATGTGCTGAATCTCGTCTTTTTCCAGCTGACGAATATGGCGCGCAGTGATGCGGCGGCCTTTTTCTACATAGACTTTACCGTTAGCTTCGATGTCGAAAGATGCAGTCTCGCCACGCAGGCGTTCCGGCACCAGTTCCATCTGCAGCTTGTTGTCGCGAATTTCGAAGACAACTTTTTCAAAGAACAGATCAAGAATCTGCTCAGTGGTGTAATCCAGTGCACGCAGAATAATGGTCGCAGGCAATTTACGACGACGGTCAATACGAACAAACAGGTTGTCTTTCGGATCGAACTCGAAGTCCAGCCAGGAACCACGGTAAGGGATGATGCGCGCGTTATAAAGCACCTTACCAGAAGAGTGGGTTTTGCCTTTGTCGCTGTCGAAGAAAACGCCAGGACTACGGTGCAACTGAGAAACGATAACGCGCTCAGTACCGTTGATGACAAAAGTACCGTTGTCGGTCATGAGCGGAATTTCGCCCATGTACACTTCTTGTTCTTTAATGTCTTTAACGGTGCCTTCCGGCGCTTCGCGCTCGTAGATCACCAGACGCAGTTTTACGCGCAGCGGTGCGGAATAGGTTACGCCACGAATTTGACATTCTTTAACGTCAAATACAGGTTCGCCAAGACGGTAGCTGACGTACTGCAGTTCAGAATTGCCGCTATAGCTGGCAATTGGGAACACGGAGCGGAAAGCCGCTTCCAGGCCGTACTGCCCTTCAGGATCTTGCTCGATAAACTTCTGGAACGAGTCAAGCTGGATAGAAAGGAGATATGGAATGTCCAGAACTTGTGGACGTTTACCAAAATCCTTACGAATACGTTTTTTCTCGGTATAGGAGTAAACCATAGGGTTCCTCAGCTCGCTGACAAGTCGACCCACTCTGTCCATCGGAGGGACAGTTTATGCAACACCATTTTGTTGACCGGAAAATCGAATACTTTCCGCAATATCTGTTGCTATCACGCTTAAATCATTTCATTGCGATTTACACAGAGCGAGGCGCCTGTCGCAGTATATTAAGTCGTCGATAGAAACAAACATTGTCAGGACTACCAGCAGTCAAACAGTGTGAAATGCTGCTGGCGCCTTACAGCGCAAAATGGCTGGTGACTAAAAAGTCACCAGCCATCGGCCTGATTTCTCAGGCTTCAACCAGAAAAGTTGGCTTATTTAACTTCAACTTCGGCGCCAGCTTCTTCCAGAGATTTTTTCAGTGCTTCGGCGTCGTCTTTGCTGATGCCTTCTTTCAGGGCAGCAGGTGCAGATTCAACCAGGTCTTTAGCTTCTTTCAGACCCAGGCCAGTTGCGCCACGTACTGCTTTGATAACAGCAACTTTGTTAGCGCCAGCAGCTTTCAGAATTACGTCGAATTCAGTTTTTTCTTCAGCAGCTTCAACCGGGCCAGCAGCTACAGCGACAGCAGCAGCAGCGGAAACACCGAATTTTTCTTCCATTGCAGAGATCAGCTCAACAACGTCCATTACGGACATAGCGGATACTGCTTCAATGATTTGATCTTTAGTGATAGACATTTAAATTGTTCCTGAATATCAGAATAAGTTTATACGTAAGCGAATGCGTTACAAAGACAACTGCGATTAAGCAGCTTCTTTCGCATCGCGTACAGCAGCCAGAGTACGAACCAGTTTGCCAGCCGAAGCTTCTTTCATGGTTGCCATCAGGCGTGCAATTGCTTCTTCGTAGGTCGGCAGAGTTGCCAGGCGATCGATCTGGGATGCCGGGATTAACTCACCTTCAAAGGCAGCGGCTTTGACCTCAAATTTTGCATTCGCTTTCGCGAAATCTTTGAACAGACGAGCAGCAGCGCCCGGGTGTTCCATAGAGTATGCAATCAGGGTCGGACCAACGAACGCGTCTTTCAGGCACTCGAACTGAGTACCTTCAACAACACGGCGCAGCAGGGTGTTACGAACAACACGCATGTATACGCCGGCTTCGCGACCTGCTTTACGCAGTTCGGTCATTTTATCTACGGTAACGCCACGGGAATCCGCAACAACCGCAGACAGCGCGCCTTTGGCTACTTCGCTGACTTCAGCAACAATCGCTTGTTTGTCTTGAAGATTTAAAGCCATTAGCTTTGCTCCTGGATGTTTGCCAGAACAAAATGTTCTGGAACTCACTTCACTCTTCCCAACGAGAAGAGCGTCTTAATACGGTGAGCAGAAACAAGCCAGAGTATAAAAAATAATCTTAGCGTTCTGTCACCGTCTACGCAGGGGATTAAGTCTCTTACGAAACTCCTGCGGTCTTCGACGGAGGCCTGGATAGGCCAGGCTCCAACGAACAAATCTTGTCTATGACTTCGTCCTTTGAACCGCTGCTGCGTTGCCTGCTCTCGCTCACACCAGTCACATAGTTAACTATGCTCCTGGCGATTCACTCGCTTGCCGCCTTGCCGCAATTAAAATGACTTGCATAGCGTCTGTATCTTTCAACAGAATCGTGGGGGTAAAATTGTAGACAAAATCACCGCCCACGTAAAGGCATTAGTTTGCAGAAGCGCTCAGGCCAGCCTGATCAACTGCAACACCGGCACCCATGGTGGTGGAGATGCTGATTTTCTTAATGTACACGCCTTTCGCCTGAGTCGGTTTTGCTTTTTTCAGCGCAACCAGCAGAGCTTCCAGGTTTTCTTTCAGTTTGTCAGCGTCAAAATCCACTTTACCGATGGTGGTGTGAATGATGCCGTTTTTGTCGTTACGGTAACGAACCTGACCTGCTTTCGCGTTTTTAACCGCTTCAGCAACGTTCGGCGTTACAGTACCCACTTTCGGGTTTGGCATCAGGCCACGCGGACCCAGAACCTGGCCCAACTGGCCAACAACGCGCATTGCATCCGGGGAAGCAATAACAACGTCAAAGTTCATTTCGCCTTTTTTGATCTGGTCTGCCAGATCTTCCATACCTACCAGCTCAGCGCCTGCAGCTTTAGCAGCTTCAGCGTTTGCGCCCTGAGTAAATACGGCTACGCGAACGGAACGGCCAGTACCGTGCGGCAGTACAGTTGCACCACGTACGTTCTGATCAGATTTACGCGCGTCGATGCCGAGGTTAACAGCAACGTCAACGCTTTCTACGAATTTAGCAGTGGCCAGCTCTTTCAGCAGAGAGATAGCTTCGTTGATGTCGTACTGTTTGGTCGCATCAACTTTGTCACGGATCACGCGCATGCGCTTGGTCAGTTTAGCCATTTCTTAGTCCTCCACTACCAGGCCCATGGAACGTGCAGTACCTTCAATGGAGCGAGTCATCGCTTCAATGTCGGCACCAGTCATGTCGGCAGCTTTGGTCTGCGCGATTTCCTGCAGCTGAGCGCGGGAAATTTTACCTACTTTGTCTTTGTTCGGCTTGCCGGAACCAGACTTGATACCAGCCGCTTTCTTCAGCAGAACTGCTGCCGGAGGCGTTTTGGTAACGAAAGTGAAAGAACGGTCAGCGTAAACGGTAATAACAACCGGAATCGGCAGACCTTTTTCCATGGAATCCGTTTTTGCGTTGAACGCTTTACAGAATTCCATGATGTTAACACCCTGCTGACCCAGAGCCGGACCAACCGGTGGGCTCGGGTTTGCCATGCCAGCTGCAACCTGCAGCTTGACGTAGGCCTGGACTTTCTTAGCCATTCTAAATTCCTCGTTTGGGTTATAGCGCCCGAAAGGGCTCCCCGTGTTTAAATTCGTTTTACGGGTACGGGACCCATAAAATCAAAAGGCGCGAAATTGTATGCCAACTTCGCGCCTTGTGCAACATTTGATCGCCTTTTTTTAGGCTTTCTCTACCTGGCTAAAGTCCAGCTCCACCGGGGTCGCACGACCGAAAATGGAGACAGAAACTTTCAGGCGGGACTTCTCGTAGTCAACTTCTTCGACCACACCATTGAAGTCCGCAAACGGACCATCGTTAACGCGGACCATTTCACCTGGTTCGAACAGCGTTTTCGGACGCGGCTTATCACCCACCTGCTGCAGGCGGTTCATAATCGCATCAACTTCTTTATCGCTGATCGGCGCCGGACGATCGGAAGTACCACCGATGAAGCCCATTACGCGCGGAACGCTGCGCACCAGGTGCCAGCTTGCGTCGTTCATGACCATCTGGACCAGTACGTAACCCGGGAAGAATTTACGCTCGCTTTTACGACGCTGGCCGCCACGGATTTCGACCACTTCTTCGGTCGGCACCATAACTTCGCCAAACAACTCTTCCATATTGTGTAATTTGATGTGCTCACGCAGCGAAGTCGCTACGCGGCCTTCAAAACCGGAAAACGCCTGAACGACGTACCAGCGCTTTTTAGGAGCTTCAGACATCTCAGAACCTCAGGCCAGTGATAAAGGAAACGAGGCGAACCAGAATACCATCCAGTCCCCACAGAATAAGTGACATAACCGCAGTTACCGCAGCTACGATCAATGTGGTGTGCAATGTTTCCTGGCGAGTAGGCCAAATTACCTTACGGACTTCAGTTCTCGCTTCGCGGGCAAACGCAACGGTCGCTTTACCCTTCGTCGTCAACAGCGCGACACCACCTGCTGCAGCAATCAGAATCACAACGGCCAGCGCACGCAGCGGCAGCATCATGTCACGATAAAGGTAGTTGCCAACGATCGCTACGAGCAACAGAACAGCAACAACAACCCACTTCATCGCTTCCAGGCCGCGCCCGCTCCCTTGAGCTTCGGTATTCGCACTCATAAACCAACCTGTTACAAGAATCAGACAAACATTTTTGCCCCGCATAGGCGAGGCAACCAAACCGAAATGCTCTGGCGCGTTTCGGATTTAACGCCATCTACAGAGCCTGTCTCAGCAATGATTATGACAAAAAAAATCACTGATGAGCCAGGTTCTGATTCGAGAGCGTGCAAAAAGGGCATCAAATGATGCCCTTTTCTTACGCTTAGCGTCAAATGTTATCAGCGATTAGCCGAGAACTTTTGCTACAACGCCCGCGCCTACAGTACGGCCGCCTTCACGGATTGCGAAACGCAGACCGTCGTCCATCGCGATCGGGTGGATCAGGGTAACAACCATTTTGATGTTGTCGCCCGGCATTA
>Ga0213876_10000386_pt1 | contig 37226 bp, 35 predicted proteins | sample BarmaccomBMRX_R9_FD_160113 | JGI IMG/M metagenome (GOLD analysis project Ga0213876, IMG submission 160113) | Root-associated microbial communities from Barbacenia macrantha in rupestrian grasslands, the National Park of Serra do Cipo, Brazil - RX_R9 | ecosystem: Host-associated > Plants > Roots... | reverse complement strand
AGCGCTCCGACCGCGAACGCCGATGAACCGGTGGGCTACGGTTCTCCTGCCGGCTTCCGCCGGCGCTGGTAGCCGAACTCCAGCCGGAAATCGAAACCTTACATCGTCGCTTGCGATCGCGTCTGCGCATCGCCGAGCACCGCCCGCACCGGCACCTTCCTTCGCTCTGACTCGATCCGGTTCCGTCCCCTCGCTTTTGCGCGGTAGAGGGCCTGGTCGGCGGCGTTGAAGAACTCCTGCGGGGTGGTCACGAGCGAATGCGGCACATTCGCGACGCCGATGCTCACCGTCACGTGGTGCGTGGCGGCCTCGGTGCGGATGGTCGCGCTCTGGATCGTGGAGCGGATCTTCTCCGCGAAGTGCAGCGCTTCGAAGAGCGACGTTTCCGGAAGCAGCACGGCGAACTCCTCGCCGCCGATGCGCGCGACGAAATCGCTGCGGCGCGTTCCGTGATCGAGGATCTGCGCGATGCCGCGCAGGACGCCGTCGCCCGCCGCGTGGCCGAACTGATCGTTGATCGATTTGAAGTAGTCGAGATCGATGATGGCCATCGACAGCGGCCGCTCGTAACGGCGCGCCTGCTCGAAGCGCGACGCGAACTCCTGATCGAACGACCGGCGATTGCGCAGCGAAGTCAGCGAGTCGGTCAGCGACAACGCTTCATAACGCCGGCTGCTGGCAAGCAACGCTTTCTGCAGTTCCACGATGCGCATTCCGGCACGGATGCGCGCCAGCAGCTCGTCGATCTGGAAGGGCTTGGTAACGTAATCGTCGACGCCCGATTCGAATCCTTCGATCTTGGCCTCGGCGGTCGCCTCCCCGGTGAGCATGAGGATGTAGCTGTGCGGCTGCGTGGCGCGGATCGTCGCGCAGAGGCTGGCGCCATCGCCGTCCGGCAGCCGCCGATCGAGAATGACCAACCCCCAATCGCCCGCCTGCAGCCGCCGCTTCGCCTCGGCAAGCGTTCCTGCGCTGGACATCTCGTAACCGTTTCGCACGAGGCAGGTGCGCAGAAGCGACAGAGCATTGAGGTCGTCCTCGACGACCAGGATGGATGGGCGAAACGTTTCGTCTATGCAGTCAATCGTCATCATTCAACGGTGCACGCGGCCGGTGAGACAAGACTCACGCATGAGGTACGTCGTGGGGATGCTGGGGACTGCGGTTGACGTCGCGGATGGCGACGATCGCTTGCTGAGCGTTGCGATGATTAACTGCAAATAAGTGTCGTCGATTCCCTACAAGGTGTCCTGAAAGCAGGGCCATCACTCATCGTCTTCATGTCTCCAGCGAAAGAGGTTTTGCCTACAGAAGGCGGTCGGCGACAAGCGGACAAGACGCCGCAGACAGCCGCTCCGCCGAACACCCACAACCTGGCGGCGGGCTCGAAGATCGATGGTGTTGGTCCCGGTCCCGCGGACAGCATGCCGTAGCTGAGGACGCCGCCATGCGCGATCGTAGAAGCAGCGCTCATCCTCTTCCCACTTCTAGTGGGGATCGCGCTGCAGTTTGCGGGGGTTTGATCGCGCGTTCGTGGCGTCGAAGACGTCCGAAACCATTTGCAATAGGTCTTTTTACTTTTGCGAAAAGTGTCGGTGTCATTTAAAGATGTCAGAAAGCCTTTTCGAATAGGTCCGGGGACTTTTGCGAAAAGGTCTGGACCATTTGCGATAGGTGTTTTGACCTTTGGCAAATGTCCGGGGAGTTTTCGAAAAAGGGATTTGTCCTCTTCGATCTATGCCGGGACCATTTCGAAAAGGTCAAAAGCCTTTTTCGAATACTCCGGGAGTCATTCGCAGATGTCGCGGAGGCACGTGGATGTGTGGCAGACTCCCGTCCCATTTCGAGGAGGAAGATCAATGGCTGACAAGAAGATCATCGCGGTGGTTGGGGCGACGGGAGCGCAGGGCGGCGGGCTGGTGCGGGCGATCACGTCCGATCCTGACGGGCCGTTCATCGCGAGGGCGATTACACGCGACGTCAACTCGGACAAAGCGCGCGCGCTTGCGGCGCTGGGCGCCGAGGTCGTGGCGGGGGATGTCGATGACGCGGCCAGTTTGCGGAGGGCGTTCGACGGCGCGTACGGCGCGTATTGCGTCACCTTCTTCTGGGATCATTTCTCGCCGGAGAAAGAGCTGGCGCAGGCGAGGGCGATGGCCGAGGCGGCGCGGGATGCGGGGGTGAAGCACGTAGTCTGGTCGACGCTCGAGGACACGCGGAGGTGGGTGCCGCTCAGCGACGATCGCATGCCGACGCTGATGGGGAAATACAAGGTCCCGCACTTCGATGCGAAGGGGGAGGCGGATCAGATCTTCACCGACCTCGGCGTGCCGACGACGTTCCTGGCGACGTCGTTCTACTGGGACAACTTCATCGGTTTCGGCATGGGGCCGACGCGCGGCGCGGACGGTAAGCTCGCCATCACGCTGCCGATCGGCGACGCGAAGCTGCCGGGCATCGCGGCGGAGGACATCGGCCGCAGCGCGTACGGGATTTTCAAGAAGGGGACGGAGCTGATCGGCAAGCGCGTCGGCATCGCCGGCGAACACCTATCAGGATCCGAGATGGCCGCGGCGTTTTCCAACCTCCTCGGCGAAGAGGTGCGCTACAACGCGGTCGAGCCGAGCGTGTATCGCGGATTCGGATTCCCCGGCGCCGACGACCTCGGGAACATGTTCCAGTTCAAGCGCGACTTCGAGCAGGACTTCCGCGCCGCGCGGCCGGTAGAGGAAACGCGCGCGCTGAATCCGCAGCTGATGAGTTTCAGCGACTGGCTGGCGGCAAATCGTGAGCGAATCGCGAAGAGTTAATCCGCAGAGCTTCCGCTCGATCCCAACGGTCGGCGAAAGGATTCGGGAGCGGCAGGATTTCGCAGCATCGTTGACACGCACCGGCTGCGCGCCTATCCTCGCGCCTCACATGAATCACACGGCCCCGCGCTACGCGTATTACTACGGCTACTTCACGTAAGCGTGGGCACATTGCGCCCCGCGAGAAGGGGCGCCGACCGTTAGTCGATCCGAACCTCTTCCCGCGCGGGAAGAGGTTTTTTGTTATGGATCGAAACGACGCAGAAATCGAGCTGTCCCGCTTACGCGATGCCATCGACCGCGTCGATGAAGTCATCGTGCGATTGCTCAATCAACGTGCAAAGTACGCGATCGAGATCGGCGAGGTGAAACCGATCCTCGGTCTGCCGGTCTACGCGCCCGAGCGAGAAAAACAGGTGCTGCAGCACGTCGAGCGAACGTCGAACGGCCCGCTCGATCCCGCCACCATGCGCCGTCTGTTCGAACGAATCATCGATGAGTCGAGGCGCGTAGAACGGGAGTCGGGTGTCGGGAGTCGGAGCGGCTAACCAGCGAGTAGCGTCTCATCTCCGACACCCGACACCGACACCCAAGGAGAACCTATGGTCATCGTCATGCAGAAGAACGCCTCGGACACAGACATCGAACACGTGGTGGCCGTACTGAGCGAGCGCGGTTTCGACGTGCATCGCTCCACCGGTTCCGATCAGACGGTGCTCGGCGTGGTAGGCGACGTGGCCAGCGTCGATCCGCGCGAGTTCGAAGTGCTCAGCGGCGTGCAGGAGGCGGTGCGCGTCAGCGAGCCGTACAAACTCTCCAGCCGCTCGTTCCGGCGCTCGAAGACGATCGTGAAAGCGCGCGGGATCGAGATCGGCGGCAGCGACGTCGTGATCATGGCCGGCCCGTGCACGATCGAAAACGAGCGGCAACTCTTCGAGACGGCGAAGCGCGTCGCGCGAGCTGGCGCGCGCATTCTGCGCGGCGGCGCGTACAAGCCGCGCACGTCGCCGTACGCGTTCCAGGGGATGGGTATCGAAGGCCTGAAACTGCTTCGCGCCGCGGGCGACGAAAACAACATGGCCACGATTTCTGAAGTCATGGAGATCGGGCAGATCGAATCGATGCTGGAGTATGTGGACATCCTGCAGGTCGGCGCGCGCAACATGCAGAACTACAACCTGCTGTCCGCGCTCGGCCAGATCCGCAAACCGATTCTGCTGAAGCGCGGGATGTCCGCCACGATCCAGGAGTGGCTGCTGGCCTCGGAGTACATCCTCTCCGGCGGTAACTACGACGTGATCCTCTGCGAGCGCGGCATCCGCACGTTCGAAACGTACACGCGCAACACGCTCGACATCTCCGCCATCCCGGTCATCAACAAACTCTCGCACCTGCCGATCATCGCCGACCCATCGCACGCCGTCGGGCGCCGCGACAAGGTCATGCCGCTGGCGCGTGCGATCGTCGCCGCCGGCGCGGACGGCGTGCTGATCGAGGTGCATCACGAGCCGGAGAAGGCCGTGTGCGACGGCCCGCAGTCGCTGTATCCGGATCAATTCGCGCGGCTGATGGACGAGCTCCGGATCATCGTTCCCGCGGTGGGCAGGACGTTGTGATGGTAGGGGAATAGCACGGCGGCGGCTGTTCGCTCGAGCAACTCACCAATTGAGCGACCCCGACACGGCCGTGCGGGGTCACTCAGCCGGATCACTATTACAAGGTGGTCGCGAGACTTGCCGTTCCGTTACCGAGACCGGGCAATGTATTTTGCCAAAGCTGATCGAGGTTGAGCGACAACCCGTAGGTGGTGCCTTGGACCGACGCGATCAACATGCCATTCTCGAACCCCGGGAGCATGAGCAGCGTCACCTGACCGGTGCCGGACGGTGACGACCACGGCTGCGCCGGATTTGGGGCGATTGCGAGCGTACTGGGGATCAGCGGAATGACTTGCGAGTTGAAGGCGACGTAGAGGTATTGCGCCTGACTATCGGTGGCCGGCGGTCCAAGTGCGATCGAAGCGACGCCGCTACCCTTGCCGGTCAGGGTGTTGGCCTTGAGCAGCTTGCCGGTCTTATCGATCGAGTACGCGTAGCCGTCGACGCAAACGTACAGTACTTGCGCTACGGGGTCGTACACCATCGCCGGCGTGCCAGTCCCCGAGCTCGCCGTCCAAGTCCAAATCGTATCTCCGTTGACGCTGTTGCTTGGATTTAATCCGACGACATTGCCGTTAAGGCCGACGAACGTCAGATTATTTGGCAGGGTGACCATACTTTCTTCTCCTCTCTCGTCGGAACCGCGTGGATTCGCGCCTCCGTTAGAAAGGAGATCCACCATTCCACCGTTTCCACACCTCCAAAGATGGAACTCAACGGCGGCGCGTAAGCGCAGTCCTCGCGGCGGTGGCGCGAGAGGGGACTTGCCGCCGAGCCGGCGGCGGTCCAGCCAGCGAGCCGCTGGCGCTACGAGGGCTACGAGCGCGGCTACAATCCGCCGCCATGAAACGGATCGTCATCCTCGCACTTTTCGCCGCGACGTCTGCGTCCGCTGCGCCTCCGCCGCTGGATGCGAAGACGAAGCAACTCGCCTTCGATATTTACAAGCAGCTCATCGAGATCAACACCACGAGCTCCATCGGCAACAACACCACTGCCGCCGAGGCGATGGCGGTGCGGTTGAAGGCGGCGGGATTTCCGGCGGCGGATGTTCAGGTCCTCGTGCCGGCGAATTCGAAGAAAGGCAACCTCGTGGCGCGCCTTCACGGGACGGGGAAAGAGAAGCCGCTGCTCCTGCTCGCGCACCTCGACGTCGTCGAAGCGAAGCGCGAGGACTGGTCGATGGATCCGTTCGTCCTCACCGAGCAGGATGGCTACTACTACGGCCGCGGGACGAGCGATGACAAGGCGATGGCCTCGATCTGGATCGCCACGCTCATTCGTTTCAAGCAGGAGGGCTTCGTTCCCAATCGCGACATCATCGTCGCCCTCACCTCGGACGAGGAGACCGGCGGCGAGTTCAACGGCGTTAGCTGGCTTCTACAGGAACATCGTCCGCAGATCGACGCCGCATTCGCGCTGAACGAAGGCGGCTCGGGACGGTTGAAGGATGGCCGGCGTCTGTACAACGGCGTCGGCGCCAGCGAGAAGGTCTACGTCACGTTCGGCCTCACGACGCACAACAAAGGCGGTCACAGTTCCGCGCCGCGCAAGGACAACGCGATCTATCAACTCGCGAATGGACTTGTGCGTCTCGAGAAGTACGAGTTTCCGGTCGTGCTCAACGAAGTGACGCGCACCTACTTTGAGCGGATGTCGAAGATCGAAGAGGGGCAGACGGCGGCGGACATGAAAGCCATCACGACCGGTGATGCCGCCGCGGCGGCGCGGCTCTCGGAAACGCCGGCGTACAACAACCAGTTGCGCACGACGTGTGTGGCCACGCGCCTCGAAGGCGGACACGCCGACAACGCGCTGCCGCAGATGGCCAAGGCAACCGTCAACTGCCGCGTGCTGCCGGGCGAATCCGCGGACGCGGTCCGCGACACGATCGCGAAAGTTCTCAACGATCCGGGGATCGAGATCAGCTGGATCGACAAGCCGAAGCCGAGCGCGCCCTCGCCGCTGACGCCCGCGGTGATGAAGCCGATCGCGGACGTCACGAACGAGTTCTGGCCCGGTACGCCGGTGATGCCGCTCATGGCCGCCGGCGCCAGCGACGGGCTGTACCTGCGCAACGCCGGCATTCCGACGTACGGCGTCTCCGGGCTCTTCGGCGAATTGACCGACAGCCGCGCGCACGGCAAGGACGAACGCGTGCGCATCGATTCGTTTTACGACAGTGTGCAATTCCTCTACGTGCTCGTGAAGCGGCTGGCGTCGTGAAGCAGCGCCTTGTATTCGCGGCGTGCCTGATTCTCGCTGCATGCGGCGGCAATGCCCCCGCGCCGGCACCGGCTCCTGAGCCGCCGCGGCCGGCCGCGCCCGCGCCTGCTCCGGCCTCGGCCGAGGAGCACGCGACGGGAACGGTGCTCGTCAACGTCAGCACGCTCAACATCCGCGGCGACGCCTCGACCTCGTCTGAAGTCGTCGGACACGCGCGGCGGGGCGAGCGGCTGACCGTCGTTGGTGACTCCGGTTCCTGGCTGCGCGTGAAGCTGAACGACGGCACGACCGGATGGGTAGCGTCGCAACTCGTCGTTCGCGAAGGCGCGGCGGCACGGCCGCGGCGTGGCGGCTGTCAGCCGGACAGCAACTATTCGTTCATCAGCGCGCCGAAGCCGTCATTCTCCGAGAAGGGGCCGCACGGAATGGTCGTCATCGAAGCGAGCGTCGACCCGCGAGGAATCGTGACGTCGACGCGCGTCGTCTCCAACGACACGAAAGACGATTCTCTCGCAGCGACCGCCGAGCGCGAAGTGCGCAACGCCAGGTTTGCGCCGCCGATCCGCAACTGCGCACCGAGGGCGTTCGTCTTCACGTACAAACGCGCGTTCTGAAAGGTCGGAGGAAATCGCCGACGCGAAGGAACCTAGCGCGGGGCTGGGCCCGCAGTTTCGGAAGTAGCAGTTCGATATCCGCGACCTCGCAAGGCCATTCGGAAGCGTGAGTCTTACGACTCGTTTTTCGACGCCGGATGGCGTCTCGCACGGTAGCCGGTGGTCGCGCGCGAAGCGCGAGACCACCGGAATCACGAACACGCCCCGTTTTCCGACCGCGGTAGCGGTCGCGGAGGGAATTCACGCCGCTTGGTATTTGATCCGCGACGCCCTCCGGGGTCGGTCCCTCTACCGCGGACGTTGACCGGTGGTCTCCCGCTTCGCGCGCGACCACCGGCTACCCTCCGTGTCGCCATCCGGCGACGGTCCCGCGGTAGTCAACCTCTAGCGTCCGAACGTACAGCCTTTTCGAAAGCAAAAAAAAGCCGCGGCCGGAAATCCGGCCGCGGCTTGCGGAGAATGCTGCGAGTAACTGCTAGTGGGCTACGGCGTGCCCGCGAGACTGGCCAACCGTCACGGTGACGGTTCCGTGGGCGGCGTTGCCGCTGAAATCAGTGGTCTCGATCGTGATCGTGTAGATCCGATCGGTTCCTCCGGCACGTTCGGCGCGGATATTTGCGGTGAGCGGTCCGGTGATCTGCCAATCCGGCGAGGTGTTGCCGTCGCCGTTTCCGTTGATCGCTTCATTGGAGGTGATCGAAATGATGTGTGAGGTCGGATGCGGATCGACGAGATCCGATGCGATCACGGTGACCGTCACCGCGACCATCTTGTGATTCGGCGGCCACAGGCTGCTCGGATTGGCCGTGATCGAGACGATGGTCGGCGGCGTCGTGTCGCGCACGGTAACCGTGAACGAGCCATGCGCGGTGTTGTTGTGCGTGTCCGTCGCGGTGCACTGCACGGTCGTCGTTCCGAGCGGGAACGTCGAACCCGAGGCGTGATCGCAGCTCACGGGACGCGAACCATCGACGAGATCGTTCGCGGTCGCGCTGTAGCTCACGGCGGCGCCGCTCGGTCCAGTCGCTTCGGCGGTGATGTTGGCCGGCAGCGAAAGCGCAGGCGGCGTCGTGTCGACGACGGTCACGGTGAAACTGCCGCTGGTCGTACCGGTCGACGCGGTCGCCGTGCAGTTGACGGTCGTGGTGCCGAGCGCGAATGTCGAGCCGGATGCAGGCGTGCAGACGACCGTGGCGTTGTCGGTCGCGGTCACCGTGTACGAAACAGCCGCGCCGGCGCTGCTGGTCGCTTCGGCGGTGATCGGCGACGGCAACGTGAGCACCGGACCGTTCGACACCGTGACGTTGAACGAGCCGAAGCCGGCGTTCCCCTGTGAATCGTAGGCAACGCAATTCACGGTAGTCGTGCCGAGGTCGAATGTTGCGCCGGAGTGCGGAGAACATGTCACCGTCACGGGTCCGTCGATGACGTCGTTCGCCGAGGCGGTGAATGTAACGACCGGATTGCCCGTGATGATGTCCGCCGGCACCGTCACCACAGGACTTCCGCCATCGAAGACGAAGACCGAGAAGCTGCCCGAGGCGCTTCCGAAGCTGTCGGTCGCCGTGCAGTGAACGATCGTTTCGCCAATCGGATAGAGATCGCCCGAATTGTGATCGCAGTTGATGACCGGCGCCGGGTCGACGAAACTGATGCCGCCCACGAAGAAGGTGACGTTTGCACCCGACGCGCTGGTGGCCTCGGCGAAGACGCTCTCCGGGATCGAGAGCAACGGATTCTGTTGGATTGGCCGGGCGATGACGTCGTAGTACACAGGACCGATGGAGCGATCGCCCGTGTCATCGTGCGCAATGACCGTCACGGAGTAGTGGCCCTCGACGAACAACGTTTCATCGGGGATAGCGACGTAGATCGTGTCGTTCATCGTGGCCGGCGTACGGAAGCCGCCGCTGATGTCGCGCGTGAACGTTCCGGCGGGACCATCAAAGACGAGCTGCGTACTCAAAAAAATGTTGGAGGAATCGGGGTCGCCGTAGAAATCCCCGAACAGATCGACTCCGTAGATCGTCGCATTCTGCTCGAACTCGAACGAGTAATAAGACGTTGGTCCAAACGAGCTGATTTGCGCGAATGCGGTGGGAACGAGGACGAAAAGACACAGCAAGCCGAACGCTGCACGTTTCATGACGGACCTCCATTTTTTCGGACGGGGAATTATGCGCTCCCTCCGGCACCGATGTACAGCAACGGTTGAAATGAAAGTTATTCGTAACGGAGCGCTTCGATCGGATGGAGGGAGGCCGCTTTCCAGGCCGGATACGAACCGAAGCCGATGCCGATCGCGGAGCAGACGACGAGGCCTGTGATCGCCCAGAACCAGGGAAAGACCATGTTCATGCTGAAGGCCAGCGCGATGCCGTTGCCGCCCAGAACGCCGGTCACGATTCCGGCCAGTCCGCCGAGCTCGGAGAGGAGCACGGCCTCGATCAGAAACTGTTTGATGATGTCGTACTTGCGCGCGCCGATCGCTTTGCGCACACCGATCTCGCGCGTTCGCTCGGTGACGCTGACCAGCATGATGTTCATGATTCCGATGCCGGCGGCCAGCAAGGCGATGACGCTCACCACGAACGCGCCCGCGCGGACGGTGTCCGCCACCTGCGCGAATGCCGTGACCAGCGTGTCGTTCGAATAGATCTCGAAATCGTTGTCCTGCCCCAGCTTTAGTCCGCGGGCGCTGCGCATCGCGCCGATGGCCTTATCCAACGTGTCGTTGTAGGTCGCTTGCGACGTCGACTGGATGGCCAGGTTGATCGTGCGGTGCTCGTGGCCGAAGTCGGAGAAGAACTTCGTGATCGGAACGAGCACGAGCTCGTCCTGCGAGTTCCCGAACGAGGAGCCTTTTTCATCGAGCACGCCGATGATCGTGTACGGCTTCGAGTTGACCTTGATCGTTTTGCCGAGCGCGGTCTGGCTGGGGAAGAGCTTTTTCTGGATCGATGCGCCGACGACGGTCACGGGCCGCCCGAGGTCGACGTCGTCGGGCGAGATGTTGCGGCCGTAGGCGATCGTGTAGCTGTTCGCAGCGAGGAAGAATTCGTTCGTCCCCACCAGAGTGCGTCCTTGCAGCGTCACGTTGCCGTAGCTCACCGGCTTGCCGCCGTCGAAGCATTTCAGCGCGATGGCCGAGGCTTGTCCTTCCATCAACCGCTTGAACTCCGTCGCTTGCTCCAGGGAGATGTTGCGGCGGTTGGCGAACTTCTCCTCCGGATCGCGCGTGTTCATGACCGGGTACTTGGCGAACTGAAAGATGTTGCTGCCGAGGAAGCTGAGGCCCGACTCGATGGAACCTTGAATGACGCTGAGCGCCGTCATCACGCCGATCACGGAGAAGACGCCGATGGCCACGCCGAGCATCGTCAACGCGGAGCGAAGCCTGTTCGTTCGCAACGAACCGAGAGCCATGCGGAAGATTTCAGTGAAGAACATTTCGTTAGAACCTTATCCGCAGATTTCGCAGATAAATCTGCGGATCATTCGTACCTCAGTGCTTCGATCGGATCGAGCCGCGACGCGGACAACGCCGGGGCGAAGCCGGAGAAGATGCCGGTCAGGGTAGAGACGATCATTCCGGTGATCACCAGGCTGGCTGAGAACTGCATCGGGAACGACGGGAAGGCGGCGGCGACGCCGGTCGTCATCAGGAACGAGAGAGCCAGACCAGCCCCTCCGCCGATGAGGCAGATGCAGACCGCTTCGACGAGGAACTGCAGCAGGATGGTGCGGCGGCGCGCGCCCACCGCTTTGCGCGTGCCGATCTCGCGCGTCCGTTCCTTCACGCTCACGTAGGTGATGTTCATGATGCCGATGGCGCCGACGAAGAGCGCCAGACCGGTTACGAACAATCCGGCGATGGCGATGCCGGCTTTTACCGGCTCGATCGTGCTGCGCAGCCCTTCCTGGGCGTTGATTTCGAAGTCGTCCTTCTGTTCGGGACGGAGTCCGCGCACGCGGCGCATGTCGCCGGTCAGCTCGTCGCGCGCGGCGGCGAGGCGATCCTTGTCCTTTACCTTCACGCGGATCGACGTATCGAGACGCGCGCTGAACGTCTTCATGAACGCTGACATCGGCACGACTACCTGCGTGTCGAAACTGAACAGGCCGAGGAACGTGCCCATCTTGCCGTAGACGCCGATGACGCGGAACGGATTGCCGCCGATCATGACCGTCTTGTCCAGCGCTGACTGTTTCGGGAACAGCGCGTCGGCGACGTCGTAGCCGAGGATGCAGACATTGCGCGCGCCGCGCGATTCGATGGCCGTGAGAAAACGCCCTTCCTTGAACGTCGCCGTCGACGTCACCGGAAACTCGTCGGTGGTCCCTTGCGTGAAAACGCCGCTCACTTCGTTGTCGCCGTACTTCACGCTCTGATTCGTATTCAGCGTCGGCACGGCGATGATCAATTGCGAATTCGGAGTGGCCGCGATCAAACGGTTCAGCGCGTCGGCGTACTGCGGCTCGATGCGGCGGCGGTTGCGATAGTTCCACCAGTCATCGACGTTGTGCCACGGCCACTTCTCGACGTAGAGGATGTCGTCGCCGATGACGGAGAGGCTGCGCTCGAAACCGATCTCGATGCCGCTGATCGCCGATCCCATCAGCGTCACGGCGATGATGCCGATGATCACACCGAGCGCCGTCAGGATCGAGCGCATCTTGTGCGCGCGGATCTGGCTGAACGCGATCCGGAAACTTTCGGTGAGCTCGATGGTGATGTCTTTCATGGCAACCTCGGGTGTCGGGTGTCGGGTGTCGGGTGTCGGGTGTCGGAAAAAAGGCCGGGATTTTCTACGACCCCCTACCCCCTACACCCGACACCCACGTCTTACGTCTTCGCCTTCTCGATCGCCACCTTCGCTCCATCCTTCAACTTGCGGCTGATGACGGTGTAGCTGCCGGAGACGACTTCATCGCCCGGCTTGATCCCGTTCTTGATCTCGATGAAGGTCGTGTCGGCGATGCCGGTCTCGACCTGCTGCATGCGCACGACGTCGCCATTCTTGATGAAGACGACGCGCTGCAGTTTGTCGCGCAGCTCGCGCTCTTTCTGTTTCTCGAGCGTCTGATTCGAGACCTCGGCTTTGTTGTCGTCGTCCTTGGTCACGCTCTGCGCGGTCTGTTTCTCGCGCTCCTCGGGCGAAAGTTTGCTGTCCGTGCTGCGCACCGTGACGCTCTGAATCGGCACCGCCACGACGTTCTGCACGGTGGCTGTTTCGATGTCGGCGGTCGTGCTCATGCCCGGACGCAGACGTACCGATTTGTCGACGACGCTGATCTTTACTTCGAAATTCGTGACCTGTTCCTGCGTCCCGCCGTTGTTCGTGGTGGCCGTGCTGGCGATTTCGCGCACGACGCCGGGGATCTTGCGGTCGGGATAGGCGTCGACGCTGATGCGCGCGACGTCGCCCACCTTCACGTTGACGATGTCGTTTTCATTGACGTTGACGCGCGCCTCCATGTTGCTGAGGTTCGCGATGCGCATGACTTCCGTGCCGGCGAACTGGCTCGTGCCGACCACGCGCTCGCCGAGGCGGCTGGTGAGTGAGCTGATCGATCCGTCGGTCGGCGCGACGATAGTGGTCTTCGACAGCGCCTGATTGATCTGGCGCAACGCTCCCTCGGCGCGCTGCACGTCGAACTGCGATGCGTTGAGCGCCGACAGCGCGATTTCGTAATTCGTCTGCGCCGTCTTCCGGTCAGCCTCGGGGATCAGCTTTGATGCGAAGAGCGACTTGGCGCGCTGATAGTCCGCATCCGCTTTCGCGAGCTGCGATTTATGCTGCGCAATCGACGCCTGCGCGCCGCTCAGCGCGGCCTGCTGCTCTTCAACCTGTGCGCGATACGTGTCCGGCTTGATCCGCAGCAGCAGATCGCCCTTGTGCACGATCTGCCCTTCCTTCACCGGCAAGTCGATGATCTCGCCAGACACCTCGGGGGAAATCTTGACTTCGATCTCCGGCTGGATCTTGCCGGTCGCGGTGACGAGCTGCGTGATCGATTTCCGGAAGGCCTTTTCGGTCGTCACCGGAATCGGCTTCTCGCGCTTTTTGGCCATGCCCGCGGCAACCGCAGCGACGGCGATGACCAGGACGATGCCGATGATCCAGTACAACTTCTTGCGCGATTTCTTCGGCTTGGCGATTGATGAAAGAGGGCCAGCAGTCATGAGGCGTTTCACTCCAGACGGGCGTTGATGAAGCCCGGGCGTTTTGGGACTGACGATTCAAACGGATTTTCGACAGAATTGTTGCAGCGGGGGGAGTTGGTCACGCGGAGGCGCGGGGACGCGGAGGGAAGACGTTGCTCCGCGTCTCCGCGGCTCCGCGTGAAACGATCCTCGACGTTACCGGACGGCCCGTCGCCTCGGGCGCGAGCCTCCGACTGCAAAGAGGTGTCCGCCGGTCTGGGCGTAGACGCGTCCGTTTCCGTCGATGGCCAAGGGCGTGTATGCCGCGCCGAGGGGTCCGGCCAGCTCGATTTTGTCGAGCAGGACGCCGCCCTGACCGATCGCGTACAGGATGCCATCCTCGGCATTCGCGTAGACGGTGCCGTTCGCGTCGATGACGGCGGCGTTGACGCACCATTCGAATCCGAACTCCTGGTCGACCGTCGTCGTCGGATTGCGGTACTCCCATTCCTTCGTGAGATTGGGATTGAGTTGGACGATGAACTCGCCGGGATCGGGACGGAGCGCGAAGCCGTAGAAGTTATGTTTCGTCACGATCGAGAACGTTCCGTTGTGCTTCCAGACCGCGGGTGTCGTATCCCATCCGAATGGGTATGCGCCGAGGTAGGCGCCGGCGGCGGTGAAGTGCATGAGGTGGCCGTTGTTGTCGTTGTAGCCGCTGTAGGCGCCGTAGAGGATCGTTGCATCCGGCAGCACCACCGGCGATGCACTGGAGAAGTCGGTGACGATGCCGGAGCCGTCGAGGTTATCCGTGGGATCGACGCCGGTGTGCGCGCCTTCTGAGCAGGTGCCGGCCGGGAGAAGGACGTCGCATCCATCGTGAAAGCGTTCGCGCAGCGACGCGTTCCACTTCGGCGTGAGATCGGGATTGACGGCGACGAGGTATCCCCATCGTTCGTTCAAATGCGCGCGGGTGACGATGTAGATCGTGCCGTCGGCGGCGATGGCCGGTGCGACGTTGAGGCCGGGCCGCTGCGAGCCGCAGACAGTCGTCGGCGCAACGGCGTCGGGCGACGGCGGCAGATGGATCGTGCCGAACGCAAAGTGCGAGCGGCACTGCGCGGCCGGATTCGGCGCGTTCGTAACCAGCTGCTGAAGCGGAACCGCCGTCGCCTTGCCGTCGGGCGTGACGCGCACCAGCCAGGCGCCGGTAACGTCGCTGCTCCAGGCGTCAGGGTTCAAGCGAAACGCGCCATAAACAATGTTGCCCGCGGTATCGACTGTCGGAGGGCCGGACATGAAGATGGCGTAGTCGAGGCTCGCGAAAGGATTGATGCGGGCGAGTGTGGCGCCGCTGTTTCGGTCGATCTTGAGGAGCGTTCCCCCGCCGCCGGGAAGGTAGACGTTCCCGTTGGCAAGCACCGGCTGCATGGACGGTTCCCAATCGATATTTGGAACTGGTCCCCAGTCGGTTCCGGCCACCCACTTCTGGACGAGCTTCCCGTTCTCCCATCGGAAGCGCGTCACACCCCAGGTGGGAATGCCTTGAAAGGGACCGATGAACACCAGGTCTTTGAAGGCCATGAACACGTCGTCCCCGTCGAGGAGCGGGACGGCGTAGTGGATCAGCAACTCGCCGGAGTTGCTTTCGAGCTCGGAAGGAACAAGCGGATCGTAGACGACGTCCGCCAGGACATTCCGCAGAGGCTGCGCGATGGCGCCGGAGTCGCCGGTGTGCCGCGGATTGCCCGCGAACTGCGACCACTGCGCGTTCGCGGCAACCGCGCAGAGGGCGATCGTGAGCGCAAATAAGCGATTGAGCATCGGCGCAAGCCTATGCGATTTCCAGACCGCGCCATTGCCCGTTTTCGCGGACGCCCTGTCCTCGATCGAGGAGCGGCGGCCTCGCGCGTCGCGGCGTTGCCTCTCGCGGAATCCTCGTCGCGAACTGGCTCAGCCGTCGCATGCGCGAGGGCGTGTTGCAACCTGAATCCATGAGGGAGACTCCAATGAAACGTCGCATTACCCACGCTGTCGCAGCGCTGTTTCTCGTGCTCGTCGCCGCGCCGCTGTTCGCCGTGCAGCGCAACGCGGTCGACGAAGTGATCCGCATGACGCGGGCCGGGGTAGCCGAGGACACCATCCTCGACTACCTGGAAAAGACGGATGCGCGCATCGTCGTCACCGGCGACGACGTCATCGCCATGACCGACGCGCATGTGTCGAAAGCGGTGATCAAAGCCGTTGTCGATGCCGCCGATTCGCGCCGCAACAGCCGCAACAACGGCGACTACCGCGACCGCGGCTACGTCGCGCCGCGCGTCGTCGTGGCCTCGCCGTATTACTACGACCCGTACTACTACTACGATCCGTTCTGGTACCGCCCGAGCTTCTCGCTCAGCTTCGGCTTCGGCGGATTCGGATTCCGCGGCGGCCACTTCGGTGGGGGATTCCGCGGTCACGGCCGTCACTAATTGATGGTCAGCCGCATCCGCGGCGGGTCATTTTCTTGACAGTGGGTCATGTTTCCACCGGGGGAACATGGCCCATTGGCTTTTATATTGACCCCTATCCGATCCTTCCTTTGAGTGTTTTCAATGAGTTACGACGTTTTCCGTTACGGCACAGCCCGTGCTCATAGGAGCTGCTCAAGGAGAATCGGATTCTATGAAGAAAGTCTTGATCGTGCTCGCGTCTCTGTCCCTTGTCGTAGGTTCCGCGCTTGCGGGTGACCATCACGGAAACCGCAGTGATGACGGAAACGAACTGAACCCGGTCGCCAGTGACCATAACGGCCACAATGACGGCGACGTTTTCAACGACTCCGGCAAAGCTGCTGCGGCTGCTGGCAGCGGCCAGCTCCGCAACCACGGCGGCCCCGTCATGAACGGTGGCAAGGTCGTTTGCATTTTCTGGGGAAGCATCCCGTCCTCGTACACGTCGAACATGCAGGCCTTCCGCTCGAATTCGACCGGCATGGTCTCGCACATGGGCATGCTGACCCAGTACGGCGTCACGGAATCGACGCTGGTTGGCTCGCACGCCGACGTCTTCGACCCGACCCCGCCGTCATCCGCCCGTGTCACCGACGTCATGGTTCAGCAGGAAGTGGCGCGCGTAGTCGGCTTCACTCCCGCCGACCTGAACACGATTTACGAAGTGTTCATCCCCAGCGGCTACTACTCTGATGATGGCTCCGGCGCCACCTCCTGCGGCGGTCCGAACCTTCAGTACTGCGCGTATCACAGCAGCGGCGACGGCTCGCACCTGAACGCAAACGCGAAGTATTCGATCGAACCCTGGCCGGGTTGCAGCGGCTGCTCGGCGTCCGGCTGGACGACGAACCAGAACGCGAATCACTTCATGGTCCACGAGACCCGCGAAGCGCTCACCGATCCGTTTGGTACGGCATGGTGGGATGCCGCCGGCTACGAAGCCGACGACAAGTGCGCGTGGCAGGGCCTCTTCATCTCGAACGGCTACGGTTACCAGCCGGAGTATTCGAACTCTGCACGCGCCTGCGTGCAATAGCCTCATCACAGAACATCGATGAGCGAAAGCCCGGGCCGCGTGCCCGGGCTTTTTTTTACGCGGAGTTCGCAGAGGAGCGGAGCACGCGGAGAGCTTTCTCTGCCTTTCTCCGTCCTCCGCGTTCCCCGCGTGAACCGTCCCCCGTTTGGTGGCGATCGACGTTCAACGGCGGATAGTCAGCGCCGCGCGGGACCGATTGCCACCATCACGCCGACGCTCTTCCGATCGATGAGTGGAACGGCCTGCCACGAAACGTTCGTCCCGGTATGCCGCGCCAGGATTCCCTTTCCGACCGCGCGACCGATCAGCGCGCCGGCCAGGACGTCCGACGGGAAGTGGACATGGTCGTTGACGCGGGAGACGGCAACCCCGCTTGCGATCGTGTAGACGACCGTCGGCACGACCCAGCCGTCGTAATGTCCGGCGACGGCAGTGGCAAACGCGAACGCGTTCGTTGCGTGCCCGGAGGGGAAGCTTTCGAAATTCTTGTTCAGCGGATGAAAGGAATGGCTCCCTTCATTCTGAATCGGCCGCGCGCGGCCGAAGGCGAGCTTCAACAGCGGCGTGACGATACCGGCGGCCAGCAGCTCCGACTCGAACGAGTCGCTGCCGGCGTCGCGAAGCGCCGGATCGTGAATCCCGGCGCCGGCAGCGATCATCAACACGGAAGCCTGCAAGGCGCGATGTCCGCCGAACGGCGTGAGCGTCTTTGCGAATTGATCCGTCGACGACGAGCGATGCCGCTGAACGTAATCGGAAGTCTGCCGGTCGGTCTCATACAGCACCACCACCGCCGCGCTTCCTTCGCCGAACCGCGTCCACTCCTTGCGGTCCCAATGCAGCGGCGCCGCGGCCAGGGTCTTCGCGTCGCGCACGTAACGGACGGCTTCGCGTTTCGCGACGCAGACGATGTGGCAATCGTCCGCGCCGTACGCGGGTAGTGCGGCGAGGAGAATCAGCAGTGTGATGCGCTTCATGAGATGCAGCGTATGCGGCGCGGATGAACGGTTGATGAACGGTGCTCTGCCGTGTTCGTTCATCCGAAATTTACGCAATGACATCGCTTTGGATGGCGTTTTCCGCGGCAGATGTACAAACCAAAAGGGGACCACATGCATAGAAAAATCACGACCGTATTTGCTTTCGCCACCATCGTCACCTGCGGCGCGTTCGCCGCTACGACCGCCAAGCCGCCACATACAAAGATCACCATGGCGCAGGCTCGCGCTACGGCTCTGAAAAAGGCGCCGGGCACCGTCAAGAGCGAAGAGCTCGAGAACGAGAAAGGGAAGTGGATCTATTCGTTCGACATCGCCACGTCGAAGACCGGTGTGACCGAGGTCAACGTCGACGCCATGAACGGCAAGATCGTGGACGTCCAGCACGAAAACGCCGCCAAAGAAGCGGCGGAGAAGAAGCTCGAAGAGAAGGAAAAAGCGAAGCACTGATTTTGAAGAGTGAAGGGTGAAGAGTGAAGAGTGAAAACTCGGAAACTTCACCCTTCACTTCTTCGTCTTTCTTTCACTCTTCACTCTTCACTCTTCACTCTTTCTTCGTCGTATACGGTCCGCCGATCTGTTTTCCGGTGTGATCGAAGAATGTGACGGTCAGATGCATCGCATCGATCTCCAGTACCGCGAAGCCGAGGACTTGCTTGATCGGGAACGCGGGATAGATCGTCGGCGGCTCCTTCACGGTGGCGCGTCTTGGACGGATGTCGTCGGTACCCGAACCTGCGCCGCTGACCAGAAAGAGCGGATCGGATTTCGGTCCGCGGTGCAGCTCGCCCAGCAACTCCAGATCGTGATCGTGTCCGCAGATGTAGAGATCGACATGGTCCTTGCGGAACAACGGCAGCAGGTCGCGCACGCGCGTCTGCGTTGCGTTGTTGGTGCGGCCGTGAACTCCTGACGAAAAAATCGTGTGATGGCCGACGACGACGCGCCAGTGCGCATGCGTGCCATCGAGCGCGTTGCCGATCCACGCCTTTTCTCCGTCCGCGCCGAGGCTGCCGTCGTAGCCTTTGGGGAAACTGAGAGCGACCGGCTGCGTGTCGACCATTACGAAATCGACAAGCCGCGAATGCAGCGTGTAGTTGCGCGCCGGCATTTTCCACTTGCCCATCTTCCCGGTCGCATTCACCTCGGCCTGCGGATCCGGATGGCCGCACGTCACGTAGTCAGGCCCGCCGTGCTCCTGCTGATCGCCGTAATCGTGATTGCCGAGGACCGCGTAGATCGGCAACTTCGTCGGGCCGAAATGCTGCGTGATCTTTGTCCACTGCGGATCGCCGACGCCGGTCACGCCGCACGGATAGAAGTTGTCGCCGACGAGAAGGATGGCGTCGATTGGCGTCTGCTTCATCACCGCGAGCATCCCCTCGCGAAGCTGCGAATGCGTCGAGCCGGCATCGCCGGTGACGATGAAGCGCAGCGTCTGATGATGTGGAAGCTCAATGACCGGTGATGCAGCAATACAAGACGCGGCCACAAGGAAAAAGAGAAAGGGGAGGGATCGGCGCACCGCGGGATGGTGAGCCGAGAGCGTTAAACCATCGATGAATGCGCAGGATCGCGCGGTTCGAGGATGTAGCCTGACCCGCGGATGGTGTGGATGAGCTTGACGGCGCGCTCACGGTCGACGATGCGGCGCAGGCGGCCTATGTAAACCTCGATCAGATTCGAGAATGGATCGAATTGCTCATTCCATACGTGCTCGGCGATCTCCTCGCGCCCCATGACCCGTCCGGAGTTGATGGAGAGATATTCGAGGAGCGCGTACTCCTTGGTCGTCAACTGCAGCTCGTCGCCGCCGCGCGTGACGCGATGCGAGCGTGTATCGAGGCGAAGGTCGCCGACTTCCACGACCGGATACTGCCGCGTGCCGCGCCGGCGGAGCAGCGCCCGCAGCCGTGCCAGCAACTCGGCAAACTCGAACGGCTTCACGAGGTAGTCGTCCGCGCCGGAGTCGAGGCCCTCGATCCGGTCGGCCAATGAGTCACGCGCCGTGAGCATGAGAATCGTGGAGTCGATCGACTGTGCCCGCAGCTGTCTGCAGACTTCGAAGCCGTCCGGCGGTGGGATCATCGCGTCGAGGACGATCGCGTCGTACGGCGCGGCGGTCGCGGCTTCCAGGGCCGCCTCGCCCGTCGCCGCGACGTCGACCGCATACGACTGCTCCCCAAGCCCGCGGGCGATGAAGCGCGACATGTCGGGATCGTCTTCGACCACGAGGATTCGCATTGCCGTAGGTTAGTGGATTCACCGCCGAACGGCGCAGGATTCGTCTTCACGATCGCGTCATGTTGGGTGTGTTAGGAGCGGCCAGTGCTGCGCCGATCGTTTCCGTTGCTTCTGCTGCTGGCTGTTCTCGTCTCGAACAGAGTTGCCGCCGCGCAGCCGCTCCGGGTCGGCCGCATCGTCATCGACGCGGTGCCGGTCTACAGTGCTGCCGAAGCGCGGCAGGGACGCTTGTACACCCTCCTCAACCTGTTGCATATCCAGACGCGCGCCGCGCTGTTGCGGAGGTTTCTGCTGTTCCACGAAGGCGAGCCGTTCGATCCGGCGCTGCTGGCGGAGACGGAGCGCAATCTGCGGCTCTTCGATTTTCTGGAAAGCGTCTCCGTGACCGCATCCGCGCCGCACGACGGCGTCGTCGATGTCTCGGTCGTGACTCACGATGCGCTTACGACCGTTCCCAATGCCAGCTTTTCGAATGAGGGCGGCATTGCCACGTATTCGGCCGACGTGACGCAGCTCGATCTGTTCGGCTCCGGCGCATCGATCAACGTTCTCAGCGAGCACGGTGTGAAACGAAACGTTGCCGCCGTTGAAGTGATCCATCCCGCCGTCTTCGGCCCGCACTGGCGGCTCGATACGCTCTGGTCGAAGAATTCCGATGGAGACGAAGAGCGCATCGCGCTCGACCGGCCGATGGATTCGTACACGGCGCCGTGGAGCGCCGGCTTCCTCGCCGAACATTTATTGCGAACCGAACGGATCTTTGCGGGCGGCTCGGTTGCCTCCCGCTTCGGCAACGACCATCGGGAGCTGTCCGCGTTCCGATCGCTCGTGCTGCGGTCCGCGCCGAACGGCTCGTCGAGCCTCATCGGGGGGATCGATCTGAGTGATGACACATTCGCGCCGTTGCCGGACCGCCCACACGACGTGATCCCGGCTTCGCGCCACTTCCGCTTTCTCGAGGGCGGCTACGAGTGGACCGGCGTGCAGTACATGAAATTCAACTACATCGACCGCGATCTTCGCGACCAGGATTTCAACCTCGGGCGCTTCACCACTCTGCGGGCCGCGGTGTCGCCTGCGCTGCGAGGGCGCGCGCTGACGTTCCGCCTCCGTGCTGCCGCGGGCGCCGGACACGCGTTCAGCGAGCGCTCATTCGTGACCGGTCAGATCAGTGCGTCGACGCGCGCGCCGCGCGATCGGAACACGATTATCTCCTTCGATGGCCGCTCCGTAGTCCGTTTCGATACCCGGTTTCCTCAAGCGTTTGTGACCCGTGCGCGCGTCGATGCGGGATGGCAACTCGACCGCGACGTGCAGTTTCTTGCGGACGGACAGAGTGGTCTGCGCGCGTATCCCGACTTCGCATTCGAAGGGCGCCGCCGCATCATTCTCAACGCCGAGCATCGAATGTTTCTCGGTCATGAACTCTTCCAACTCCTCGGCCCCGGAGTCGCTGTCTTCGTCGATAGCGGACAAGCCGGCAACGGACCGCTTCGCGGAATGAAGAGCGACGCCGGCGTTGGACTGCGAGTCGGCATCGCCCGGCTGAACGCAGCCTTGATCCGGGTCGACTGGGCCTACGCGTTCAACAGAAGTCCGCACAGCCGCCGCGGGGTGGTGTGGTCCATTTCCACGGCGCAGGCATTCTGATGTTTCGCAATCTCATCGAGCCGACGGAACTCGTACGCATCTTTCAGAAGCACCCTCCGGAAGGGTTTCGCGCGCTGGATCTCTGCTCGGGCATCCCGGCATTCTCGACGTCATTCAATCTGCTGACGACGGTGGATCCGCGGATTCGCCGGCACATCGACGCGTTGCCATTCGCAGCGGCACGGCGCCGGCTGCTTCACGCACGCACTTGCTTCGTCGGAACGACGGTGTCCGAGTACGCGCTCTTTCCGGTGGAGGCCGCGCCCGAGGACATCGCCAGATGCATACTCGACAGCGTCGGTGCGAACTATCCGTTCGTCATCATCAAGGATCTTCCCGGCGATGCCGTGCTGGTCGGAGAGGAGGCGTATGCGTGGTCGCAGCAGCTTTCAGACGCCTTCCGGGCAGCCGGTTTCCTGCGTTTAGAAGGGCAAGCTCTTGCCTTTGTCCCGATCGACTTCACCTCGATCGACGAGTTTCTCGCGCGGCGCTCACACGCGCGACGCAGGAATCTGCGCCGCAAGCTGCGGTCCGCGGTCCGTTTACGCAGCGAGGAGGTTCGTGCCGGAAATCCTATGCTCACCGAGAAATTAATGGCCCGGCTCTACGAGCTCTACCTGAACGTCTATCGCCAGAGCAAAATCCATTTCGATCTGCTGACGCGCGACTTCTTCCGCGGCTTGTTCCTCGACGGCGAAAGCGGTGGAATCCTCTTTCTCTATTACGCTGACGACGCGCTGATCGGGTTCAATCTTTGTTTTCACACGGACACCATGCTCATTGACAAATACATCGGATTTGCCTATCCGCAGGCGCACCTTCACAATCTCTACACGGTGAGCTGGTTCCGCAATCTGGAGTACGCGCTCGCGCACGGCCTTCGGTATTACGTCGCCGGCTGGACCGATCCGGACGTAAAGCGCGAGCTCGGTGCGCAATTCACGTTTACGCAGCACCTGGTCTACGTCCGCAATCCGCTTCTCCGCGCGCTCCTGGCCCGCACAAAGCGGCTTTTCGAGAGTCCACAATGATGCGTCCGCTCGTTCTCGATTTCGACGGCTCCGTGCAGGAGCTTTCGGACACCGACAGGTTTCCGCTCCAGCATCGGCAGGAATCGATCCGATTTGGCTGCAACATGGCCGCTCTGCGCGCGCTCGGCCAGGAAATCCCCGCCGTTCCTCCCATCGTATTTCTTGGGAGCGGCGACTATCACCACGTCAGCTACCTGCTCATTGAACGGCTGCGGGTTCTCCAACGGTCGATCCAGGTAGTCGTCTTCGACAATCATCCCGACAACATGCGTTACCCATTCGGAATCCATTGCGGTTCGTGGGTGTGGCACGTCAGCCGTCTGCCCTTTGTGAAGTGCGTCCACATCCTCGGTATTACGTCGAGCGATGTTGAGGGATGGCGCGTATGGGAAAACCATCTCCGGGCCCTTCGTTCCGGGCGCGTGCGTTACTGGTGTATCGGACGCGATCTGCGCGCGCTGCGCCGGTTGGGTGCTAGCGGCAGCCAGTCGTTTGATTCCGCCGGCGATCTGCTCAACCGCTTCGCCGCGGAATCCAGCACGTGGAAGGAGCCTGTTTACCTGTCGATCGACAAGGATGTCCTCCAGCCCGCTGTTGTGCAGACGAATTGGGATCAGGGCGTCATGACGCTGGAGGATCTCGAGCAGGGAATCGACACCATCGGCAGTCTCGTCGTCGCGAGCGATGTGACCGGCGACGTGTCGGCGTACCGCTACTCCAGCAATTGGAAACGCGTTTTGACCTGGCTCGACCGGCAGCCGGAGATTCCCGCCAGCCTCTTGAACGTCTGGCAGAAACAGCACCAGGCCGTCAATCAGCGGCTGTTCCTCAAACTCGGAGCGGCGGCATCGGCGATCACAGAACAAATCCTGTGAAAATCCTTCTCCAGCAACCACGGGCTGTTGGAAATGGTCAGCATTCGCGAGGCAAAGTCGCGCGCGTTGGGGACGTCATTCGCGCCAAAGTGCGCCTGCAGATACGGATAGTCAGGCAGAGCGTGCATGAAGAGCCGTGTCACGCCGACACCTGCCGTCCACAATTGATCGAGGGCGCAGTCCCGCGCGGCCGATGTGGGCATGACGACCATGAAAAACGGCCACGTTCCGCGCGTGTAGTCCGCATCGCCGATCACTGTAATGCCGGGAATGGTTTGCAGAATGCGTCTGCGCATCGCGGCCTGCATCGCCAGGGCGTCGAGAAATGCCGGTAGCCGCGCGGCCGCACGCGCGCCGACGTTTCGCCGGAAGGCGCCGACGCGATGGAGCGGAATTGTCGACGCGAAATCATCGCCGATCGCCTCGATCATTCGCCCTTTTCGCAACGCCCGCCGCAACGGTGTTCCGTACGCGAACCGCAGCATCGAGGGACGATAGAACAATCCGTACCCGATCAATTGCAGCGAGCGCCGCCATTCCCACGACGCGTTATCAGGCGCAAGCGCCGCGCTCGTCTTCTGCAGCGCATCCCGCAATGCGGAATCCTTCGTCACAAGAGCCCCGCCCTCATAGAGCGTCAGCCCTTTTCCAGCGGCCAGGCTGAAGACGCCGATATCGCCCATCGTCCCGGCTTTGACGCCGCGCCGTGACGCGCCCAGCGACTGTGCCACATCCTCGATGACGAAGGCTCCGCACCTGCGCGCGGCGCTCATCACCGGCACAAGGTCGCAAAAGCGTCCGCCGAGGTGTGTGGCGATGACTGCGAGTACATCGCTCCCGAATAAACGCGCCAACGCGGGCGCGTGAAATTCAAACGTTCCGGGCTCGAGGTCGCACAAGAGAGGTTTAAGGCCGCAATGCAGCACGGCGAGCGCAACCAGAGGACACGTATACGCCGGCATGATCACCGAACGCCTGATGCTGTGCCGCTTGAGCGTCGTCAGTGCGATCACGAGCGCCGCCGTGCCCGAACATTCGAGCTGCACGGAAGGCACGTCGAGAAATTCGGCCAGTGCTTCTTCGAGTGGCGGCCGTTTGCGGCGCGGGTCGAAATCGCGCCACTGCAGAGGAAGGCCGGCGGTCGGCGGAACTTCCCGCCAGGTGTCACGCATGATGATCGGGCAGCGGCGCTCGTGCTTCGCTGAGACTGAGCATGATGATTCCCGTGACGATGCAGGCCGCGCCGGCCAATTTAGCGGCCGTAAGGTGCTCGCCGAACAGGAGGACCGAAAGCATGAGGACGGTCACCACTTCGAGATGAGACGCGGCGAACGCCGGTCCCACCGGAGCATGTTCGAGAAGAGTCATCCACGCCAGAAACGCGCCGAGGTAGCCGGCAATGGCCGCGTAGATGAATGGACTGACGGCTGCGGCTCGCAACCAGTGCGAATTCATCATGAATTCGCCGGTTTGCCGGGACGCCAGCTTGAACGAAATCTGGGTCCACGTATCGATAAAAATAAGCGCGCAAAATCCAATCGCGATCCGCCTGCGCGTCATATGGCGCCGCCCGCGAGCGCGACGCCGGCCGCGATCAGAATCATGCCGCCGACCCTCAGCCGGTCGAGACGTTCGCGGAACAGCAGCCGTCCCGCGATCATCAGCACGACGATGTTGATGGAGCCGACCAGCACCGCCTGCGAGAGCGGAATGAGTGACAGAAGCGCAAACCAGACTGCGAACTCCAGACAGAAACAGGCGATGCCGATCCATAAATAGACGGAGTGCAACATCCTCAGCCACGATCCGCTCTCCGCCGCTTTTTTATCTGCCGCGGCTTTGAATGACAGATGGCCGGCCGTATCGAGAACGATGTTGCTCAGCCAGAAGGCCGTGGCCAGGGTGGACATGGGACTCAGTCATTCGCGGCTACAGCCGGCGGCGTTTCCGGAACGAGCTTTTGTATGCTGTCGATGATGTCCTGAATGGTGGCGGTCTTCAGTGCCGCGCCGCCGTCCTGCGGAATGCGAATTCCGAACTCGTCCTCGACGTCGAACAGAAGCTCGATGAGGTCGAGCGAGTCGAGGCCGAGGCTTTCCAGAGTCGACTCAGGAGTGATTGCGTCGGTTGCGAGCGAGTACTTCTTTGCCAGTACGGACCGGACTCTCTCGAATGGCGTTTCCGTCAAGGTCATGCGCTCTCCATAGCGGCCAATTGCGGTTCGCTTGCGGTGCTTCGGCGTTCGTGCAGCATTACAAAGAATTCGGCGACCCGCGCCGCGACGTCGTCCCGCCGTTTGTCGAGCGTGAGGACGTGATAGGTATCATCGACATAGAACTTCTCGACGAGCGTCGATGAGACGCGGTCCGCGAGCAACTCCGCGTTCTTGAGACTGGCCATATCGTCCTCGGTCGAATGAACGATCAGCAGCGGCGCGACGATCGCGGCCAGTTCGCGCTTCGCCACTGTGATCAGACGAAAGGTCTCGCGGATGGTGACGCCTGGAAATTCGGAGTAGCCGTACTTTTCCGGCGATCCCTCGCACTGGCCGCGGTATACCGCGTCGATCATCGCGCGGATGCGGTCGTCTTTGATTCCGTATGGCGATGGCTCGTGGTACGACCATAGAAAGCGAAGCGGAGAATACATGGCCAGAGGAAGCAGGAATCTCTCGCGCAGCCGCGGAACGTTCCAGCCGTCATAAAAGAATGTCGCCGACAATGTGGCGACGCCGCCAATTACGTCTGGATGTTCGGCTGCCAATTTCAGGGCGAGCAATGCGCCCATCGATAATCCCGAAACGAAGACGGTGTCGCAGCGCGTTCGAAGATCGTCAAGGGCCGTCTCCAGCGACTTGTACCAATCCTGCCACCGGGTCTGTTTGAGCTCGGCCAGAGTCGAGCAATGCCCGGCGAGCGGCGGACAAACCACGTCGAATCCCTCGGCCATCAGCTTCCGCACAAGCGGTTTCATCTCGGCCGGCGAGCCGGTGATCCCATGCACGAGCAGGATGCCGGTTTTACGGCGATCCTGGGCGATTTCGTGGATTCCTATGCGCATAAATACAATCAAAACTCAGCAGGCGCCGCAGCGCTCGAAGAGCGATTCGAGAAGCTCCAGGCCGAGGTCGATTTCGTCGTCCGTGATGTGAAGGGAGGGGGCGAGCGTGAACACGTTCTTGTAGTAACCACCGACATCGAGCACAAGACCGTACGTCGTGCCCCGTGCCGGAATGTCTCCTTTCAACCCTTCGGCGAAAATCGCGTCTGTAAGTTTTCGATTGGGTGTGAAGCCGTCGGCCTCGCACATCTCGATGCGCAGCGCCAGGCCGATGCCGCCGACGTCGCCGACCATCTTCCATTTCGTCTTGAGGTCCTGCAAGCGCGACAGGAAATAGGCGCCCTTCGCATTGACGGTGCCCTCGTAGTCGTCCTCGGAAACCATGCGCATGACCTCGAGCGCCGTTGCCGTTCCCAGTGTGTTGGATGAGAAGGTCGAGTGTGTGGAGCCGGGCGGAAATGTCTGAGGCGAAATCAGCTCTTCGCGGGCCCAGACACCCGAAAGCGGATTCAGTCCGTTCGTGAGCGCTTTTCCGAAGACGACGATATCCGGCTTGAGCCCGAAGTGCTCGAACGACCAGAATTTTCCGGTGCGATGAATGCCCATCTGGATCTCATCGACGACGATCAGGATGCCGCGTTCGCGCAGAACGCGGGAGAGTTCCTCGAAATATCCCTTTGGTGGGATGACGTAGCCGCCTGTTCCCTGAATCGGTTCGATGTAGAACGCGGCGAACTCGCATTGGGAGGCTTTGCTGTCCCAGACGGAGTGATATTCAGTATCGAAGAGTTTTTCGAATTGCTGGACGCAATAGAGGCCGCAGTCTTCGGGCTTCTTATCGTAAGGGCAACGGAAGCAGTAGGGGAATGGGATGAATTGCGCGCGGTCGGAAAAGTGTCCGAAACGGCGGCGATAGCGATAGCTCGACGTGATGGCGGACGCGCCGAGGGTCCGGCCGTGATAGCCACCCATGAACGCGAAGTTCAGACTCTTTCCGGTGGCATTGCGCACGAGCTTCAGCGAATCCTCCACTGCCTGGGCGCCGCCGACGTTGAAATGGACCCGTCCCTTCAATCCGGTGCGCGTTTTCATCACCTTGCAGAGTGCTTCGGCGAGCTCGACCTTCTCACTGTGAAGATATTGGCAGGCCAGCTGGGGCAGCGTGTCGATCTGGCGTTTCAGGGCATCGTTGAGCCGGCGGTTCTTGTAACCGAAATTGACGGCCGAATACCACATCTGCAGATCGAGATAGGGCGTGTTGCGCTCATCGAAGAGATAACTGCCGTCGCAACGCGCGAAGATCTTCGGCGGATCGGCGTAATGAACGGTGTCGCCATAAGAACAGTAGCGGCTGTCTTTCTCCAGCAGATCCGTAGTCTGCGGCGATACCTCGTCTACGCTACTACCAACGGACATTGCGGCTCCTTTGCGCGGGGTTGAGGTACGACCGGCCATGCCCTGATCGCCGCAAGAACATCGGCGAACGATTGGAACGGCGTGTAGGGGATGCCATTGTCGCGGCAGTAGGTGATGAGCGAGCCCTTCGCGAAGACAAAGTCTGCTTGATGGGCGACGCATTGATCCGAGCGGCCGTCGCCGATGAGCACCGAAGTCAGCCCGCGTCCCGCATCGACTGTCTGCGCCACGCTGCATTTACAGACGCCGCTGTTGACGGCGCATGACGGTCTGCTGAACGGGAAGGAGAGGCCGACTCCGCATTCGCGAAATTCGGTGCGGTTCGCGTAGACAGGAACGGAGAGACCGGCCTTATGCATGGCGTGCACGATCGGATAGTCGAGACCATCGCTGACGATGGCCAGATCGGCGAAGGGAGAAACATAGCGAACGAACTCGGCGAACGCCGGATCGATCATTACGCTTTCGAGGAACGTGCGCAGCGTGAGCTCGCCGGCCGATATCAACGCCAGTTGGGCGGCCATGCATTGGCGGGAGTTGATCCGCCCCTCGACCCACTCACGTTCGATACGGAGCCAGTCAGGATCGGCGAACTTCTCGAGAAGGGCGTCGACAGTGTCTGCCGGCGCGACTGTGCCATCAAAGTCGATGATGAATAACATCGGTGTCAGTGCGGAAAGGAAAAGCGCCGGGTGGAAAAAGCGGAGAGTGGGTGCACGGCGGCAGAGTGCTCCGCCGGGATTAAACAGGGGGTGAATCGGCGCGGAACGCGGCGTCGGAACGGTTACGGAATCCGGCGATCCACCGGGAGGACGGCCGCAAACGTCGTCCCCTGGGCATCGGAGTGTTCGAGGCGCAATTCGCCGCCGTGGACTTCCGCGATCCATCGCGCGATTGGAAGGCCGAGGCCGGCGCCGCCCGCGTCCTGCGGGCGGGCGCGGTCTCCGCGGAAGAAACGTTCGAAGATCCGGCTCTGATCGGCGGCTGCGATGCCCGGCCCGGTGTCAGCCACACGGATCGTGCACGACCCGTCTCCGGAGTGAACGCTGACGTGGACCTCTCCTCCGCGTTGCGTGAACTTCACCGCGTTCTCGACGAGGTTAAGGACCAGGCGATGAATGAGCTCTTCATCGGCGACGATGACGATGTCCTCCGGCGCCGAGCAACTCAGCGCGACGCCGCGCGCCTGCGCGACGCTGCGCATGCCTCGCATGCAATCTCCGACCACGTCGCCGACATAAAAGCGCGACATCGAGATCGGGTAGCGGCCGGCATCGCCGCGCGCGAGGAGAAAGAGGTTCTGCACGATGCGCGTCAGCTTGCGGGCGGCGCGCTGCATCACCTCGATGCTGTCGCGGTAGTCGGACGCGTCGCGATCGCGCGCCAGAGCGACGTCCGCTTCGCCCTGGATGATCGCGATCGGCGTCCGCAGCTCGTGCGACGCGTCGGCCATGAAGCGCCGCTGCGATTCGAAGGCGAGTTGCAGGCGTTCCAGCAGGCCGTTGAGCGTGGCCGCGAGGAAGCCCAGCTCATCGCGCTCGTTGCCGATCTCGATCCGTTCGTCGAGTGTCTCCGCTCCGATCTGGCGAGCCTTCAGGCTCATCGTCGTCACCGGCGCAAAACTCTTTCTGGCCAGGAGGTATCCGCCCCCCGCGGCGACGACGAGCGCCAGCGGGATGCCGAAGGAAACGGCTTGGGCGGCGCTTTCGAGCCGGTCTGATTGTTCGCTGAGGTCGCGCGCCACCACCACCGTGTAGCGCGTTCCGACCACGTTGATCGGAGTGGCGATGATGCGAATCCCGTCGCCCTCTTCTCCACCCGGAATCGTGGCGAAGCCGGTGCCGCCGCCGCGGATGAACGACTGGATTCGCGCCTGCTCTTTCGGTCCGATCTTGTTCGACCCTGCCACGACCTCGCCTTTTGGAGACAACACCAGAATCTGGCGGTCGCTGTAGCGGAAATCGAGCAGCACATCGCGTCCGCGCGAACGGTCGGCGGGATCGAAGGCCGCCGCGAATTCATGAGCGGTGTCGGCCAGCGAAGCATCGTTCTCCGCGCGAATCGCGCGTGCCAGCAGCACGTAACTGACCGCGCTGAAGATGATCAGCACCAGCGCCAGAATGGCGGTGTACCAGAGCGTCAATCGCGCGCGGACGGAGTGAAACATTCGCGCTAGTGTCGCTCATCCGCCGGGAAGTGGTTCATCGATGCGTCATCTGCGCGCTTCTATGTTGCGCGCCATGAAAACCCTACTCGCATTGCTTCTGTTCGCCGCCGGAACAGCGTTCGCATCGCAGCCGCTGGAAACCGAGACCGCGCGGCCGCTGCCGCAAGGTGTGTTCAAGATCGAACTGACGGGCGAGTTTCAGACCGCTCACGAAGGCACCGAACGCGCCTTTCCGCTCGTCTTCGAATACGGTCTCACACCGCGTACGGAGATCGCCGTGGAACCGGTGCTCGGTACGTCGGTCAATCCGAAAACAGGCCTGGCCGCCAGCGGCTTCGGCGACATCGAAGTGACGTTGACGCATCTGCTTTTTCCGGAGGAAGGCGGAATGCCGGCGTTCGCGGTGGCCGGCGAAGTGAAGTTACCAACCGCCGGCAATCGCCAGATCGGAACCGGAAAGACTGACGGCACTCTCTGGGCCATCGCGAGCAAACGCCTTGGACGGCTCGACCTTCATGGGAACCTCGGCTACACCGTCATCGGCAAGCCGGCCGGGACGCATCTGAAGAACATCATCGACTACGCGATCGCCGAGGAGTTCCATCTCTCGCCGCAGTACGACATCGTCGGTGAGTTGATTGGCAACACGTCGTCGACCGGCGAAAACGTCGAGGGCGCGCCGTCCGGAACGCCGGTTCCGGCCGAAGCGGCCAGCGGTGAAACGTCGGCGATGATCGGCGTCCGCTATCACGTCAACGCGAAGCTGTTCGTGTCGATTGGCGTGAGCTACGACAACAATCACGCGTTGCTGATCCGCCCGGGGGTTACGTGGCGATTCGGCGGCCGCTGAACGACTGCGGTACATTTGCGGCCATGAGGCCAATTGGCGCGGCGATGACGCTGATCGCCATTGTGACGTTCGCAGCCGCGGCGCGGGCGGACGACGCGCCGCCGCCCGCGGTCCACTATCCCGCCTTCCGCCTCGGCGCGTTTGCCGACGTCGTCCTCAGCCATCCCACCGAGGGCGGAGCGGTCGAATACGAAGGCGGCGAGATCGACCTCTACGCGTCGGCGCAGATCACGAACGACTGGTCGGCGTTTGCGGAAACGCTGATTCAGCACGGCGGGAAAGCCGAGAACTCCGACCTCGAAACGGAGGCGCGCTTCGACTTGAATCTCGAGCGCTTCTACGCCGCCTACAACCCGTCCGATCGGCTGCGGCTGGAGATCGGACAGATCCACACCGGCATCGTCCAATGGAATGAGCGCGAACATCGCAGCCGCTTTCTCCAGACGCCGATCGATGTGCCGTCGATCGCGAATCGCGAATCGCAGGGCGGTGCGTGGCCCCTGCATTTTGACGGTGTTTGGGCATCGGGGCGCGTGCCTGGCGCGCTCGGCGCCGCATACGGCGTCGGAGTTGGGGCGGCGCGCGGCAGTGAGCGTGATGACATTCAGCCGCTCTTTCGCCACGGCATCTCGCCCGCAGGACTCTTTCTCGTCAGCATGGCGCCGGATGCAGTCACCGGTTTCGAAGCGGGAGCGGCGGGATACGTCGGCCGGATTCGGGCTCCGGGCCAGACCATGCAGGAGCTCGATGCCACGGTCTACTCCTCGTTCGTTCGTGGAGGCATCGAATTGCGCGGCGAGTTCGCGCGGATGGCCCATACGCCATTGGGAGCCGACCAGGAGTATGTGACCCGAGGCTGGTATGTGCTGGCCTCGTGGCGGCCGCGCGGCCGATTGAAGGTGCTTCGTCCCTACTTCCTGCTGGATCATCTTCATGTAGCGCCGGGAGAGCAGTACCTGAGCGACGTGCACAATCAGAACGCCTGGTCGGCTGGTGTGCGCTGGGATTTCAACCGCAGGCTGGCGCTGAAAGGAGATTTTCGGACGCAACAACTTGCGGCTCCGCATCGAGAGAGTCTTATCCGAGCCGAGGTTTCGTTTTCATTCTGATGGCCATGCGAGCGCGCCGGCTGATGGTCGCCATCGTGTTCCTCCTTGCCGCGTCCTCGCATGGAGAGGAACCCGTTACGGCAAGCGTCTCGGTTCTCGTGAGCGCGAAGAATCCGATGCGCGATATTTCCGCCGGCGACCTTCGCCGTATTTTTCTCGGCGACATCAGCCGGTGGCACAACGGTCATCGCATCGTGCTCTTCGTGCGGCCGATGGACACGGCCGAGGGACGGCTCTTTCTCGATCGTCTCGTGCGCATGTCCGACATCGACTATTCGCAATGGTGGCTCGGTGCGGTCTTTCGCGGGCGCGTTGCTAACGCGCCGCGCGTGATCGGCAACGTCGATGAAATGATCAGGGCAGTCGCCGCCACGCCGGACGGAATCGGGTTTGTCGCCGCGCCGCCGCTGGACACTGGAGTGATCGTTCTAACGATCGAGGGGAAGGCACCGGCGAATCCCCAATACGCCCTCCGCGCGCGATGATGCCGATGGTTTATGGGCCATTCATCGTTCTTGGCTCAGCATTCAACCTCGAAGACGGATACATCACGGAAATCAATGTCGACGCCATCGACGGTAAGATCGTCGCCGCCGTCGCACACAAGAGCGCCAGGAAGGCAGCAAAGGACGAGAAGAAACGCTGAGACACCACTCATCGGGTCCGCCGCGCAGCCCGCGCCGGCGGACCGGCCTTACCTCGGAATTGAAATCACACACGGAGCATGAGACGCGATCCATCCAATCCTGACGCGCGCGCGTTGCGCGGCGCCTTGTTCATCGCCGTTTTGTTTGCGGCTGGCAGTGCATCCGCTCAGACGACGCCCCCGCCGCAATCAGCGTCGTCGTCCCCGACGCTGCCCGGCGTTGCGAGCACACCGCCGGCGTCGACCGCGATTTCGCAACCGATGACGATGCAGAGCGCGACGCAGGCCGCGCTGCAACAGGCCACCGCGTATCAGCAGGCAGTGATCGACGAACAGACCGCGGCGCTCGATCTCACCCAGGCGCGTGCGGCCCTGCTGCCGCGCGTGCGAAGCTCGTCGACGGCCACGTTCAACAAGCCGTTGCATCCCGGTTCGACCGAAACTTCGTTCATCGCCGCGAATGCCACGCGCGAATACCAGGAACTCCTCGGCGTCGAAGGTTCGCTCGACTTCGGCACGCACGCCGCCATCGCCCGCAGCCGCGCGTTGCTCGCGGCCGCGCATGCGGGCACCGAGGTCGCGCGGCGCGCGCTCGTGCGCGGCGTGCGCGAGGCCTACTTCGGCCTCGGACTTGCCACAGCGAAACGCCGCAGTGCGGAGGAGACGCTCGCCGCCGCCGCGGAGTTCGAGCGCGTGACGGCGTTGCAGCACACCGGCGGCGAGTTGGCCGAGGTCGATGTGATTCGCGCACGACTGCAGACCGCGCAGCGGCGCGATGATCTCGAACAAGCGCGCTTGCAGGAAGCAGAGGCGCTCGCCGCGATGCGCGTGCTCACCGGCATCCGCGCGCCGCAGCCGCTGACGGTTTCGGATCTGAATCCGCAGCCGGCGATCGGTGATATCGAACGATTTACGAACTCCGGAACGCGGCCCGAAATCACGCAGGCCGAGCAGCAGCTGCGCGCGGCGCGATCGGACATCGGCGTCGCACGCGCGGGCAGGTTGCCGTCGTTGAGCTACGCCGTCGACGAAGGTTTCGATTCGCCATCGCTGCGCCCTGAGGACATCCGCCAGCACCGCGGCTATCTCGCTACCGCCAATCTCGTCATTCCGATTTTTGATTGGGGCATCGGCCGCGCGAAACAGCGTCAGGCCGAGTTGAAAGCGCAGGCGGCGGAGAACCTCCTCAACATCACGCGGCGCGATCTCGATCAGCAGTTTGCCGCCGCGCATGAAGAAGCGCTGACCGCGATTCGACGCGTCGACAACGCGCGAACCGCCGTCGCCGATGCGGGCCGCAATGTCGATATCTCCATCGCCCGCTACCGCGCCGGCGAAGCGCCCATCCTCGAAGTCACCGATGCGCTCACCACGCTCGCGCAGCAGCGCACGAATTACCAGCAGGCGTTGTTCGATTTCGAGATCGCCCGCGCCCATCTGCGGGAGGCCGCCGGAGAATGACCGAAGTCGAAATCGTCGAAGATCCGCCGATCTGGAAACGCCGCCGCGTGCAGATCATCGCAGCTGCCGTCGTCGTCCTCATCATCGCCGGCTGGTGCTGGCATCGCCGCGGTGCCGCTGCGGATGAGGAAAGTGCGCAGCCGGTCGTCAGCGTGAAGTTGGCCAAAGCGGAGGTCGGCCCGATCGCGCAGCCGCTCGATCTCGTCGGCACGATCAGCGCGAGGCAGGAGGCGACCATCAGTCCCAAGTTCAGCGCGCAGATCGCGCAGATGGGATTGCTCAAGAACCGCGTCGTGCACCGCGGCGACGTCCTGGCCGTGCTCGAGTCGCGCGACCTCACTGCGCAGCAAGCCGAGGCCGCGGCGGCATTGCGCGAGGCGGAGATCGGTGTCACCAACACCGGCAACGGCGCCATTCCGCTGACCAACGCGCAGGATGTCAAAGCTGTTCGCGACGCGAAAGGGACGCTCGACAACGCGCAGAAAACCTACGAGCGCCGCAAGACGCTTTTCGAACAGGGCGGCATCTCGAAGAAGGATCTCGAAGCGTCGCAGCTCGACGTGACGAAAGCCGAGGACGACTTGCGGCTCGCGGAGAAGTCGGCGGCGCTGCATCAGGGCACAACGAATCCGTCTGACCTCGCCGCCGCGCGAAGCAAGGCGCAGCAGGCTGCCGGCCATCTCGCCGCGCTGCAGGCGCAGGCGGGCTACGCCACGATTCGCGCGCCATTCGACGGCGTCGTCGGTGAGCAGTTCCTCTTCCAGGGCGACTTCGCCACCGCCGGCACGAAGATGCTGACCATCGCGGACACCTCCACCGTCATCGTCAAGGCGCCGCTGTCGGTCGATGCGTCGATGCATGTTCATGCCGGCGACGTCGCCACGATCCAGCCCGACTCGCTGCCCGGCGTCACGCTGCAGGGAACCGTGAGTCTCGTCGGAAGCGCTGCCGATCCGCAGAGCCGCGCCGTCGAGCTGTGGATCACGTTGCCGAATGGGGACGGACGCCTGCGCCCCAACAGCGCCGCGCGCGTCACCGTCAACAGTGGCGGCGTTGCGAACGCGATCGTCGTTCCTACCGCCGCGGTCACGCTCGATGCAACGAACGCAAACGCCGGCACGGTGATGGTCGTCGATGACAAGTCCGTCGCCCACGAAGTCAAAGTCACCACCGGCGCGCACAGCCGCGAGCGGACCCAGATCACCTCGGGTCTGCACGGCGGCGAAACGATCGTCATCGAAGGCAACTACGGCCTGCCGGGCGGCACGAAAGTGCAGAACGCCGACGCCGCGCCCAAGCCCGCGCCCGCGGCGGAAAAGGACTGATGAACCTCGGCCGTCTCGTTTCGACGCAGAAGCGCGCGGTGCTACTGGTCATCGCGCTGCTCTCGATCGGCGGCCTTATGGCGCTCATGCGCATTCCGCGCGCGCTGTTTCCGCAGACCGATTTCCCGCGCATCATCATCGTTGCGGAGAACGGCGTCGCGCCGGCGCAGCAGACCCTCGTCTCCGTCACCAGGCCGATCGAAGAGGCGATGAGCGGCATCCCGGGGATCGCGCGGATCAAATCGACGACCGCGCGCGGCTCGACCGAGATCGACCTCTTTTTCGATTGGAAGACCGACATCGTCCAGACGCTGCAAATCGTGCAGGCGCGGGTGTCGCAGCTCGCCTCGGAACTGCCGCCGGGCGCCACGTTCACGCGCAGCGAACGCCTCACGTTCGCCGTCTTCCCGATCCTCGGCTACAGCATCACCTCGCCCAAACGCGATCCCGGCACGCTGCGCAATCTCGCCGAGGTCACGCTCCGTCCGCCGCTGGCGCGGATCGACGGCGTGGCCAGCGTGCAGGTTCTCGGCGGCCAGTTGCGCGAGTACCACGTGCTCGTCGACCGCGCCCGGCTGGAAGCGCGAGGAGTCTCGCTGCAGCAAGTCTCGGATGCGATGAAGAACTCGAACGTCATCACGTCGCCGGGACTGATCAATGAAAATCATCAGCTCGAGCTCGCGCTGGTCAGCGGTCAGGCCACGTCGATCGACGACCTCGCCGCGATCGTCGTCACCACCGTCAACAACGTGCCGGTGCGCATCGGCGACGTCGCCAGCGTCACGCCCGGACTCGAGCCGCGCTTCACGATCGTGACCGCGGACGGCCGTCCGGCTGTGCTGCTCAACGTGCTGCGGCAGCCGACCGCGAACATCCTCGCCGCCGCCGACGACGTCAAAGCGGAAGTGGAGCGGCTGAAAAAACAACTCCCGCGCGACGTCGAAATGAAGCCGTACTACGACCAGTCGCTGCTCGTCAGCAGCTCGGTAAGCTCCGTGCGCGACGCCATCCTGATCGGCCTCATCCTCTCGGTGGCCATCCTCTACGGCTTCCTGCGCAACTGGGGGACGACGCTCGTGGCCACGCTGGTCATTCCGATCACGGTGCTGGTCACGTTCGTGGCCATGTGGGTTGTCGGACTGAGCTTCGACCTCATGACCCTCGGCGGCGTGGCGGCGGCCATCGGCCTCGTGATCGACGACGCCATCGTCGTCGTCGAGAACATCTACACGCACATGGCCCGCGGCGAGTCACGCGCGGACGCCGTCCACAACGCCATCAGCGAAATTGCCGGGCCAATCATCGGCTCGACGATCACGCCGGTGGTCGTCTTCCTGCCGCTGGCGCTGCTCACGGGCATCACCGGCGTCTTCTTCCGATCGCTCGCTCTGACGATGAGCGTGGCGC
>Ga0213876_10000385_pt1 | contig 37341 bp, 31 predicted proteins | sample BarmaccomBMRX_R9_FD_160113 | JGI IMG/M metagenome (GOLD analysis project Ga0213876, IMG submission 160113) | Root-associated microbial communities from Barbacenia macrantha in rupestrian grasslands, the National Park of Serra do Cipo, Brazil - RX_R9 | ecosystem: Host-associated > Plants > Roots... | reverse complement strand
AAAGCCGCACGCCATCTGCCCCGCCGACAGCACCGACGCGTCCAGCTTCGCCGCCTTCGCCTTCACCAGCACGTTCGCCCACGACACGAAGACCGCGCCCGCCACCACGGCCGCGCTCCCCCACAAGGCCATCGAGCCCTCGGAGCCCAACTGGTGCGAGAAGATGACGCCGACGCCGACGACGCCGAGCAGCGCGCCCGAAAGCTTGCGCGCGTTCAGGCGCTCGCCCGGCAGGTACGGGTGGGCCAGAAGCATCCCGAAGACGGGGATGGTCGCCTGCAAGAGCGCCGCCAGCCCCGAGGAGATGTGCTGCTCGCCCCAGAAGAGCAGGCCGTAGTTGAGCCCGAAGGCCAGCACGCCCGTCTGCGCGAGCAGCAGCCACTCGCGCCCGCGCGGCAGGCGCGCGCGCCGCGCGGCGACGACGCACGAAAGGATGGCGGTGGCTAACAGGAAACGCGCGGCGGCGAAACTCAGCGGAGGGAGGTCGCGCAGGCCGAGCTTGATGAACATCCAGGTCGAGCCCCAGATGCAGCACAGCAGCAGGAAGACGACGCGCACCTTCATCTGAATTTCTATACGTGAATCGGCGGTGAAAGGCAAAGGGGAGCAGCAGCCAGTAGAAAAACAGATGCGGCGCGTCTCAGCCTTCAGACCGAACGCGCCGCATTATCTTTCTACTGCCTACTGGCTACTGCCTACTGCCTCCGCCCTACTGTGCTCCGTCTTCGCGGTAGAGGCCGACGACGTTGCCGGTGGTGGTCGGGGCGGCGTGCGGCTGGATGCGGTAGCGCTTGATCTTGGCGTTGAGGGTGGTGACCTTGAGGTTGAGCATGCGCGCGGCGCGGCGCTGGTGGCCGCCCGTGCGCATCAGCGCCCAGCGGATGAGGTCGGTCTCGAAGCGGCGCACCTCTTCGGAGAAGTCAACGCTCGGCTTCGCTTCGAGCGAGCCGCTGCCCTTGATCGAATCGACCTCCTGGAGGAGCGCGAGCGCCAACTCCCTGAGCGTCTTGAGTCGGAGGGCCGCGCCCTGTTCGGGCGGCGTCGCGGCGGCGGGCTCCGGCTGGTCGGCCGACCGGTTGAACGCGTAGTGTCTCTGTTCCAACATAACTCGGTACAACTCCCTTCGGGTAAGGTCGGGCAAGTGTCGGGACTTGAGCCCGTGCTCGGCGCCCGCGGCGCCAACGGAGCAGGCCGCCGCTCGGGGCCGCCGTGTCAAGGGGGATTCTAAAGAGCGCCGAGTCGCGGGCGAAGGCTTTTGTGATGAACTGGACGCGCCGTGTGATGAAGCGGCCGGCCCAGGCGCGCGCGTCCGTTTCCGACCACGTCACAAACTGTTGCCGAGCGCCGCCTGGAGCTTCTCGCGGTAGCTGCGCGAGAGAGTCAACTGCGTCCCGTCGTTGAGGATGACGTGGTACTCGCCGTGCGACCACGGCTGAAGCTCTTTAATGCGGTTGATGTTCGCAATCGCCGAGCGGTGGATGCGCACGAAGTCCTTCGGGTCGAGCTGTGCCTCTAAGGAGGAGATGGTCTCGCGCAAGAGGTACGCCTTCTTGCCCGTGTGGATCGAGACGTAGTTGCCCTCGGCCTCGATCCAATCGATCTCTTCGGTGTTGAGGAAGAAGACGCGCCCGCCGGTCTTCACCACCAGCCGCTCGCTGTAGCGCGTCTGCCCGCGCATCTGCTCCAGGAGCGCGATGATCCGCTCGTCCAGGGCGCCGCCGTTGTCGCGCCTGATCTGCCGCTTGGCCCGCTCCATCGCGGCGCGGAAGCGGTCGCGGTCGAAGGGCTTCAGGAGGTAGTCGAGCGCGTGGAACTCGAAGGCGCGGACGGCGTAGTGGTCGTAGGCCGTGATGAAGATGACGGGGGGCAGCCACTCGTCCTTCAGGGCTTCGAGGACGGCGAAGCCGCCGACCTCGGGCATCTGCACGTCGAGCAGCAGGAGGTCGGGCCTGAGCGTCTGGACGGCCTCGATGGCCTCGGCGCCGTTCGTGCATTCGCCGACGACGCGCAGGTCTGGGTCGTCGGCCGCCATGCCGCGAATCTTCTCCCGCGCGAGCGGCTCGTCGTCCACGACGAGCACGCGGATGGGCGCCTGTGCGGCTTCCGTCATAGGTTTTCGTGAATAGTGAATCGTGCACCGTGAACGGCCGCCGGGGAGTCGGCAGTAAGGCGCGGGCCGTGGAAAAGCGGGGCGGCCTGCGACCTACGATTCACGATTTACGAAAAGAAAACACCGCGCTGAACCTGTTTGTGGCAAAAAGCGCCTTCGGGTTTCAGAAAAGTGTACGCGGGGACGTGTGGCGGGTTCCAGAAATTGTCAGGCGGGCGCGCCCTTCGCGGCGGGTATCTCCATCGTCACGAGGAGTCCGCCTTCGGGCGCGTTCTCAAGCTCGAAGCGGTGCGCGGCGCCGTAGAGCTGTTCGAGTCGCGCGCGCGTATTCGAGAGCCCGAGACCCTCCCTCAACCCGTCGTCCGGCCTTGTGATGGCCGCAAGCCCCGGCCCGTTGTCCCTGACCCGTATACGCAGCGACCCGTTCTCGCGTTTCGCGGAAATCTCCACGCGGCCGGGGCCGCGCGTCTGGGCGATGCCGTGGCGCAGGGCGTTCTCGACGATGGGTTGGAGGATGAGGTTGGGGACGGGCGCGTCGAGCGCGGCGGGCTCGACCTCGACGCTCGTCGTCAGTCGATCCTGGAAGCGCACGCGCTCGATCTCCAGGTAGCAGGTCAGGAACTCAAGCTCCTTCTGGAGCGAGACCTCAAGCGCGCCGGAGTTCTCGAGCGTGAGCCGGAGGAAGTCGCCCAGGCGGGCGATCATGCGGTCGGCCGCGTCAGGGTCGCGGTGCAGGAGGGCGGAGATGGAGTGGAGCGTGTTGAAGAGGAAGTGCGGCTGGAGCTGCATCTTCAGGGCTTCGAGCTGCGCCTGCGTGAGCTGCGTCTGGAGGCGCGAGGCGCGCAGCTCGCCCTCGCGGTAGCGCCGGTAGTAGCGGAAGACCTGGTTCAAAAGCAGCAGCAGGCCGTAGATGCCGTAGTTCTCCGACGAATTGTAAATAATCCATTGGAGCGTCGTCGCCGGCCCGTAGTGCTTGTCGGGGCCGCTGACGAGGAGGAAGAAGTAGATGATCTGGAAGAGGCCCGAGATGACGACGACGAAGGCCGTGGCGAAGAGGAGGTGGAGCGGGACGCTGCGCCGCCAGAGGCGCCCCTCGACGGGGAAGCGGTCGGCGAGCCACAGGACGAGCACCGTGCCCAGAGCCCACAGGTACGGGTAGATGAACTGCTGTGAGGCGGCCTCGCGCCACGTCAGGGGCTTCTCGCTCAGCAGGCGCGTGTAGTAGAGCTGCCCGCTGAAGAAGAGGGCGAGCACCGTCCAGCCGGCGAAGATGATCGCCAGGCGCGTCAGGCGCCCGCGCCACACGCGCGCGCCGCCGCCGGCCTCGAAGCCCGCGGGGAGCGTGACGCCTTCGAGTGTCTCCGCTTCGGTCAAAACTTCAGCCTTCCTTTTTGAGCAGACCCGAGCCCGCGTCGTCCCTCCCGGGGGCGCTCTCGCGGTGCGGGATGTCGGGTTGACGCTTTCGGCGCGGGGTCGCGCGGTCGGGCGCAGAGGGCGAGAATAAGGGCCGTCGCCGCGCCTGTGAAGCGTTGTGTGACAAACCGGACTCCGGCCGTGACGAACGGGCGCGGGCCGCGGCGGCCTACCCGGGCGCGACGGCGGACGCGGTCTCGGCGGCGACGACGTTCGTCAGCGTGCCGATGCGCGGGCTGTAGACGGAGAGCACGTCGCCCGGCTCGCAGTAGTATCTGCCCTCCGTCACCAGGCCGGTGCCGAGCATCAGCACGGTGCCGGGGCGGAGGAAGTCGTCGTCTCCGACGGCGATGCGTTTGGACGGCGGGGGGCGGTCGCCGTAGCCGCGGCGGCAGGCGACGATCATCCCGGGGATGGCAGCGGGCGGGTAGACGCTCCGCGAAGTGCTGTAGGCGCGGTCGTAGACGACCCGCCCCCCGCGCGACACGCGGAGCCCGACGGTGAGGTCTGACAGGTCGCCGACCTCCTCCGGCGTCAGGAACCGCGGGCCGAGGCTCCCACTGCCGCGCCATGCTTTCCCGAGGTAGGTGCCGTCGCTCTGCTCGGTGCGGCCGCGCACTTCGAGGCTCACGGCCGTCAGGTCGTTGGCGAGGGTCACGGCGAGCACCTCGTGGCGCTCGCCGAGCAGGACGGCGAGTTCGGGCTCGGGCCAGTGGCGCGCCAGGCCGCCGGCCGCGGGGTCTGTGCGCAGCCGCACCGCGCGGCCGTGGCCGACGAGCGAGCGCGCGTCGCCCTTGAAGAAGTAGCTGAAGTCGCCGTGCTGCGAGCTGTGGTGGCCGGCGGTGTCGCGCGTGAGGTGGCGGCGGACGGCGAGGCTCGTGCGGAAGGCGTGCGCGACGCCGATGACCTGAAGAATCTCCCCGAACTCGCCCGCCTCCACCCCGACCTTATTCATTGAGTAGCCTCCGCTGGGCGAGGTCGTGCTCGATTAGGAAGCGCGCCGCGGCGGAGTCCGAACCCTCCCCGCGGCCGAGCAGCATCAAGCGGATCAGGCGCCCGAGGATGTGGCCGAACACCTGCGCGACGCCGGCCTGCGCCTGCGGCTCGCGCAGCCCCGTCGTGCAGGCTTTGACGTTCGCGTACTCGCGCGCGCGCCCCTCGCCCGCCGCCACGACGAGCGCCGGCACGCCCTCGGCGTGCAGCCGGCCGACGACCTCCAGGAGCGCCGGCGAGTCGAGGCTCATCGAGTAGAAGAGCGCCACGCCGTCGCCGCCCACGTCGCCGGCGCCGGTGAGGTGTGACAGGTAGCGCCCGTGCCGGTCGTTGGAGATGCCCGAGAAGTCGCAGGCCGTCGGCGAAGACCTGATGAGCCTGCGCGGCGGGGACTCGACCTGGTAGACGCTGTCCCAGTAGAGGTTGTGCGCCGTGTGCTCGGCGCACGCGCTGAGCGCCGGGTCGTCGAAGCCGGACACGAGGACGAAGCGGCCCCGGCGGAAGGCTTTGACGGCGGCGGCGGCGGCGGCCGAGATGAAGTCCGCGGGGATGGCCCGCAGGGCGCGCGCGAGCCCCTCGGCGTGCGCGGCGACCGACGCGGCCCAGTCGCCCCGGCGGCCCTCGGGGGCGGGCCGTTCGAGCAGGTGCGCGAGCGACTGGATGATGTCTTCGGAGATCTGCTGATCCTCGAAGGGGGCGCTGAAGCAGCGGCCGGGCGGGACGACGCCGGACAGCCTCCCGCGGCCGGAGCCGACGAGCGCGACGGTCGGGAGCGAGTGGCGCGTGGCGTAGGAGGCCGCCTCGCAGAGGTTGTCGGAGTCGCCGCTCCCGCTGATGAGCACGAGCAGGTCGCGCGCGTCGGCGCCCTCCGCTTCGAGCACGCCCGCGAAGGAGATGCCGGGGTCGCCCCCCGCCCCGAGGCAGTTGACGAGGTGCACGTCCACGCCCGTCCTGACCCGCAGCACGGCGCCGCGCGCCGCCGCGTGGCGCTGAAGCGCGAACTCGATGCACTTGCCGATGGCGTGGCTGCCGCCGTTGCCGAAGATGTAGACGGTGCTGCGCGCGCGCGCCGGGGCGCCCTGCAGCTCGCGGCACAGCTCGCGCCCGTGGCGGCCGAGGAACGCGCGCACGCCCGCCGCGTAGCGGCCGGCGTAGTCGTCGCGGAACTCTTCTATCGCGTCGCGCATCTTGCCCCTAGTGCCACCCCTCGATGGCTTCGATCATCCTCTCCATGAACGGGGGCGGGCCGCCCGTGTGAATCCTGACCGTCCTCTCGTCGGGGACGGGCAGCTCGTGGCCCGGCATGACGAAGACGCCCCGCTCCAGCATGCGCGCGTGGAACTCGCGCGAGGAGACGCGCGGGGGGAGCGTCAGGACGGCGTAGTTGCTCTTGAAGTCCGAGCAGGAGTAGTCGTCGCGCCGGTTGAGAAACGCCCTCATCATGTCGCGGTTCTGCCGGATGTGGGCGAGGATGGTCTCGCCGGGCCTCAGCTCGCCGCCGGTCGCGAGGACGTAGGTCGCCCGGAGCAGCGCCTCCAGCCCGAGGCCGAAGGGCACGTAGCGGTCAACCTCGGCCGCGTGCGCGCGGTTGGAGAAGAGGCTGAAGCCGATGCGCAGGTGCGACATGCCGAAGTACTTCGAGAAGGAGTGGAAGACGGCGACCCGCTTGTGCGGGTAGCGCGCGATGATCTCCCGGGTGCTGATCTCGGGGTCGATGTTGGCGCAGGTGCGGTCTATCGCCACGTCGAGCTCTTCGGGGACGCTGTCGAGGATTTGGAGCAGTTGGCCGTCGGGGATGGGCAGTCCCGTCGGGTTGTTCGGCGTGACGAGGAAAAGGCAGCTCGGCGACCCGCTGCGCAGCGCCGCGAGCAGACCTTCGAGCGGGTATTCGTAGCCCGGCCCGAGCGGCACGCCGAGGAGGCTCATGCGGAGAGCCTCCACCTTGTGATAGTACCTGAAGTAAGTCGGCGTCGCCACCAGAAATCCCCGGCGGCGGTCGGTCAGCTCCAGCCGTTGGACGTGCGCGAGGAAGGTGTCGATGCACCCGTTGCAGCTGAAGTTCGGCTGCGCCTGGACGGGCTCGACGCCGTAGACCCTGGCTATCGTCCGGCGCAGGCGCGTGCCGCCGCCGATGACCTCTGGGTACAGCTCGCCGCGCTTCATGTCGGTGAAGCCGTCCTCGTCGCGCAGGCCGAGGAGGCGGTCGGTGACGGCCTCGGGGGTGGGGAAGAGGGCGAGCATCTCCTCGAGCTTCTCCGGCGAGAGGTCGTCGTCGAAGCCCTTCTCGTACATCCCGGCCTCGGTCTGCTTTATGCCCATGGCGCGGAACCTCCGCGGAGTGTCCGCGGCGCGCCGCGGGCACGGATGCTGCTTAGGGTGCTGACGGTAGTGGTAGCTTTTACCGCTTTTTGCGCCGCCCGTCCAGCACTGGCGGGGAGATCAGGGTGACCCCTTTGACGCCCGCGCGCGCGCGGGGCGTTGCACTTTTTTCAGCCCCCGCTCCTCCAGCGCCGTCTCGATAGACCAGAGCAGGCTGCTCCATCCCTGCTCGTTCCATCCGTCGCCGACGAAGAGTTTCACCGAGGTGAGCATGGAGAGCGCCCGCGGGGGCTTGCAGTCGTCGAGGCGCACCGGGAGGATGAAGATGCCGCCGAGCGGGACGTTCTTCTCGGCGTCGAGCGCCAGCCGCAGCTCCCTCTGGACGGGCCCGTTCTTGACGACCGACTTCTTGGAGAGACAGCTCATGAAGATGTGCGAAGTCCGGATGGCCTCCTCGATCCTGTCCCGCCAGTTGCCGCCCACCGGCAGCTTGTCCCTGTCCAGCCAGGCGTCGTACCCGGCCGCCTTGAGCCGCCGTGCGATCTTGACGACCTTGGCCCTGTCCTCCGACGCGTGGCTGAGGAAGATGACGGGTGTAGGCTCGTCCGTCCCGCCCTTCGCCCCGGACGGGCGCGTCACGCGCGGCGGCATCGGCAGCGCCGCGGAGCCGCCGGCGAGGCGCGCGGCCACGGCCTCCCTGATGGTATCGTTGAGGCTCTCCAGCGCATCGTCGTCGTTCGGCTTCTCCGCCCCTTCGCCCTCGGGTTGATACTTGACGAACGGGAAGACCTTGTCGAGCGAGTCCCCGCCGAACAGATCGACCTTGACGCTGAGGAACTCAAGCAGCTTGTAGAAGTAGGAGAAGATGGGGCGGAAGTATGCGTAGAGCGCATCCTCGATGGCGCGCCGCACTTCGAGGAGGTCGTCGGCTCTGACCCCGGCGGTCGCCGGCGGCGCGTCGTCGTTGGCCGCCCCCTCCCCGGCGTCCGGCGCGTCGTCGGCCGCCGGGGAGGGCCGCGCCTCGGGCCGGCCGAGCCACGCGCGCAGGTTGGCGATCAGCTCCCCGTAGTCCTCCTTCTCGGCCGAGAGCAGGCTCTCGCCGTACTGCTCAAGGTAGTCGAGGACGGACGAAGCGTACTCCGTCAGCAGGTACGGCATCTGGTAGCGCTTGAAGTCGGCGAGCTGGGGGTCTTTCCACGCGCCGGGCACCTCGAAGAGGATGTCCCTCTCCTTCGTCACGTCGAAGGAGTCGCGGTAGAGGTACGCCTCGAACGTCTGCTCGGAGAGGTCGGCGCGGTCTGTGAGGAAGTTATAGATCATGCCGTCGGTGTAGAGGAAGTCGAGCTTCTTGAGGGCGTCGTGCGCGTCGGCGAGGAGTATCTTACTGTCGTCCTTGATGCCGAGCGCGTCCTGAAGCATCTGCGGGAGCCGGCGGCTGAAGATCGTGAAAACGTCGCTGCCCTCCTTGTGCTCGGGCGTCCCCTTGTCTTTGCTCTTGGGCACCAGCCGGCGCTGGGTGAAGTCCTCCAGGGCCGAGACGGTCGTGACGAAGATGTTCACGCGCCCCTTGAGCGTGCGCCGCGCCGCCGGCAGCCACGACGGCGCCTTGGCCGGGTCGGGCTCGTCGTGGGCGTTGACGACCGGGGCCATCGCCGAGAGGTTGTAGTGGCAGTAGTCGCAGTAGTAGTGCATGATCCTCTTGAACGCGCGGAACTCGTCGGCGGCGAGTTCGCTCTTGTCGTTGAGGACGTAGACGCGGTTGAGGCTCTTGCGCGAGCCCTCCTTGAGGACGCCGTTCAGGCTCGTCCTCAGCCAGCGGCGGTAGAGCGGCTCGGCCTCGTGGATTTTGATGGTGGCCTTGACCGAGGTCGTGTCTACGGCGTGGATGGCCGAAGACTTCTCGAAGGTGCTGATGGCCCGCTCCAGCCGGATCATGTCGGCCGTGACGACGCTCCGGTTGATCCGGTCAACGATGCCCCGGGCCGGCAGGCCGCGATCCGCGCCGAGCTTGGTGAATCGCTCGCTGTTGGCGAAGGCCCGGTACATGGCGACGGCCGCGCGCTTGAAGTGTCCCTCGCTTCCCGCGCCGCCTTCGTCGCGGCCGTCCCGCGCGTTGCTCCACGGGTCGCTGTACACGGCGACGCCCCGCGGGTCCTTGCCGACCTTCTCCCACGCCGCCTCGAAGAGGCCCACGAGGGGGGCCACGTCTTCGGTCGCCGCCTCGGCCGCGGCGCGGGTCTCGAACCACCTCGCCGTGCAACGGCCGTGGTAGGGGAGGTCGAAGGGGTTCGCGTCTTCGAGCATGTCGCGGAGCTGGTAGAAGTTGTGGACGCCGTCCGGCCTCCGGGCCGGGGCCGGCTGGAAGTCGATGAGGAGCGTGTCGGAGATGTCGCCCGGCCACGGCGTCGATTTGCGGAACGACTCGTGGAAGAGGAGTCCGACCCTGATGCCGATGGCCGCCTGCTCGTTGATGGCGCTGATGGCCGACTGCGTGAGGAAGGCGAAGTCGTCCATCCTCCGGAAGGCGAAGATGCGGGAGACCTCCGACTTCATCCCGGCGAACCCGCCGAGCAGGAGGATGATGTTTTGCAGCTCCAGGTAGAGGCGCGCCTTCTCGCTCTGCCAGTAGGCGAGCGTCTTGTCCTCGCCCTTCGGCAGCCGGTTGATGGCGTAGACCTTCAACTCGCCGCCCGCGCGCCGGAAGCGGTGGAGGTAGTGGGCCATGGCGAGGATCGCCTCGTCGAGGTGGGTGACGAACTTGAAGGGGAAGCCGTAGGTGTGGATGGGGGGCTCTTTGTCGATGAACTCCCTGACCCCGAGGTTGATGAGGCGGTTCGCCAGCTTTTTCGGCGGGAACCGCCCCTTGACGATCCTGGCCTGGATGGCGTCGAGCAACTGGGCGAAGTCGAGCGGGGCGTCGGGCGGCGCCCCCTCCTGCTCCGGGCTGGGGTTCTGTTCGCTCACTGGAATATCTCTCTCCTCGTCGGTGTGGCGATACAAGGGGACAGCTCTATGCGGCCGGGATGAGCGCCTGTCGCGCCGGAGGCGCGGCCCCCTCTCGGGGAAACACCACGGCGGACGCTACTCAGTCCGGGGTGGCACTGGTTATGCTGTTAATGCGTGAGGGCGCTCGGCCGTCGCCCGCGTTTATACGCCCGCGACATTTGACTGTCAATGGAGGAGAGTCGCCGTGGGGGGGAGTGCAAAATTCGTCGTGCAGGAGCACCACGCGAGCCGCCTGCACTGGGATTTTCGTTTGGAGATCGAGGGGACGCTGAAGTCCTGGGCGGTGCCGAAGGGGCCTTCGCTCGACCCCGCGGCGAGGCGTTTGGCCGTCGAGGTGCCCGACCACGCGCTCTCGTACATGACGTTCGAGGGCGTGCTGCCCGAGGGCACCTACGGCGCGGGGCGCGTCTACCGCTGGGACATCGGCGCCTTCCTCCCCGACGGCGACCCGGCCGCGGGCTGGCGCGCGGGCGCGCTGCGCTTCCGCCTCGAAGGCGCGCGGCTCGGCGGCGCGTGGCACCTCTTCAGGATGAAGGGGCGCGAGGAGGGCGGCCGCCCGCTCTGGCTCCTCCAGAAACTGCCCGACGAGTTCGCCGCCCCCGGCCACGAGGCCGAGACCGTCGGCGAGCGCGACAGGCCGAAGAAGGCCGCGAAGCAGAGAGCGAAGAAGAAGAAGTGATGAGTGATGGATGATGAATGATGAATAGGAAGCAAGCCGTTCTTAATGCATCATTCATCATCCATCACTGAATCCTTTCGACGCCGAGCTTGCGGGCGAGGCCGTCGCCGCCCCAGCCCATGACCACGTCGTGGTTCCACTTGAAGACGGGCCGGGCGAGGGGCGCGAGCAGGTTCATCCAGGGCTTCGTCGTCACGACGTTCCAGTCGTATTGGACGCGCGTCACGTCGCCCTCCTGCGTGAAGCGCCAGAGCCCTCTGCCGGTCAGCTCGCCGACGGCCTCGCCCTCGATGAGCGAGAGCGGCTCGACGCGCGTCAGGCGCATGTGGAAGGCGAGGCGGTAAGGGAGCTTGCTCCGCCAGGTGTAGAGGTGGAGCGTGCCGATGCCCCCGCCGTCGCCCTCTTCGACGCGCTCGACGCGCTCGACGCCGCGCCACCACGCGGGCCACTTCTCCGACTGGTAGATCGAGTCCCACACGGGCTCGAGCGGCGAGCGGAAACGCCACAAGGTCACGAAGCTATAGTCTGCCATGATGCGTCCACCGTCCCGGGGAGTGTCTCAGCTCACCATTCTAATACGCGCACACGCGCGGCGTCGGTTTTGACGAGAGGGCAGGGAAGTTGAGTCCCGACAGGCGGCGGCACAGGGGCGCGCACCCGGAGGACGCGCGGCTGTTCGAGGCGGCGCGGCTCGGGGCACTGCGCGTCGCGGTGTCCGAGCTGTCCTGGTTGTTGAGCCGCGGCTATCAGGCGAAGTCCGCGCTGAAGCTGGTGGGCGACCGGCACAACCTTCGGGAGCGGCAGCGCCTCGCCGTCGCGCGCGCGGCGTGCCCCGACGGGAGTCGTGAGGGCCGGCGCGCGCGCCGCGTAGACGCGGGCGGGGTCGAAGGCGAGGGGCTGGTCGTTGACGGCTTCAACCTCGTCATCCTGCTCGAGGCGGCGCTGTCGGGCGGCGTGCTCGTCCTGGGGCGGGACGGGTGCGTGCGCGACCTCTCGTCCGTCCACGGCTCTTACCGCGCGGTCGAAGAGACGGAGCGCGCCATCCTGCTCGCGGGCGAGGCGCTTGAGCTGCTTCAGCCTTCCACGGTGCTGTGGCTGCTCGACAGCCCCGTCTCGAACAGCGGCCGCCTCGCCGCGCGCGTGCGCGAGGTGGCGTCCGCGCGCGGCTGGCCGTGGGAGGTGCGCGTCGAGTTCAACCCCGACCGCGAGATCGTCAAGTCAGACCGCGTCGCCGTCACCTCCGACTCCAACGTCCTCGACGGCGTCAAGCGGTGGCTCAACCTCGGGCGGATGATTGTCGAGAAGTATGTGGAGGGGGCGTGGGTGATTGACCTTTCAAAGTAAGAGTCCGGTCGGGCTTACGGGTGCATCTGTTTATAAAGTCTTTTCAGTCTCGTCAAATCATCCGCCTCGCGGGTGCTCTTGTCGGTGCGGACGCGCTTGAAGCGCGGGATGCGCAGGGCGTAGCCGGCGCGGTAGCGGGCGGTCTGCTGGATGTCCTGAAAGTCAACCTCGATGACGACCTCGGGCTCGATCTCCACGTCGCGGCCGCGGGCCGAGATGATCTTCGGTTCGAGCCGCGCGGTCAGCTCACGCAGCGCCTCTTCGGAGAAGCCGGTGCCGACCTTGCCGACGGTCTTGAACTCCGCGCGGTCGCGCACGGCGACGATGAGGCTCGACAGTAATCCCTTCCGACGGCCCGAGCCCCAGATGCCGCCCGTGATGACCACGTCCAAAGTCTCGAAGGCGGGCTTGAGCTTCATCCAGTTCTCGGCGCGGCGCCCCGGCACGTAGACCGCGTCGGGGTCTTTCGCCATCAAGCCCTCGTGCCCCTCTTCGATGGCGCGGCGGAAGAAGGCGGCCTGCTCTTCGATTGAGTCCGTCACGACCGCTTCGGTCATCTTCACGCGTTCGGTCGGGCGGAAGAGCTTCGACAGGCGCGCGCGGCGCTCCGACTGCGGAACGTTCATCAAATCTTCGCCCTCGTGGTAGACCATCTCGAAGAGGTGCAGGACGAGCGGAATCTCGCGCGCCTTCTCTTCAATCCCGTGGACGCGGCCGAGGCGCATGAGCACGGCCTGGAACGGCTGCTTCTCCTTGAGCGCCGGGTCGAAGGCGACGGCCTCGCCTTCGAGCACGGCGTCGCCGCCCTTCCAGGCTTTAGCCAGTGCGGACACCACGTCGGGCATCGCCGCCGTGTCGTCGTTGAGGCGGCGCGAGTAGGTGCGTATCTCGGGCGGCCTGCCCTTCTTCAAATGTATCTGCAAGCGCGCGCCGTCGTACTTCACCTCGAAGAGTATCTTCTTGCCTTTGAGCTTCTCGAATATCTCCTCCGGGTTGTCCACCTTCTGCGCGTTCATGAACTGGTAGGGGCGGAAGAGCGTGAGCCCTGCGCGCGCGAGTGCCTTCGAGCCTTTACGCGCCTGCGCGGCCGTGTGGCCGATGTCGTTCGTCATCGCGTAGAGGTGTTCGACCGCGGCGGCGTCCACGTCGAAGGCCGCGGCCAGCGCGCGCGCGATGGCGCCAAGGCCAGCGCCGATGCGCATCTGGTTGAGCACCATGCGCGTGAAGTATTTCGCGCCGAGCGCCGTGGTGTTGCGGAAGACGTGCTCGACTAAAGACTCACGACTCTCGTCCTTCTCGACCGCGCGGTTGACCCTCCGCCAGAGCTTGTCCACCTCCAAAGTGTCTGCGCCGCGGACGTGCGCGGCGACGACCTCGCTCATGTCGCCGGTGCGTTTGACCTCTTCGTCCACGTCGGCGGGTTCGAGGTCGAAGAGGCGCGCGAGGACGTTGCGCACGGTGCCGGGGCCGACGCCGAGACGGTCGGAGAGCTGAGGGTCTACGACCTCGCTCAGGGTGAAGTGCGCGGCCGCCGAGAGCGTGCGCGGGTCTGCGCCGCGGAAGAGTTCCGCGAGCGCACGCACGCGCGCGGGGTCTGCGCCCGCGCGGCTGATGCGCTCGTAGGTGTTGGCGAGTTCCGAGAACTTCAAGTCTGTCTGCCGCCGGACATACGTTTGTCTGAGAAGAACTTCGGCGTTTGAGCATGCAAGTTGCAAGCCTCTTAAAGCGACACTGGTTCCATCGCGGCGTGTGCGGGCGGGAGTCTGCAAAACTGCGCGGGGTTCGGGCGTGCGGCCCGCGCGCGTTCGGGGACGCACGCGGCGCGGGGCTGAACGGGACGCGTACACAGGTGTACCGAACAGGCGGCGAAGGGGTTGGGTGCTGATGGGGCTTGAGACCTACCGCAAGATGCGCGACTTCCGGCGGACGCCGGAGCCGAAGGGCACCGTGTCGAAGTCGAACCGCCGCCGCTTCGTCGTGCAGGAGCACCACGCGTCGAAGCTCCACTTCGACTTCCGCCTGGAAGTCGGCGGCGTCCTGAAGTCGTGGTCGGTGCCGCGCGGGCCTTCGCTCGACCCTTCGGAGAAGCGTCTGGCCGTCGAGACGGAAGACCACCCGGTCGAGTACCTGAAGTTCGAAGGGCTCATCCCCGAGGGCGAGTACGGCGCGGGCGAGCACATGCGTTGGGACGGCGGCACGTACGAGGTTTTGGGCGAAGGCACGGCGGCTGAGCAACTGGAAGTGGGCCGCCTCGACTTCGCTCTCGACGGCGAGAAGCTGAAAGGCGCCTTCACGCTCTTGAAGATGAAGCGGCGCGAGGGCGAGTGGCTGCTCTTCAAACGGACGGACGAGTTCGCCGAAGAAGGCTGGGAGTTGCGCCTGCGCAAGCCTGTAGACGGGCAGGAGACGATCAGGGGGAAGGCAAAAGGCAGAGGGCAAAAGGCAAAAGGCAAAATTGCAGAGGGCGGTGGGCACGTCAGGAAGTTCGACCCGGCGGCGAAGGGCGGGAAGGTCGTGCCGGTGTCGCGCGCGTTGCAGGGGAAGACGCTCGAAGGGGACTTGAACGTGAAGGTGGGGCGCGAGGTCGTGCCGCTCACGCACCTTGAGCGCGTCTACTGGTCGGGCGAGGGTTACACGAAGGGCGACCTGGTGCGCTACTACTACGAGGTCGCGGACTACATCCTGCCCTACCTGAAAGACCGGCCGCTCATCATGAAGAGATACCCGAGCGGGATCGAAGGGCCGTTCTTCCACCAGCACGACGTGAACGAGGCGCCGTCGTTCGTCCGCACCGTGCCTCTGGAAGTCGAGGACGGCGGCGGGCACGAGGTTGATTACATCGTCGGCGACAACCTGGCGACGCTTGTTTACATGGCGAACCTCGGCGCCATCGAGCGCCACCCGTGGCACTCGCGCGTGAGCGACCTCGAACACCCCGACTGGTTCGTCTTCGACCTCGACCCCGGCGAGGGCGTCGCGTTCGAGACCATCTGCGACGTGGCCGTCACGACGCGCGAAGTGCTCGCACGCATCGGGCTCGACTCTTACCCGAAGACCTCCGGCTCGCGCGGCATACACGTCTACGTGCCCGTCGAGCCCGTCTACGAGTACGGGCAGATCGCGGAGCTGGCCGAGCAGTTGGCGACGGTCGTGGCGCGCGAACAGTCGGCGGCGGCGACGGTCGAGCGTTCGAAGCGCAAGCGCGGGGCGCGGATGATCTACGTTGACCACATGCAGAATGCGCGGGGCAAGTCGGTGGCGGCGCCCTACTCGGTGCGGCCGAAGCCGGGCGCGACCGTCTCGGCGCCGCTCGAATGGAAGGAGGTCGAGCGCGGGAAGGTCAAGACCGCGGACTTCCACATCAGGAACATGCTCAAGCGCGTCGAGCGCAAGGGCGACCTCTTCGAGCCCGTGCTGAAGAAGCGCCAGCGGCTCGAAGGCGTCTTCGAGCGGGCGCGGGAGATGTTCAAAGAGGGTTCGAAGAAGAGGGCGCAGCGCGCCTGAGAAGCAGAAAGAAAAAGGGGGTGACTTAAGGATGGCAGGAAAGGGTGACCGCGAGCTGATCGACACGGGCACGGACAAGCGTTACGTGCGGCGCGACGAGAAGGGGCAGTTCAAGGAGTCGGACGACGTGGGGCGCTCGCTCTCGCAGGATGTGAAGAAGCACGCCAAGACGGAGGTCAAGTCGGGGCAGGGCGACCGCGGCGACCAGAAGAAGAAGTAGCGGCCCGGGCGGGGGAGACGCGGAGTCCCGAACACTTTGAAATTTCAAATTTCAAATCGCCAGGACTCCGCGTCTCCGCCGCGAACGGCAATTACGGAGCAGGAACCTTGAACGTCAAATAGACTTGAAAGGCAAGGGGCGGGGCTCATCCTTTGACGCATTCATCGAAATCTGCTCCCCGTGCCCACGCACCTCACGCCTGAAGGATTCTGTTTGACGGACGAAGTTGAGAAGGAGGTTGACGATGTCTTCAAGATACGGCGGACGCGGCTACGGGCGCTACGGCGACCCGGAGGAAGACCGCACTGACGAGAGGTTCTACGAGCGCGACGCGGAGAGGGGTTACGGCGCGCAGGGCGCGCGCCCCGAGCGCGGCTCCGAGTACGGCGGCCTGCGCCGCGGCGGCTACGCGGGCGGGCGCGGGGGCTTCGAGCGCGAGTACGGGCAGGGGCGCGAGCGCGACGCGCGCGACCTCGGCCCGCGCTACGGCACGCGCGAGCAGGGCGGGGGCGACTACGGCTCGCGCTACGGGCGCGAGGTCTTCGAGCGCGGCGGCTACGCGGGCTCTCCGCGCAGGCACGAAGGCGAAGAGTACGGGCGCGCGCGCGGGCGCGACTACGAGCGCCGCGCCGAGCGCGCCTACAGGCACGACGCCGCCGCGGACGAGGTGCGCGACTACGACACCGACTACGGCCGCACGACGAGCCGCTTCTACGGCCGTAGCGGCTACGAGTACGGGCGCGAAGACTATGAAGACGACAGACGGCGCGAGGCCCGGGGCCGCGACGAAGACCGCGGGCATGACGGCGGCAATTGGCTCGACCGCGCCGCGGATCAGGTGCGCTCCTGGTTCGGCGGCGAAGAAGACGACCGCGAGCGCGGCCGTCACGAAGAGCAGCGCCGCGCCTACGTCCGCGGCGAGGGCAAGTTCCGCGGGCGCGGGCCGAAGAACTACCGGCGCTCCGACGACCGCCTGCGCGAAGAGGTCTGCGACCGCCTGACCGACAACGAGTGGCTCGACGCCTCGGACGTGGAGGTCAACGTCGTCGTGGGCGAGGTCATCCTGACGGGGGCGGTGGATAGCCGCTACGCCAAGCGGCTCGCCGAGAACATCGCCGAGTCGGTCTCGGGCGTCTCGAACGTGCAGAACAACCTGCGCGTGCTGAGCTACCAGACCAACGCAGAGGCGCCGCTCGCCGGCATGGACACCCCGCTGCCCACGGCGACCACGGCGACCCTCCCCGCGGCCGACATCACGGCCACCAGCACGACCGACGAGACCGACGTGAACGACCTCGGCCGCCCGTCGTCGCGGGCCGCGGGGCAGAGCTGAACTGAGCGTGAACCGTGAACCGTAAACCGTGACAAGTAAGAGCGGCATTTTATCTCGTCACGGTTTACGGTTCACGGCTTTTCCTTCAGAGGTTCGTTATGGCGGAGGCAAAAGCTGCGCGGGTGGCGGCGGAGGTGGTGCGCGGGGCGGCGCGCGTGTTGGAGGGCGCGGGCGGCGATTACGACCTGCTCTTGCGGCGGGTCGGCGGGTCGAGGTTCGTGCTGCTGGGCGAGGCTTCGCACGGGACGCACGAGTTCTACAGGGAGCGCGCCGAGGTCACGAAGCGGCTCATCGCGGAGAAGGGTTTTACGGCCGTCGCGGTCGAGGCCGACTGGCCGGACGCGTACCGCGTCAACCGCTACGTGCGCGGCGAGTCCGAAGACGAGGACGCGCGCGCGGCGCTCGACGGCTTCAAGCGCTTCCCCGTGTGGATGTGGCGCAACACGGTCGTCGTCGAGTTCGTCGAGTGGCTGCGCGCCTACAACGAAGCCCTGCCCCGGGGCGCTTCGAAGGTCGGCTTCTACGGGCTCGACCTCTACAGCCTCTACGCGTCCATCGAGGCCGTGCTCGTCTACCTCGACAGGGTTGACCCGGAGGCCGCGCGCCGCGCGCGTCATCGTTATTCCTGCTTCGAGCATTTCGGCGAGGACACGACCTCGTACGGGTACGCCGCCGCCTACGGCGCGGCCGAGTCGTGCGAGCCGGCCGTCGTCGAGCAGTTGGTGGAACTCAGGCGCCGCGCCTCGGAGCTAGCCAACCGCGACGGGCGCGTCGCGCGCGACGAGTTCTTCTACGCCGAGCAGAACGCGCGGCTCGTCAAGAACGCGGAGGAGTACTACCGCTCGATGTTCGGCGGCCGCGTCAACACCTGGAACATGCGCGACCGGCACATGGCCGAGACGCTGCACGCCCTGTTCGCGCACCTGAGCGCCGAAGGGGAGGAGGCGAAGGTCGCCGTGTGGGAGCACAACTCGCACCTCGGCGACGCGCGCGCCACCGAGATGGGGCAGGGCGGCGAGTGGAACGTCGGGCAGCTCGTGCGCGAACGTTACCAGCGCGACGCCTTCCTCGTCGGGTTCACGACGCACCGCGGCGCCGTCACCGCCTCGAGCGACTGGGACGAGCCCGGCCGGCGCAAGCGCGTGCGCCCCGCGCTCGAAGGCAGCTACGAGGCGCTCTTTCACGAGGCGGGCGTCGAGAGGTTCATGATTGATTTGCGCGAGGAGGGCTCGGCGCGCGAGCTGCTGCGCCTGCCCAGGTTGGAGCGCGCCATCGGCGTCATCTACCGGCCCGAGACCGAGCGCCTCAGCCACTACTTCCACGCGCAGCTCGCCGAGCAGTTCGACGCCGTCCTTCACTTCGACGAGACGACGGCCGTCGAGCCGCTGGAGCCGGGCGCACAATGGCGCGCGGGCGAAGAGCCGCCCGAGACGTATCCGACAGGAATGTAGAACAGTAGGCAGATGGCAGTAGGCTGTATGCAGTGCGCTCCGCGTTAAGGAAGTTGAGAGATTAAATCAGAGTTCACGACGGCGGGGCTTTCAACTGCCTACTGCCATCTGCCTACTGAAAAAAACAAGGGGAAACACTTTCATGCCCGACTTGAACATACGCATCCGCGCGGGGAGCGACGAGACGAAGACGCAGCAGATTTTCAACCAGATCGCCAGCGCCATCCTCGCGGGGAAGTTCACGCGCGGCGACGCGCTCACGTCCGAGCGCGCGCTGGCCGAGCAGCTCGGCGTCAGCCGCAACATCGTGCGCAACGCCTACCGCCGCCTCGAAGAGCACGGCCTCATCGAGACCTTCAGCACCTCGGGGCGGCGCGTGCGCGGCGCGAAGAAGAGCCGCACGGCCGCGGGGCAGGCCGGCGTCGCCAGCCGCGACCGCCGCGCGTTGCCAACCCCGCCCGCGCCCTCGAAGAAGGGGCCGGGCAAACAGAGGCGCGGCTGAGACGAATCGGAGGAGAAGATGCCGGAGCGAAAAGAGTTGGCCGGCCGCGACGACGAGCGGCAGGCGCGCGGCCGCAAAGGCCCCTCGACCCAGGCGCGCAGCGAGAGGAAGCGGCGCCCCGCCGGCAAAGGCGGCTCGAACGCCTCCCGCGCCCTCCCCAAAGTCGGCAAGCGCGACCCCGCGCGCGGCGACACCTCGGGCGACGGGCTGCATTAGGTCAGTAGGCAGTAGGCAGATGGCAGTAGGCAGTTCAGAGCCTTAAAGACGAAGCCTTGAGTTGACCCTTCAATGTTCTCAACGCGGGGCGGCTGCCTACTGCCTACTGCCTACTGCTTTGCCCCTTCCAGACCAGAACATCCTGTAAATCGTGACGGCGCTCCCCAGGACGGCGGCGAGCGTGAGCGCGTAGACGACGTAGTTGAAGGCGTCGGAGTTCATGAAGTCGAGGAAGCGGCGGCCGAAGTAGAGGATGAGCAGCGCCTCGGCGGCGAAGCGGAGGGAGCGGCCGGCGAAGACCGCGGCCAGCATCCGCGCGCGGTCGCACTGGAGCGCCGAGGCCGTCATCATCGTGAAGCGGAACGGGAACGGCGGCGGCAGGGCCGCGGCGACGAAGACGACCCAGCCCGTGTTCCGCTCGACCTTGCCCTTCAACTTCCCGAAACGCTTCTGGCCCACCAGCCGCTCGACCCCGCCCGCGCCCACGCGCCGCATGACGAGGTCGAGCAGGAAGACGCCCGCCACCGTCCCGGCCGCCCCCATCAGCGCGTAGACGACCCACATCCAGCGCGGGGCGCCGCCCCCGCCGTGGATGAGCGCGAAGAGCAGCAGCTCGTTCGCCAGCGGCACGTAGAAGAAGGACGAGTCGCACGCTTCGAGCAGGAAGGGGCCGAACAGCCCGAGCCCCATGAAGAACTCAATGAGCGAGCGCGCCCACGACGAAGCCGCGAGGAGAAGTGTCAGCGGTCTCTGCACGCGCGCGATGCTAGACGAACTCTTTCCGCTCTTTGCGGATTCTTTGTGCGCTTTGCGTTACGGGTCTGAGGATTTGAAATTTGAAATTGTTAGGGACTCGGCGGCTGTTCGATGATTTCCACGTCGTCATCGGTGGCGACGACTGCGAGGTGGGCCATGTTGACGAAGAGGCCGCTCTCGACGACGCCCGCGAGCAGTTTCAACTCGCGCCCCATCCGCGCCGGGTCTCGGATCGCGCCGCAGCGGCAGTCGAGGATGTAGTTGCCGTTGTCTGTGACGAAGGGCTCGCCGTTCGCGTTACGTCTAAGCACCGATTCGACCTGCGTCACGTCTGAAACTCTGCGCGCCGTCAGCTCCCAGCCGAATTGCACCACCTCGACCGGCAGGGGGAAGCGGCCGAGCACCTCGACCTTCTTCGAACTGTCGGCGATGACGACGAAGCGGCGCGCCGCCGCGGCCACGAGCTTCTCGCGGAGCAGCGCGCCGCCGCCGCCCTTGATGAGTGCGAGGCCCGGCCCGATCTCGTCCGCGCCGTCGATGGCGATGTCCAGCTCCCCCGCCTCGGCGAGCGTGACGAGCGGAATCCCTAAAGACCGCGCCTGCTCCTCCGTCCGCCGCGAGGTCGGCACGCAGCGCACGCGCAGACCCTCCACGCGCACGCGCTCGCCCAGGCGCTCGACCAGCCACCACGCCGTGCTGCCGGTGCCGAGCCCCACGCGCATCCCTTCCTCGACGAATTCGGCCGCCCTCAAACCCGCCCTCTGCTTTGCGTCCACCCTCTTTCGCCCTCCCGCGCCGATTCGCGCTATTATGTTGCCCTCTCCCGAGCCTCGCAACAGATTTGTTTGCTCGCGGACACAGTTGTCCAAAGGCATGGCGGCTAAGATGTGCGTTTGATGACGACCGAGGTCTACCAGCCCGGGCAGTTGGAGCGCGAGCGCCGCGACGCCGGCGTGGACACGGCGGAGTTACAGCCCGTGCGCCGCGTCGTCGATAAGGCGTACGCGCGCGCGACGGGGTCGCAACTCATCCCCGGCAACGGCGTGCGGCTCCTCATCGACGCCAAAGAGAACTACCCCGCCTGGCTCGAAGCCATCAAGAGCGCGCGCCGCACGATCCACTTCGAGAGCTTCATCATCCACGAGGACGACGTGGGGCGCGAGTTCGCCGAGGCCCTTTCGGCGAAGGCGCACGAGGGCGTGAAGGTGCGCGTCGTTTACGACTGGATGGGCGCCGTCGGCAAGACCTCGCGGAAGTTCTGGCGCAACCTCCGAGATGCGGGCGTCGAGGTCAGGGGCTTCAACCCGCCGCGCTTCGACGAGCCCTTCGGCTGGTTCAACCGCGACCACCGCAAGATGATCTCGGTTGACGGCCGGGTCGGCTTCGTCATGGGGCTCTGCGTGGGGCAGGACTGGCTGGGCAGGCCCGAGAAGAACCAAGACCCGTGGCGCGACACCGGCGTCGAAATCAAGGGGCCGGCCGTCGCCGAGATGGACGCGGCCTTCGCGCGCGTGTGGGAGACGGCGTGCGGCGAGCAGATTCCCGCGGAGCACCTGCCCGCGCCCGACTCCATCGAGCAGGGCGGCGAAGTGGCCGTCCGCGTCATCGCCACCGAGCCGAACACGGTCGGGCTCTACCGGCTGGAGCAGCTCGTCGCGGCGGGCGCGCGCGAGTACCTCTGGCTGACGGACGCCTACTTCGTAGGGACGACGATGTACGTGCAGGCTTTGCGCGCGGCGGCGCAGGACGGCGTGGACGTGCGCCTGCTCGTGCCGAGCGCGAGCGACATCCCGGTCGTCTCCGCGCTCTCGCGCGCCAACTACCGTGCGCTCTTGGAAGCGGGCGTGCGCGTCTTCGAGTGGAACGGGCCGATGATCCACGCGAAGACCTCGGTGGTTGACGGCAAGTGGGCGCGCGTCGGCTCGACGAACCTGAACGTCGCCAGTTGGATGGGCAACTGGGAGCTGGACGTGACGATTGAGGACGCGGGCTTCGCGAAGCAGATGCAGGAGATGTACTGCCGCGACCTCGAGAACGCGACCGAGATCGTCATCAGCGAGCGCCGGCGCGTGAAGCCGCTCGGCCCGCCGCGGCCGCGGCGCAGGCAGCGCACGAGCCGGAAGGGGAGCACCAGCCGCGCCGCCGCGGGCTTCATCGGCGTGGGCAGCGCCGTGGGCGCGGCCATCACGAACCGCCGCGTGCTCGGCCCGGCCGAGGGGCGCCTGATGGCGATGGCCGGCGGAATCCTGCTCGGGCTCTCGATCATCGCCGTCAAGTGGCCGCGGGCGATCACGTACCCGCTGGCCTTCGTCGGCACGTGGGTCGCGCTCGCGCTCTTCATACGCGCCTACAAGCTCCACCAGGGCGTGAGCGTCGCCAAGGAGAAGGAGCGCGGCGACCCGCCCCCGCCGCCCGCGCCCGCGCGCGAAGAACGATGAAGAAGTGATGAGTGATGAGTGATGAATTGACGACAGTTCTTAATTCATCACTCGTCACTCCAAAACTGAGGGGAGCTGACACACATGAAACTAGGTGGCCTGCGCGAGAGCGGGAACGTGGAAGACCGGCGGGGGATAGGCGGCGGGACGATGGCCGTCGGGGGCGGGTGCGGGACGCTGATCATCGTCATCCTCGCGCTGGTCTTCGGCGTTGACCCGAGCCAGTTGTTGAACGGCGGGGGCGGCGCCGGCCCGGCCCAAGGCCCCGCGCCGGCCCAGCGCACCGGGCCGCAGAAGACTGACGAGCAGACGCAGTTCGTCAGGAAAATCCTCGGCACGACCGAGGACGTGTGGAGCGACTACTTCCGGCGCAACGGGAGCCAGTACCGCAAGCCGACGCTCGTGCTCTTCAACGGGCGGACGGACACGGCTTGCGGGCGCGCGGGCGCCGCGGTCGGCCCCTTCTACTGCCCGGGCGACGAGAAGGTCTACATCGACCTCTCCTTCTACGACGAGCTGCAAACGCGCTTCCGCGCGCCGGGCGACTTCGCGCAGGCTTACGTCATCGCGCACGAGGTCGGCCACCACGTCCAGAAGCTGCTCGGCACGTCCGACAAGGTGACACAGCTCCAGCAGCGGGCGCGCAGCGAGGCGCAGTCCAACGACCTCTCCGTCCGGCTCGAATTGCAGGCCGACTGCTACGCGGGCGTCTGGGGCTTCTACGCCAAGCAGCGCGACATCCTCGACCCCGGCGACCTGGAGGAGGCGCTCAACGCCGCCTCGGCCATCGGCGACGACCGCCTCCAGAAAGAGGCGCAAGGCTACGCCGTCCCCGACTCCTTCACCCACGGCACCTCCGAGCAGCGCGTGCGCTGGTTCCGCGCCGGCTTCGACGGCGGCGACATGCGCCGCTGCGACACCTTCAGCACGAGAGCGCTTTAGGGAAATGATGAATGATGAGTGATGAATGATGAATGAAAGGCACGCTGTCTTCATTCATCACTCATCATTCATCATTTAATGAAGAGTGAGATGCTCATCACCAGACCGATGATGATGACGGCGAGGCGGACGAAGCGGCGGCCGAGGCGGTAGGCGAGGCGCGCGCCGGAGTAGCCGCCCGCGACGGCGGCGAACGTCATCACCAGCACGTCCGTCCAGTAGACCCTCCCCGCCGCGATGAAGTAGACGGCGGCCACGCCGTTGATGCAGATAGCGAGCAGGTTCTTCAACGCGTTCATCCGGTGGATGTCCGTGAAGCCCAGAAGCCCCAGCGCCGCCAGCATCAGGATGCCGATGCCTGCCCCGAAGTAGCCGCCGTAGACGCCGACGCAGAACTGGAAGACGAGCGCCCCGGCCCACCACGCGCGCGTCGGCGTGTGCCCTTCTTCGCGGCCGCCGCGCAGCCGGCGCGAGATCGGCTCCTGCGCCGCGAGCAGCAGCGTCGCGAACAGGATGAGGAAGGGGACGAGCCGCCCGAACGTCTCCGAAGGCGTGCGCAGAAGCAGCACCGCCCCGAGCACGCCGCCCACGAGCGACGGCACGGCGAAGAGCATGAAGGCGCGCCCCCCCCCCTTCAGCTCGCGCCGGAAGCCGAAGAGTCCCGCCAGCGACGCCGGCCAGAGCGCGACCGTGCTCGTCGCGTTCGCGAGCACCGCGTCGCGCCCCACCCACAGCAGCGCCGGGAAAGAGACGAGCGTCCCCCCGCCCGCAATCGAGTTGATCATCCCCGCCGCGAACGCCGCCGCCGCGACCACCACTTCCTGCCAGAGGTTCACGCGCCCGAGACTAACACAGCCAGAAAGGCAAAAGGCAAAGGGCAAAGGGCAAAAGGAAGAATTGGGGACACGCTCGGCGCGAAGAGCTTCCTTCTTAAATTTTTGCCTTTGGATTTTTGCCTTTTGCCTTTTGCCTTCCCGAAGGGCAGCTTTATCATCGAGGCGTGACGACAAAGTTATTCTTCGTCTGCTTCATCTTCTTTGCCCTGCCCGGCGCCGCGCGCGCGCAGGAGGCGCCGGGAGCGCTGCGCGGGGTCGTCGTCGATGAGAACGGCGCGCCGGTGGCGGGCGCGATGGTCATGCTGCGCGTGCGCAGGGCGGTTAACATGAACGGGGTGGTGGTCGGCCCCGACGGGCGCTTCGAACTCGCGGCACCGGGCGCCTACCCCTTTACGCTGATTGTCACGGCCGGGGGCTTCGGGCGCTTTGAGCGCGTGTGGAAGGAGGGCGAGTGGGACGGGGGCGAGGTGCGCGTGGTGCTCGCGCCCGCGTCGCTCGCGGAGCGCGTGACGGTGACGGCCGCGCGCACCGAGACGCGTCTGGCCGAGACGGCCGCGAGCGTCGTCGTGCTCGGGCGCGAGGAGCTTGAGAGCGCCGCCGCTTTGACTTCGGACGACGTGCTGCGGCAGGTGCCGGGCTTCCAGCTCTTCCGGCGCACCTCGGGCCGCGTGGCAAACCCGACGGCGCAGGGCGTCTCGCTGCGCGGCGTCGGCGCGAGCGGGGCGAGCCGCGCCGTGGTGCTCTACGACGGCGTGCCTCTGAACGACCCGTTCGGCGGGTGGGTCTACTGGGGGCGCGTGCCGAACGAGGGGCTGGAACGCGTCGAGGTGCTGCGCGGCGCCTCCTCCTCGCTCTACGGCAGCGGCGCGCTGGGCGGCGTCGTGCAGTTCGTCCCGCGTAAAACCGAAGCGACGCAGCTCCGCTTCGAGACCTCCTACGGCACGCAGCGCACGCCCGACGCCTCCCTCTACGCGAGCACGCTGCAAAGGGGATGGGAACTCTCGCTCTCGGCGCAGACGTTCAGCACCGGCGGCTACGTCCTCGTTGACGAGCGCGAGCGGGGCCGCGTGGACACGCCCGCCGCGTCGCGCAACGCGTACGGCGAGCTGTACGTCGGGCGCGAGTTGACCAAAGGTCTCCGCGTCTTCGCGCGCCCCTCTTACTACGGCGAGTCGCGGCGCAACGGCACGCCGTTACAGTTCAACCGCACGCACGTCAGGCAGCTCGCCGCGGGCGCGACGTGGGAGGCGGCGCGCGCCGGCCTCTTCGAGCTGCGCGCAAACGCCTCGACGCAGGTCTTCGACCAGAGCTTCACCTCCGTCTCGGCCGACCGCGCGAGCGAGTCGCTGACGCGGCTCCAGCGCGTGCCGGCGCAAGGGTCGGGGCTCTCCCTTCAGTGGGCGAAGTCTGTGGGCACACGCCAGGCGCTCGTCACGGGCTTCGAGACGCAGGAGGCGCGGGGCGCGAGCGACGAGCTGGTCTACGTCGCTGGCCGCCCCTCTTCTCTGGTCGGCGCGGGCGGGCGCGCGCGCACGGAGGGCTTCTACGCGCGCGACGCTTTGAGGTTGACGGGCAGGCTCGTCGTCACGCCCGGCGTGCGCTTCGACCGCTGGCGCAACTACCGCGCGCAGCAGACGACGCGCGCGCTCACGGGCGCGCGCGCCGTCTCGACCGTCGCCTTTGCCGAGCGCGACGAGACGGCCTTCAGCCCGCAGCTCTCGGCCGTCTTCAAAGTGTCCGACACGCTCTCCGTCAACGCGACCTTCGCGCGCGCCTTCCGCGCGCCGACCTTGAACGAGCTGTACCGCTCATTCCGCGTCGGCAACGTCGTCACGCTCGCCGACGAGAACCTCCGGGCCGAGCGCCTGACGAGCGGCGAGGGCGGGCTCCTCTTCAACTCGACGCGACGCGGGACGGCGGCGCGCGCCAACTTCTTCTGGATGGACGTGACGCGCCCCGTCGCCAACGTGACGCTCTCGGTCACGCCGGCCCTCATCACACGCCGCCGCGCGAACCTCGGCCGCACGCGCTCGCGCGGCTTCGAGGCGGAGTTCGAGCAGCGCCTCGCGCGCGGCTGGACGGCCTCCGCCGGCTACCTCTTCGTTGACCCGCGCGTCGAGAGCTTCCCGGCCGACGTTACTCTCGAAGGCAATCTTCTGCCGCAGGTCGCGCGCCAGCAGCTCAGCTTCCAACTGCGCTACGCGGGGCGCGGGCGCACGACCTTCGCCGTGCAGGGCCGCGCCTCGTCCGCGCAGTTCGACGACGACCAGAACCTTCTGCGGCTCGGCGGCTACTTCACGCTCGACGCCTTCGCCTCGCGCCGCCTCGGCCGCGGCGTGGAGGTCTTCGCCGCGGGGGAGAACCTCACCGGCCAGCGCGCCGAAGTGGGCCGCACGCCCGTCCTCACCGTCGGCCCGCCCGCCTTCGCGCGCGTCGGCGTGAGGCTCCGTCTGGGCAAAGGCCGGTAAATACGCGGGTTTTTATGCTAATTGCACACGCGAAAGGAGTAATGTGACGCGCCACAACGCTGATGTGACGCGTCGCATTGGCGTTGTGACGCATGACAACGCTAATGTGACGCGCCACATTAACGATGTCATGCGTCGCATTAGCGTTGTCATGCGTCGCATTAACGATGTCACGTCTCACATTAACGTTGTCATGCGTCGCATTAACGATGTGATGCGTCACACTGGCGATGTTGCGCGCCGCATCGCTAATGTCGCGGGTGACATTGGCGATGTCACCCGCGACAGGAACGTTTACGCGGGTGGCGGGGCGGGATTCGTCGAAGTGTGGGCCGCTTACTGTCCGGCGTCCTTCAGAGTCTCCCGGTCGCGACGAGCAGTTCGGCGTTAAGGATGGCCGCGCCGGCGGCGCCGCGGACGGTGTTGTGGCTGAGGGCGACGAAGCGGTAGTCGAGCACCTTGTCGGGGAGGATGCGGCCGACGGTGACGCTCATCCCGCGGCCGGCGTCGCGGTCGAGGCGTGGCTGCGGGCGGTCGGGCTCGTCGCGCACGACGATGGGGCGCGCGGGCGCGGTGTGCAGGCGCAGCTCCTGCGGCAGAGAGGTGAAGGAGGCGAAGGCTTCGCGCACCTCTTCGACGGAAGCCTCCCGCGCGAGCTTGACGCGCACGGCGGCCATGTGGCCGTCGCTGACGTTGACGCGGTGCACCTGCGCGCTGACCTTGAACGGCGCGTCCTGCACACGGCCGTCCTCGAAGCGCCCGAGAATCTTGAGCGTCTCGCTCTCAATCTTCTCCTCCTCGCTGCCGATGTAGGGGATGACGTTGTCCACCGCGTCGAGCGAGGCCACGCCGGGGTAGCCCGCGCCCGAGAGCGCCTGCAAGGTCGTCGCGACACAGGATTCGATGCCGAAGCGCGCGTGCAGGGGCGCGAGCGCGAGCACGAGCATGATGGTCGAGCAGTTCGGGTTTGTGACGATCATCCCGCGGTCGAGGCCGCGCGCGGACTTCTGCGTGTCGAGCTGCGCGAGGTGTTCGTGGTTGACCTCGGGGATGAGCAGCGGCACGTCCTCGTCCATCCTGAGCGCCGAGGAGTTGCTGATGACGGCGTAGCCCGCGCGCGCGAAAGACTCCTCGGTCTCGCGCGCGATGTCGCCGGGCAGGCTGGAGAAGACGATCTCGCAGTCGAGCGGCGGCTCGGGCGCCTCGACCTTCAGGCCGCGCACGGCCTCGGGCATCTCGCCCGGCAGGCGCCACGCGCACGCCTCGCTGTACGCCTTGCCCTTCGAGCGGTCGGAGGCCGCCAGCGCGGCCACCTCGAACTGCGGATGCCCTTCCAACAACTGTATGAAGCGCTGACCCACCGTGCCCGTCGCGCCCAGGATGCCGACCCGATACTTTCTACTCATATCGCCTCCAAAAAAATGACGAGTGACGGGTGACAAGTTAAAACACTCGCCGCCGCTTGTCACTCGTCACTCGTAAAACTTTACTGCTTGAGCGCGGCCTTCATCCTCTTCACGCCCTCCGTGAGCACGTCGAGGCCGGCGCAGAAGGAGACGCGGAGGTGGCCTTCGCCCTCCGCGCCGAAGGCGGCGCCGGGGACGGTGATGACGCCGTGTTCGAGGAGGCGCTCGGCCACAGACATCGAGTCGCCGTGCGCCGAGACATCCACCATCGCGTAGAAGGCGCCTTCGGGCTCGACGGCGCGCAAGTGTAGCTCGCTTGAGAGGAGGCCGAGCAGGTGGTCGCGCCTTTCGCGGAACGTCCGGCGCATCCCGCGGCGCGCCTCCGCGGCCTCGGCCGTCCACGCGGCGAGCCCCGCCTTCTGCGAGACGGTCGAGGCGCAGGTCGTCGTGTAGCCGTGCAGGACGAGCGCGCTCCTCACGACCTCGGCGTCGCCGCAGAGCCAGCCCAGCCGCCAGCCCGTCATGCTCATCGACTTCGACAGGCCGCCGATGACGAGCGCGCGCTCACGCCGAAACTCGGAGATTGAAGAAGGCCGCTCGGGGCCGAAGTACAGCTCCCTGTAAATCTCGTCGCTCACGACGTACGCGCCCGAGCCTTCGAGCGCCGCGCCCATCGCGGCGAGTTCCGCGCGCGCGAGCACGCGCCCCGTCGGGTTCGAGGGGCTGATGCAGACGACGACCTTCGTCTTCGGCGTGAGCGCGCGCTTGAAAGCCTCTGGGTCGAACGCGAAGTCACGCGACGCGGGCATCCGGTAGAACTTCGGCACCCCGCCGGCCATCTTCACAATCGTCGGGTAGGCGACGAAGCCGGGGTCGGGGATGAGCACCTCGTCGCCCTCGTCCACGAGCGTGAGCAGCAAAAGATAGAGCGCCTCCTGCGAGCCGGCGGTGATGATGACCTGGTCGGGCGTGAGGTTGAGGTGCGGATAGTCGGAAACAACGCGCTGGCGCAGGGCGGGCAGCCCCGCGTGCGTGGTGTACCCGTTCTGCTCCTCGACGACGACGCGCGCCGCCTCGCGCCGTATCACGTCCGGCGTCGGCAGGTCGGGCTCGCCCAGGCCGAGGTTGATACTCCCCGGCCGCGCGCGGTCGAAGACCTGCCGGATCATGCTCTTCTGTATGCCGCGCAAACGCCGCGCCGGCTCGAACTCGCTCAACGCAGGTAGTCCTCCAACTGCACCGCGCGGTCGGTCTTCTCGTCGCGGTACTTGACGATGACAGACGCGTAGAGCGAAAGATTCCACTCGCGGCCGCGCTCGGTCGTCACCGCCCGCGAGCCGGGCACGACGACCGCGCCCGCGGGAATCTCAAGCGGCCCCTCTTCCGTCCGCCGGTAGACCTCGCCGCGCACGAGGTCGTAAACCGGCGTCGCGCCCGTCAGGATCGTCCCCGGCGCGAGCACCGCGCCCGCGCGGACGATTGTCCCCTCGTAGACGCCGCAGTTGCCGCCGACCAGCACGTCGTCTTCGATCACGACCGGCACCGCGCCCACCGGCTCAAGGACGCCGCCGATCTGCGCCGCGGCCGAAAGGTGCACGCGCTTGCCGACCTGCGCGCACGAGCCGACGAGCGCGTGGCTGTCGATCATCGTCCCCTCGTCCACGTACGCGCCCGCGTTGACGTACATCGGCGGCATGCAGACGACCCCCGCGGCGAGGTACGCGCCGTCGCGCACGCTTGAGCCGCCGGGCACGATGCGCACGTTGTCCATGATGGTCGTCGGGCGGACGGGGTAGGTGTCCTTGTCGAAGAATCTTAAGCTCGCGTGCGCGCTCATGTCCGCGAGCGCGCCCATGCGGAAGCCGGCGAGGATGCCGCTCTTGACCCACGAGTTGACGCGCCAGCGTCCGTCCTCGCCGCGCTCGGCGGCGCGCGCCTCGCCGCGGTTGAGCGCCTGCTTGAACGCCTCGAAGACCTCGCGGTCGGACGAGTCGAACCCGCCGCCCTTCGCGTACAACTGCTCGACCTGCTCACGCAGCGACATGCGTTGACTCCCCCAGAAGTCCCAGCTCGTTCAGCACCTCGCGCACGCGCTCCCGCGTCTTCTCCGTCACGGGCACGAGCGGCAGGCGCAGGTTCTCTTCGACGAGCCCCATCAGAGCCATCGCGGCCTTCACGGGGCCGGGGCTCGACTCGACGAAGTTCACGTCCATCAGGGGGAGCCAGCGGTAGTGCAGCGCGCGCGCCTCGTCCCAGCGCCCCGCGAGCGCCGCGTCAACCATCTTCGACAGAGGGCCGGGCGCCTCGTTCGACGCGACCGAGACGAGCCCGTCGCCGCCGAGCGCCAACATGGCGAACGTCATCGCGTCGTCGCCCGAAAGCACCAGGAAGCCCTCGGGCCGGCCGCGGATAATCTCCATGATCTGCGCGAGGTTCCCCGAAGCCTCTTTGACGGCGGCGACGTTCTCGACCTCACGCGCGAGCCGCAGCGTCGTCTCGGCCGAGATGTTCGAAGAGGTGCGGCCCGGCACGTTGTAGAGCACGACGGGCAGCGGCGCGACCGCCTCCGCCACCGCGCGGAAGTGCTGGTATAAACCTTCCTGCGTCGGCTTGTTGTAATAGGGCGCGACGATGAGGACGGCGTCCGCCCCGGCCGCCTGCGCCGCCAGCGAGTTCTCGATAGCGTGCGCCGTCGAGTTGCTGCCCGCGCCCGCGACGACCCGCGCGCCGTGCTCACGCGCGACTTCGACGGTCGCGGTGATGACCCGGCGGTTCTCGTCCTCCGACATCGTCACGCTCTCGCCCGTCGTCCCGCACGGCACGAGCACGCGCACGCCGCCCTCGCACTGCCGCTTGACCAGCGCCCGCATCCTCTCGACGTCAACGCCCCCGTCAGACCCGAACGGCGTGACCAGAGCGGTCGCGCACCCGCGCATCCATTCGACGTTCATGGCTTGTCACTTCCTTTAAGTATCTCTTCGAGCGTCTCGGAGAATTCGTAGACGCCGGTCTTGCCCTGTATCCAGCGGGCGGCGACGAGCGCCCCGGCGGCGAAGCCCTCGCGCGAGCGCGCCGTGTGCGTGAGCGTTACTTGATCGGCCGCCGAGTCGAAGCCGACGCGGTGCGTGCCCGGGATGTAACCGGCGCGCGTCGAGGCGACGGGAATCTCCGAGCCGTACACTGCGGCGACGAGGTCGCGCAGCCTGAGCGCCGTGCCCGAGGGCGCGTCGCGCTTGCGCGAGTGGTGCGCCTCCTCGATGAAGGCGGCGTAGTCGAACCTTTGGAACAGCTCGGCCGCGCGCGCGACGACGCGGTAGAAGAGGTTGACGCCGACCGAGAAGTTCGCGCCGTAGATGAGCGCGCCGTTCCCACGCCCGATTACTTGCCGAACGTTTTCGAGTTGAGCGTGCCAGCCGGTCGTGCCTTCGACGAGCGGGACGCGGGCGAGGGCGCAGGCTTCGGCGTGGCGCGGGACGGCCTCGGCGACGGTGAAGTCGATGGCGGCGTCGTGGCCGCCGAGAATCTCGGCCAGCTCTTCGGCGTGCATCGACGCCTCGCGCGAGCCGAGCACGGTCGCCACCTCGTCGCCCGCCTCGCGCGCCAGGCGCTCGACGAGCCGCCCCATCGCGCCGTGACCGATTAAAGCCAGCCTCATAGAATTTTCGATTTTTGATTTTTGATTTGCGATTCGAGAGCCGCGTTCTATAAATCGCAAATCTAAAATCAAAAATCCTTCCCCTCCCGCTTTAAAAGCGACTTCACGAGCCGCATGTAAAGTTCGACGGCCTCTTCCAGTTCTTGCTTCGAGACGCGCTCGCCGTCGGTGTGCGCGTCGAGGATGGAGCCGGGGCCGAGCAGCAGCGGCGTGCCCCAGCTCGAAAGGTACGGGATGTCGGTCGTGAAGCGGACGACCTCGCGCTCGAAGCCTTCGAGCGCGAGCATCCGCACGGGCTCGGCCGCCGACATGTACTCGACGCGCGCGCGCCCGCCGACCAGCTTTTCCAGAATCTCCTTGATCGTGCCCGAAGGCTTCACGAGCCTGATCTGCAACTCGGCCGCGGCCTCGGCCGGGATGACGTTGGGGCGCGTGCCGCCCTTGACGGTGCCGATGTTGCACGTCGTCTCGCCGAAGAACTCGTCGCGCGGCCACTCGCAGGCGCGCAGGTCGGCGAGCACGTCGAGCAGCTTCTCAATCGCCGACTCGCCGCGCTCGGGGTAGGCCGAGTGCGCCGCGCGCCCCTCGGTCAGGAGCCGCAGACGCAGCGAGCCCTTCGACCCGACGGCGAGTTTGTTCTCGGTCGGCTCGCCGTTAATCAGGTACTCGCACTCGCCGGCCATCTCGTGCGCGGCGGCGGCGCGCGCCCCGACGCTGCTCATCTCCTCGTCCACCGTGAAGAGCAGCCCGAACTCTTCAAGCCCTTCTTCACGAAGACGCGCCGCGGCCGTCAACTGCGCGGCGATGATGCCCTTCGCGTCGCACGCGCCGCGCCCCCGGATGTGCGTCGCGTCCTCGTGCGAGGGGATGAACGGGGGCACCGTGTCCATGTGCGTCGAGAGCACGACCCGCGGCCGCGCCCCCGTCCGCGCCAGCACGTTCGAACGCCCCGGCTCGACCTCCTGCAATTCGACTCTATACCCGAGCCCCTCCAAATAAGACGCGAGGAAGCGCCCGACCTCCCCCTCCTCGCCCGAGACGGAAGGGATGTCCATCAGCGTCCTTGTCAGCTCGAACAGGTTCATCTGCTAATGGCCGCCGAGTTCCGCGACCAGTTCCGCGGTGGCGCACTCGAAGAAGGCTTCGTGGAGGCGGCGCACCGTTTCGGCGACGTGCTGCTCCTCGACGACGAAGGTCAGGTTGATGCTGGACGCACCCTGCGAGATGAGCAGGACGTTGATGTCCTTGATGGTCGAGAAGACGCGGCCGGCGATGCCCGGCGTCGAGCGCAGCCCCTCGCCGACGATGCAGACGATGGCGCGCTCGGGCTCGACGTGGACGGCCGCGATGTGCTTCAGGTCTTCGATGATGGCGTCTAACCTGGCCGGGTCTTCGAGCGAGAGCGAGACCGAGACCTCGGAGGTGGTGACGATGTCCACGGCCGTGCGGTGGCGCTCGAAGACCTCGAAGATGGCGCGCAGGAAGCCGTAGGCGCCGAGCATCCGCGCCGAGGTGACGTGGACGATCAGGACGCCCGTCTTGTGCGCGATGGCCTTGACCGTGCGCGGCGTCATCTCGGCGTCGAAGTAGACGACCGTGTCGGGCGAGCGCGGCGCGCGCGAGTTGCAGATGCGGACGGGGACGTTGCGGACGACGGCCGGCAGGATCGTCTTCGGGTGCAAGACCTTCGCGCCGAAGTAGGCCAGCTCGGCCGCCTCGGCGTAGGAGAGGCGCGGGATGGTGCGCGCCTCCTTGACGACGCGCGGGTCGGCGGTGAGCACGCCCGACACGTCCGTCCAGATTTGAATCTCGCGGGAGCGCAGGGCCGCGCCGACGAGGCCGGCGGTGTAGTCGGAGCCGCCGCGGCCTAAGGTCGTCGTCTCACCCGACGCGGCCGAAGAGGCGATGAAGCCGCCGAGCACGGGGACGACGCCCTCCTCGATTAAGGGCATCAACTGTTCGCGCGTGTGGCGGTCGGTCTCCTCTTTGAGGGGCGTGGCGCAGCCGTGCTCGTCGTCGGTGATGACGCAGCGGCGCGAGTCGGCCTGCCGCGCCTTGAGGCCGCGCGCGTCGAGCGCGCGCGCGAGCACCCACGAAGAGAGCTGTTCGCCGAAAGAGACGACGAGGTCTTGCAAAAGGGGCAGCGGCCTCGACCCCGCGGCGGCCTCGGCGAACGCGCGGCCGATCTCTTCACGCGCGTTTGACAGGACGCTTTCAAGCTCCGAGAGGGTGGCGTCGGCCTCCTGCCTCTGCGGGCCGTCCGCGAGCAGGGTGCGCAGCGCCGCGGTGTGGCGCGCGAAGTGCTCTTCCAGGTGCCCGAGCGCGCCCGCGCCCGCGCCCCCGGCGGCGCGCTCGAAGGCCGAGAGCAGCGCGTCCGTGAACTTGCTCATCGCCGAGACGACGACCACCGGGCGCGCGTCGCGCTCGGCGCGGACGAGCGCGATCACGCGCTCGAAGGCGCCCGCGTCCTCGACGGACGTGCCGCCGAACTTCATCACAATGGTCTGAATCGTCGTCACTCTAAAACAGTGTGCGGCGGCGCCCGGGCGCGCCCGCGGCCTCTGGCTCTCGAAGTTGGGGGTTGCAGCCGAAGAATACAAAGGCGCATGCCAAAAGGCAAACAGGTCGGCCCGCGCCGCGCCCGGTTTGTGACCCGCCGGAACAAAAGGGTTGACAGAACGCGCTTCCTGAATAAAATAACGGACGTTCGTTTTTTGACCGTATGCCGAAATTGAGCCAGGAGGCGTTGGAGAAGCGGCGCGGCCGCATCGAGGAGGCGGCCCGCGAGCTGTTCATCAGGCGCGGCTTCCACGCCACCTCGATGCGCGACATCGCCGAGGGCGCGCAGACCTCGCTCGGCAACCTGTACAACTACTACCGGACGAAGGAAGACATCCTCGAATCAATCATCGGCCGCTACCAGAAGGTGATCGACGCGCGGCTGCGCACGATCTTCGAGGAGGTCGAGGAGCCCTTCCACCCCGAGAGCCTCAAGCGGTTCGGCCGCATGGTCAAGGAGCTGGTGAGCGCCCACTCGGACTTCTGGCTGCTGATGTACATCGACGTGCTGGAGTTCGAGAACCAGCACTTCCGCAAGATGTTCGAGGGGCTGGCCGCGAACCTGCGGCGCCGCTTCGCGCCCTACTTCCGGCGGCTGAAGGAGGAGGGCGCGCTCTACGAGGGGGTTGACCCGGCGGTCGGGTTCACGGCGGCCTACATGCAGTTCTTCAACTACTTCCTGGTCGAGAAGCTCTTCGGCGGCAAGCGCCACCTCGGGCTCTCGGACGACCGCGTGGTCGAGCACCTGAGCGAAATCTTCTGCCGGGGCGTCCTGCGCCCCGAGAAGCTGCGCGAGCTGAGCGGGGCGGCGCCCCGCGCCAAATCCAAAGTCAACTGAGGGCGGCCGCGGCGGGGGCAGTCACCGCCGCCCGCGCCGAGCTCGAGAACAAAAACGTACGTTCGTTTTTAATTTGAGCCGGGGCATCCGGCAGGCCCGAAATGCACGCAAGCCTTCGCAGGAGGTACTTGAAAATGTTTTCCCCTAAACGGCTGTTAGTCCTCTCCCTCGTCCTCGTCTCGCTGGCCGCCCACGCGCTCGGGCAGGGCGCGACGGGGCAGATCACGGGCACGGTCGCGGACGCCGCGGGCGCGGTCGTCCCCGGCGCTTCCGTCACGGTCACAAACCTCGCCACCTCGCTCACGCGCGAAGTCACCACGGGCGGCGAGGGCGAGTTCGCCGTCCCCCTCCTCCCGCCCGGCCAGTACAAGGTCGAGGTCGCGGCCAAGGGCTTCAAGCGCGCCGTCGTCACGGAGTTGACGGTCAACGTCACGCAGACCTCGACGCTCAACCTCACGCTCGACCCTTCGAGCGTGGAAGAGACCGTGCTCGTGACGGCCGAGGGCACGCTCGTCCAGCAGGAGAGCTCGCAGGTCGGCCGCGTCGTCGAGAGCCGCGCCATCAGCACGCTCCCCCTGCCGACGCGCAACTTCCAGCAACTCCTGACGCTCTCGCCGGGCACGTCCGCGAGCGTGTCGAACAACACGGAGCTGGGGCGCGGCGACGCGATCATCTCGGTCAACGGGCAGCGCACGACCTCGAACAGCGTCCGCATCAACGGCATCGACGCCAACTCGGTCGGCACCAACTCGACGCCGAACATCGCCGTGCCCGCGACCGACAGCATTCAGGAGTTCGTCGTGCAGACCTCGCTCTACGACGCCTCGCAGGGCCGCAACGCGGGCGGCAACGTCGAGGCCGTCACCAAGTCCGGCGGGCGCGAGTTCCACGGCAACATCTACGCCTTCCTGCGCGACGACGCTTTGAACGCCAACGACTTCTTCCTCAACTCGGCCGGGCGCCCGCGCCCCGTGCTCGAACGCAAGCAGTTCGGCGGCACCCTCGGCGGCCCCGTCGTGCAGGACAAGCTCTTCTTCTTCACCTCCTACCAGGGCACGCGCGAGCGCAACGGCGCGTCGCTCAACAACAGCCTGACGTTCCCGGTCATCCCCGTCGCTTTGACGGACAGCAACCGCACGGCCGCGGGGCTGGCGGCGGCCTTCGGGCTGCCGCAGGCTTCCATCAGCCCCATCGCGGTCTCGATTCTGAACGCGAAGCTGACTTCGGGCGCGTTCGCGATTCCTTCGGCGACGACCGCCTCGGGCCTCTCGCCGCAGTCGGGCCTCTCGACGTTCCACGAGGGCCAGTTCAACGGCAACCTCGACTGGACGATCAACCAGAAGCACACCTTCTCGGCCAAGAACTTCTTCGCCAGCAACCCGACGTTCCAGTCGAACTACAACTTCGCCGGTTTGGGGAACGGCCCGCAGCAGTTGCCGGGCACGGGCGGCGACCTCGACATCATCCAGGCGCTCTCTTCGCTGACGGACACGTACGTCTTCAGCCCGAACGTCATCAACCAGGCGCGCTTCGGCTTCAGCCGCCTGCGCGTGACCTCCGTGCCCGAGGAGCCGTTCACGGCGCAGCAGTTCGGCATCACGAACCCGCTCGGCAACCTCTTCCCGGGCATGCCGACGCTGACGGTGACGGGCCTCTTCGTGCTCGGCTCGTCGCCTCTGGCCGACCAGTCTTCGCGCATCAACTCGTTCGGCTTCCAGGACACGCTCTCGATTGTCAAAGGTCGTCACCGCATCAAGGTCGGCGGCGAGTACCGGCGCTCGCAGGTCAACTTCTACTTCAACGCCTTCTCGCGCGGGCAGCTCATCTTCCCGACGTTCGCCAACTTCCTGCTCGGCCAGTCGGTCTCGATCATCGGCTCGGGCGTCTACGACCGCGCCTTCCGCGTCAACGACCTCAACGGGTTCGTGCAGGACGACGTGAAGGTTTCGAACCGCCTGACCTTGAACCTCGGGCTGCGTTATGACTTCTACGGGCTGCCGAAGGAGAAGTACGGCCGCCTCGTCAACTTCGTCCCCGAGCAGTTCCGCAACGGCACGCTCGCCGCTCCTGCGCAGCCGCCGAACGGCTTCGTACAGGCGGGCAACGCCGTGAACCCCCTGCCCGGCGTGCCGCTCGTGGACGACACGCTCGTCCCGCAGGACAAGAACAACTTCGCGCCGCGCGTCGGCTTCGCGTACCGCGTGAACCAGTCGGGGACGCTCGCCCTGCGCGGCGGCTACGGCATCTACTACGACCGCATCTCGACGCGCTTCGCCAACACGCAGCTCTTCAACTTCCCGTACCTCGGCCTCGGCGTCGGCGTCTTCCGCCCGCTCGCCACGCCGTTCGCGGC
>Ga0213876_10000384_pt1 | contig 37354 bp, 34 predicted proteins | sample BarmaccomBMRX_R9_FD_160113 | JGI IMG/M metagenome (GOLD analysis project Ga0213876, IMG submission 160113) | Root-associated microbial communities from Barbacenia macrantha in rupestrian grasslands, the National Park of Serra do Cipo, Brazil - RX_R9 | ecosystem: Host-associated > Plants > Roots... | reverse complement strand
CGAGGAAATACACATCCACGCCCTCGGCGAGCCGGAAGGTGGCGTAGGTGTGCCGGAAGCAATAGGTGGAGCGCGGCACGCCCGAGGCGCCCTCGCGCAGCTCGGCCTTGGCCAGAAGGTCCCTGATCATCGCCTGGTAGAGGGATTTGGCCGGTCCGCCGGTGATGCCGGTGAAGAGCCGATCCTCAGGCCGGAACACGACCTCCAGCGCCTCCCCATCCTCAATGGCCCGGCGCCGGTATTGCCGCGTGGCCTCGCGGATGCGCTCGAAGTAGTCGCCCACGCTTTTGGGCGCGACCAGCTTGCGCGACTTGCCCTTGCCCTGGACGGACAGGACGACCAACTCGCGGCCCTCCCGATCCTTGCCGGCGGTGATGTCGCGCCAGCGCAGGTTCTTGGCCTCGGACGGGCGCATGCCGGTGTTGCACATGATCAGGATGAAATTGTAGGTGACGGTGCGATGCCAGGCGCTGGACGGCCGGGTCGCCGCCTTGACCCACGATCGGCCCACCGTGTGGAGGTGGCGGTATTCCTCGAGGGTGAATTCATCGCGCCGCATGGTCTTGAGCTTGGGACGGTCATCGAACCGCTGGCTGGCGGGCACGTAGCGCTTCTTGATCGCGTAGTTCATCACCGCGGCGAAGATGGACATCTCGAAGCGGATGGTGGAATCGCTGATGAAGGCCACCGTGCGGCTCTCGGCCGGCGCTGCGGCGGCGGCCGGTCGGTGCTGGCGGAAGCCCCGGGTCTCGATGGCCTTGGCCCGGATGGCGGCCTCGCGGGCGTCAAACTCCGCAGCTCTTTCGGCCGAGACTTCGCGCATGCCGTTGCGCGCGTGGCGGCCGGCGCCGGTCTCGCGCCGCCAGGCCGGATAGCCGGCCCAAAGCTCGTCGCCGATCAGATGTGCCTGGGTGGAGCCCACATAGGTGTCCAGCGCGCTTTCGATCACCGTCTTGAGCTTCTTCGGGCGCTCCTTGCTGATCTCGCCGCGCCTGGCGCGCGCTTCCTGGGTGATGAGGTATTCCTGCGCCACGGCGCGGAAGGGATGGTTAAAGACGGGGATGCCATGCTTGAGCATGGCTCGGATCTCGACCTCCTGTTCGGCGGCGAGATGGCGCGCGACGCCGATGTCGGCGGTCTTCAGGGAGATCGTCTTGTAACGGTCGGCCTTGGGCAGCTTGACGCGGCAGTACCAGTTGCGGTGGTCCACGTCCGCGCGTCGGAAGATGATAAGGCCGGGCTTGAGCACTTCCTTGTCGGTTACGAACGCCATGACGCCACTCGCACTGTGCAGGTTCCGTGCAGGCCGCGGCGCTAAGTCATTGATTGGCCGTTCCTGTGTAGGCAAAGTGCGGGAAAAATGAAGCAGAAATGTGTTGGAAAAACAAAATGATAATTAAGATTTGTCATCCCGGCCGGAGCGCTCGCAAGAACGCGCAGCGCCGGGACGGAAAGGGGGATGGTTGTGCGAACGGGCTTACCCTCGAGGCGGCTCAGCCGCCGTCCAGCGCCGCGGCGATCTCGGCCTCGGTGAGGCCCGCCTCGCGCAGCACCTCCGCGCCGTGCTCGCCGAGCCGCGGGGCCGGGCCGGCGGGGCCGATGTCGAGGCCGGGAAAGCGCACCGGGCTCGCCGGGGCGAGGAAGCTGCCGCCGACGCCGTCCGGCTGCTCCACGAAGCAGCCGGCGGCGTGCGCCTGGGGGTCCGTCTCCACCTCGGTCAGGGTGGCCAGCAGCCCCCAGCCGAGGTCGGCGCGGTCCAGGCGGGCCCCCGCCTCCTCCAGCGTCAGGCGCGCGAAGGCCGCGTCGATGGCGCGGCGCAGCGCCTCGTTCAGCGCCGGGTCCGAGACCGGCGGCAGGCACCGCGGATCGTCGGCGTACTCAGGAAGGTCCAGCGCCCGCATCAGCAGCGGGAAATCGGCCTTGCCGCGCGGCACCAGGCCGATCCAACGATCGTCGGCGGTGCGGAAATAGCCGGCGTTGGCCACCGGCCGCTCCCGGCGCGGCACGGCGGTGTGGGCGGCCCCGTAGCGCAGGTGGTTCGCGAGGTCGGCGCCGATGGCGTAGACGCCCACCCGCAGCAGAGAAACGTCCACCAGGCGCCCGCGTCCCGTCCGGTCGCGCTCGCGCAGCGCCGCCAGCACGCCGGCCAGGGTCGCGATCGAGGCGGTGTGGTCGCCGAACCCCGGCCGGTTGGGATAGGGCTCCTGGTCGCGGGGGATGGTGGCGCGGCCGGCGCCGCTGCGTCCCCAGAAGACGGTCATGTCGAAGCCGGGCTTGTCGGCCTCCTCGCCTTCGAGGCCGAAGGCGGTGATGCTGGCGAACACCAGGCGCGGAAACCGGTCCTTCAGCGAGTCGTAGTCGAGCCCCAGCCGCTTCTGGCCGCCGGGCCGGAAGTTGGTGATGAGCACGTCGGCGCCCTCCAGCAGCGCCAGCATGGCGCGCCGCCCGGCCGGCTTGCCCACGTCCAGGGCGACGCTGCGCTTGCCGCGGTTGTCGAGGGTGAAGGAAGGGCCGGCCGGCTCTCCGGTGCTGGCGTCGTACTGGGCGGCGCGGACCGGATCGCCGGTGGGCGGCTCGACCTTGATCACGTCGGCGCCCCAGTCGGCCATGATCGCCGCGCAGCCGGGCCCGGCCAGCCACCCGGACCAGTCGATGACCTTCAGCCCGGACAGAAGCATGGCCGCCTCCCCGCCTCCCCCTCTCATGGCGCGCACGCCCGCGCATCGTCAACCAGCCCCCGCAGGCGCACGAACGTCGTTCGCGCCTCCCGCGCCGCCGGACGCAATTTCTCCAAGACGCATTGCGCGCAATCGGTTGTATGACGTCGCCCAGACCCCACGGAGAACTCCCCATGCTGAAGACCCGCGAACTCGGCCGCTCGGGCCTGAAGGTTTCCGAGATCGGCTACGGCTGCATGGGTCTTTCCGGCGTCTACGGCTCGGCGGACGAGGCCGAATCCATCGCCACTCTGCACCGGGCGCGCGAGCTCGGGGTCACCTTCTTCGACACCGCCGAAGTCTACGGCCCGTTCCACAACGAGGAGCTGATCGGCCGCGCCTTCAAGGGGCGCTGGGACGGGGTCGTCATGGCCACCAAGTTCGGCTGGAAGGTCGAGAACGGCCGCAACACCGGCGTGCCCAACAGCCGGCCCGAGCGGATCCGCCAGGTGGCCGACGAGAGCCTGCGCCGGCTGGGCTGCCCGCGCATCGACCTCTTCTACCAGCACCGCGTGGATCCGCAGGTGCCCATGGAGGATGTCGCCGGGACCGTCGCCGACCTCATCAAGGCCGGCAAGGTGGGCGCCTTCGGCCTCTCGGAGGCGGGGCCCGCCTCCATCCGCCGGGCCCACGCCGTGCAGCCGGTGGCGGCGCTGCAGAGCGAATACTCGCTGTTCGAGCGGGGCCTGGAAGAGGCGATCATCCCCACCCTGCGCGAGCTGGGGATCGGGCTCGTGCCCTTCTCGCCGCTGGGCCGAGGCTTCCTCACCGGCAAGGCGCCGCGCCCCGAGGAGGCGGAGGCCGGCGACAACCGCCGCCGCCAGCCGCGCCTCACCGGTGACAACTATGATGTCAACCTCGCCAAGACCCGCGTCATCCACGAGCTCGCCGCCGAGAAGGGCGCCGCGCCCGGCCAGATCGCCCTCGCCTGGCTGCTGCACAAGGGCCCCGACATCGTCTCCATCCCCGGCACCCGGCGCATCGCCAACCTGGAGGAGAACGTCGGCGCGGCGCAGATCAGCCTCTCGCCGGACGAGATGCGCCGCCTCGAGACGGCCCTGCCGCCGGGCGTCGCCCAGGGCCCGCGCTACACCCCCGAGATGCTGAAGCTGGTGGAGCGCTGACGCGCGCGGCGCGGGTTCGTTCGTCAACCGGCGCGCTTATATTGAAGGCGGGGCGCGGGCGGCGGGGGTTTGGCCTTGGCCGCCGCGTCCGGAGGCGAACCCGATGACCCGAACGATGCACCTGGCGGCGATCCTGGCGTTCGGCGCCGGCGTCGCCGTCGCCAGCGCCGTGCTCGCCCAAGGCGCCAGCCCTCCCGCCGCTGCGCCGTCAGCGCAGCCCAACGTGTTGGACGCCGCCGCGGCCGCCGAGGCCGCCAGGCGCAAGCAGGCGCGCGACAACCCACCCACCTACTCCGTGCCGGCCCCGCCCGGCAGTTCGTCGTCCGGCGCCTATCTGCCCGGCGTGGTGGGCGGCTACGTCAAGTCGGCCACCGTCTGCGCAACGGTGGGCTGCGATGACGGCCCGCAGGTGACCCCACCGTCGGGCCCTCACGCCGACCCCGACAATCCCCCTCCCCCGCCCAGCATCAACCCAGGACCGCATCACTAGGGCGGGTTGAGTTGGGGCTGAATCGCTCCTCTCACCGTCACCCAGGACGGCCTGCAAGGCCGATCCGGGGCCGGACCCTCCGGTCCTCAGACGAACTTTAGCTTGGCGTCGCCCGTCCGGCCTCCCTCGCCCGGGGTGACCGGCTGGATTGTTCGGTCCTATCTCAACGCGCTTGGGGCGGGCTCCTTCTCACGCCTCGTCCTCGCCCTGCGCCGCGCGCGCGCCGGCGCGGCTGGGCGGACCCTTCAGGGCCCATTCGAGCGCGACCCCCGCCAGGGCGCCCAGCAGGGGGCCGGCGACGTAGATCCAGGTGTGGGAGAGGTCGCCGCGCACGAGGTCCGGCCCGATGGACCGGGCCGGGTTCATCGAGGCGCCGGTGAGCGATCCGGCCCAGAGGCCCGCCAGGGCGATGTACGACCCCACTGGGATCGCCGCGTTCGGCCCGAGGAATCCCGCCTGCGAGGCGGTCCCGAGGATGGTGTTCACCAGCACCGTGGTCAGCGCCGCCTCGAGCACCAGCGCCTTCAGGGCCGGCAGGTCGGCCCGGGGCGAGGTCGAGCCCAGCTCGCCCACCGGGCCCAGCAGCCAGGCGAGGAAGGCCGCCGCCAGCACCGCGCCCATGAGCTGGGCGGCGATGTATCCAGGGACCCGGATCCAGGGAAAATTGCGCCGCAGCGCGAAGGCCAGGGTCACCGCCGGATTGACGTGCGCGCCGCTTACCGCGCCCATGAAGTAGATCACCGCCAGGACCATGGCGGCCGGCGCGACCACGGCGGCGGCGGCCGAGACCGTCTGCGGGTCGGTCTTGTGCAGGGCCGCCCCGCCGCAGGCGACGAGGGTGAGGAGGAACGCGCCCCAGAGCTCGGCCAGCAGCCGCCGGGACTCGATCTCCAGGCCCTGCCACCGCTCGGGGCCCGCAGCCCCGCCGTCGGCTTTGGCTCGCGATCTTCGCGCGCGTGTCGGTCTTGCCATTCCAGGCGGCCCAGTTCCGCCGCCAGCCGTCAGAACGGACGATGCGCCAGATGGTTCAGGTTTCGCGATGGGGGCCTTGTTTAGGTGTGCGGGTGCAGCGTCAGGCGCAGCCAGAGCTCGCGGCCACGGTCGACGGAGCAGACGACGGGCGCGGGACCGGCCGGTCCGGGAACCGGCCCGCCGGCGATGATCCCCCGCCCGAAAGCTCCGGCGGCGCCGTTCGCGTTCCGGCAAAAGCCGGTGGTCAGGGTGTCGGCGAGATCCTTGCCGATGAAGGCGAGCTCCCACCGGTCCTGCGGCCCGCGCAGCAAGAGGCTGAGGTCGGTCTTGATGAAGGCGCTCTGATCGTACCCGAACACCGCATCGCCGTACTTCGTGGAGTAATGCTGGTCGTTGCTCAGGACCAGCGTGAGGCCGCGGCCGATGGGCCTTTCGTAGTCGAAACCGAAATTGACCTGCCATCGCGGGGCGCGGGGCAAGGGCGTCTTGGAGAGATCCTGGGCGGTGAAAAGGCCGGTGGCGGGGCTGAACAGGCGATTGCATCCCTGGGCGATGGTCTGGCCGGTGTAGCAGGGCGCGTTCGCGAAGGTCTTGTAGCGGGCGTTGTTCCAGTTTCCAGCCGCGCGCAGGCTGAGCCCGGCGATCGTCGCCGGCTGGAAGACGACGTCGAACTCCACCCCCGACACATCGGCGGCCGCGGCGTTGAGGGTCCGCCCCTGAGGAAGGCCAAGCGCACTGAGGGTGGTCGTGGGTACTTGCAGGCCGGCGTAGCGGTAGTCGTAGGCCGCGAGATCCATGGCCAGATGGCCCTGGAAGAGCCGCGCCTTGAGGCCGGCCTCGCCGCCTTGCGCCGCTTCGCCGCCGAAGGCCGTGTCCTGGCCGGGAGAGGCCGGGAAGGTCACGCTGAAGGACCCCGGCTTGTGGCCCTGCTTCAGCGCCGCGAAGAGCAAGGCGTTTTCACCGAGCTTGTAGCTGAGGGTGGCCTCGGGCGAGATCTTCGCCGACTGGACGACCGGCCGGGCGAGCGGGACATAAACCGGCGCCCCGGATGCGAGGTCGGTGGCCACATCGCTGCGCCGGTCGTTCTCCCAGCGCGCGCCGAGGCCGAGCTCGAGGCGCCGGGCGATCACCCACCGCGCCTGGCCGAACACCGAGTAGGTGGTGGCCCTGAGATCCTGCGCGCCCTTGGCGAGCAGCGGCGGCAGGCCGAGGGCCCGGTTCCCGGCGAATCCCACCAGGTTCTCCAACGACCCGGTCTCGTAGTAGCCGCCCAGCGTGAAGTTCGGGCCCCGGCTGAAGTCGCTGGTGAGCCGCACCTCCTGGCTGAAGGAGGCCAGCCTGAAGTGGACGTTCACGCCGAACTCCGGAGCGGCGAAGGTGCTGTCCAGCGTGTTCGCCACGCCCCGGCTGTGGAGGTCGTAGTATCCGGTCACCGAGGTGAGCGTCAGATCCGGACGGAGGCGGTAGTTGAGCCCAAGGCTGCCGAAGGCTTCCGTCGCTTGAAAAAATGGCGTGCCGCCGCCTTCGATCTGCGGGAACGCGGCGGGATTGAAGCCGACCAGCCTGTGGGTCCTGTCGAGCCTGCAGTCCTCTCCGCCGCCGATGAAGGGCGGCAGGCCCGGGAGCGCGCCCACGCCGCCCGGACAGAGGACGTACTGCGGCGCGCCGGCGTAGAGCGTGCGGCTATGGGAGAGGTTGAGCTTGAGGCGGGCGTCGAACCGGTCCGTAGGATCCCAGAGCGCCGTGCCCCGGACCTGATAGCCGGCGGATGGATAGAGATAGCGGGAGGCCGGGTCGCGGGCGCCCGAGGCTGCGAGCCCCGTCGCCGGGTTGCTGAAATATCCCCTCTGCGTCGTGTAGAGACCGGCGAGGCGGAGCCTGAGGTTCCGCGCCACGGGGCCCGAGGCGATGAGCTCGCTGCGCCACGCGTCGGCCTCGAAATCATGCCCGGTCCGGGCGATCAGCTCGGCCCGGTCGGTGGGATCGGCGGTTCGGATGGAGATCACGCCGGCCGTGTTCGCCTTGCCATAGAAGAGCGGCTGCGGCCCCTTGAGCGCCTCGATCTGGTCGACGTCGAAAAGGCCGTTCGCGAAGGCGACGCCCTGGCTGAGCTGCAGGCCGTCGATGACGAGGCCGACCGGCTGGTCGGCGGCGGGATCGAGCGCCACCACGCCCATGCCGCGCAACGACACCTGCGTGCCGAACCCGGGGCCGAACTGGGCCAGCGTCAGCCCCGGAACCAGGGAGGCGACGTCCCTCAGGTCGTTGACCTGGCGCCGCTCGAGGTCGCGCCGGCGCAGCACGGTCACCACCACCGGCGTGCTCAGCACCGCTTCGGGCATCTTGCGCGCGGTGACGATGACGGCCGAGACGGGAGTCGTGTCGTCCTGCGCCTCCGCCGAGGAAGCCGGGACCAGCGCGCAAGCGCTCGCAGCCACCATGAGGGCGGCCACGAACGCGCCTCTCCTCACCGCGCCCCCTGTGGCGGGATATTCGCCACGCGCGCCTCTTCGGCCCGGCAGTCGTACGGGAGCGACGGATCGCTGCAGAAGTCCGGCAACACCCCCCGCGCCCGCCAGTAGCGGACGAAACCGGCACGCGCGGCTATGGGCCAGAAGCGGCGGTCGCGCTGCAGCGGACCCGACGGCCCCTCGAACAGAAAGCCGGGTTCCGAGGCGAGGGCCAGATGTGGAACCTTGGCGAGGTCGTCCAGCATGGCGAAGGCCGCGTCGAGCCGGCCGAGCGCCACGGCGCCGAGGACCGGATAGCGGAAATACAGCTGATGGTGACCAACCGCGGCCTTCATCGCCGCGAGCGCCGTCTCGGCGTCGCCGGGCTTTCCCGACTTGCGCGCCGCGAGGAAGAGGTCCAGCGCCCTGACGCCTTCGGCCCCGATGGGAATGCCGCAGCCGCATATGTTGTAGGTGTCGACAGGCTGGTGAAGCAGGACGGACGCAGCCTCGGGGGCGCCGCTGAAGGCGGCGAGCTCGAACTGGACCCGCCGCGTCTCAACGTGATCGGGATGCAGACTGACCGCCCGCTCGATGGCGCGTCTGGCGAGTTCCGGCGAGCCCATCGCATAGAGCGTCTCGGCATACCGCTGCTGCAAGGGCGCGGCGAGCGGCTCCAGCGCCAGGCCCCTCAGGCAGAAGACCAGGGCCTCCCGCGCCAGCCCGACCGCGTCCAGCATGCTGCACCTCCGCATGGCGAGGAACGGAAAACCGGGCGCCTTGGCCGAGCCTTCGATAAGCACGTCTTCCGCCGCGGCGAGGTCGCCCGGCGCAGCCAGTCGGGTCACCCTGAAAAGCGTGTCGTAGGCGGCGCCGGCGCCCGCGGCGTTGGTCTTGATGGCCGTCTGCGCTTCCTGCCGGGCCCGTTCGAACAGCGGCCCGCGCTCGCCGGGCGCGCCCATGAAGCTCTCGAGCAAGAGGGCCAGCGCGAGGTGGGCCCGCGCGGCGGCGTAGTCGGGCGCCCTGGCCACCGCTTCCTCCAGGAGGCGTCGCGACTCGCCCTGCCTCACGAGCGTAGGGTCGGCGATGTCGTGGTGGGCCTGAAGGAGAAGCGCCAGCGCCGGGGGATCGCGCCGGGCCGCATCCTCCTGGACCTCCTTGAAGGTCCCGATGGCTTCACCGGCCGCCGCCGCCACCTCCAGCTCGAGCGCCGCATCATTCGCCAACGGGCGTCTGAACTGCTGAGCCCATAGGGTGACGTGGCGGACGGGATCCTCCAGCGAGGCCTGGACACGCCAGCCGCCGTCGTCGCGGCTGACGGTTCCGCTGAGCTTCACGTCCGGCGGGCCGGCGCCGTGGCCGTCGGCGGGATTGAGGAGGGTGACGCCCGCGACGTTGTCCTTGAGGACGTCGGCCACCTCGTCGCTCAGCCGCGCGGCGAAGTCACGGCTCGCTAGGTCCGCCTCCAGGGCCTGAAAGGACGCCAGCTCCACGCGCGGGGCGGTCGGCCGCGGGTGGTGGGCGAGCAATCCCATCCAGGCGCCGGCGCCCGCCAGCGCCGCGGCGGCCGTTCCGGCGGCGATCCACAGCCAGAGCCTCGCCGGACCGCGGCTTCGAGGCAGGTCATCCGGCTGGGCCGCGGGGGCCTGCCGCGGTCCGGGCTCCAGCCGGTAGCCCACCCCGGCGATGGTCTCGATCTCGAACGGCGGCTCGGGCCAGTCGGCGGCAAGGCGGCGCAGCTGGGCGATGCAGCGGCCGATGGCGTCGTCGCTGATGGAGAGCCCGCCCCAGCAGCGCACCACCAGCTCGTGTTGGGACACCACCTCATGGGGCGAATGGGCGAGCGCCACCAGCACCTGCATGACGCGCGGCTGCAGGACCCGGCGGACGCCGTCGCCCTCGACCTCGCGCCGCGAGGGCCGCACCCGAAGCGGCCCCAGCGTGAAGTCCGCCTCCCGCGCCAAGTCGATCCGGCTCGGCGGGATGAGGGCTTGGGCGAGCTTGTCCATCCAGGTCCCGGCCGCGCTTTCAGAGGCTTAGCTATACCATGCGCGTCCTGGCGGCGCAGCAGATGCGCTTTCTGCGGGAAGCGCCGCCCGCGGTCGCGCCGGCCCCGCGGCGCCCGGCGGCGGGCCCTCCGGCGTCCCAGCCCCCCCGCAACGGACCCTTGATCGGCCAAAGATCGGCAGCTGATCGGCGAGAAGTCGGACCCGGGTTCGCCGGCGGCGACGCATACTCCCGCAAGGCCCTGGGGGCGGCCCAGGTGTCGGATTTGCAAGGAGATTTTCTATGCATTGGTTGTCGAAAAACGCGTTTTGCGGTCTTGCGGCGGTGGGCGTCGCGGCCGCGGCGGCGCCGGCCTTCGCTGGGTGCGGCGTCGGGGGCCCGGTGCAGCCCGCCGTCTTCTCGTCCGCTTCAGGCGGGGCGGGCCTGACGCCGGCCAACCTCGGCGCCCAGGGCATCGTGGGGATGTGGAGCGTGCAGTTCCTGGCCAACGGCGGGGTGTTCGACACCGCCTACGCCCAGTGGCACTCCGACGGCACCGAGCTGATGAACAGCCTCGGGCGCACGCCGGCCAGCGGAAACGTCTGCATGGGCGTGTGGACCCAGACCGGACCCTTCAGCTACCACCTCAGGCACCTCGCCCTGAGCTTCGACCCGGCCACCGGAAAGCCGGACCACCGGGACGTGATCTCCGAGGACGTGACAGTCGATCCCAGGGGCCAGAGCTTCAGCGGCCCCTTCACCATCGACGCCTACGACCCGAAGAGCGGCGCCCAGGTGGCGCACATCGCCGGGACCATCAACGGGCAGCGCGTCAATCCCTGACGACGCAGCCCGCCTGGCCCGGCTCTTCGCGCCCTCCCCTCCGCGAGCCGGGCCAGGCGACCCCGCATCCAAGGTTCGCGCGCCATGCATCCGAAACGCTTTTGGCCAGCCCTGGCGGGCGCGGCGGCGCTCGTCGCCGGCCAGGCCGCCGGGCAGGGTCCCGGCCTGCCTCCGCCCGGCGCCGTGGTCGCCGCGCCCGGCTGGATCCCGGCGGCGCCGATGATCCCGGCAGGCGCGCCGCCCGCCGGCCCGGCCGTCGGCGGCCCGGCGCACGGACTGATCGCCGGCATGGGCGAGGTGTTCGAGGTCGTGCCGCTGAAGTACGCGGACGTCAGCGAGGTGGTGGGGCTGCTCACCGGCGACGCGAGCCTGAAGCCCAACGACAACTTCACCCCCCAGGAGCCGAACTTCGGCTCGTCCGGCGGCGGTCAGGGCTACTACGGCGGAGGCGGCCTGCCCCAGTCGCCGTTGGCGGCCGGCTACAGCCCCGGCGGCGCCCCCAGCGAGTCGCTGGGTCAGACGGCCAACGACATGATCGGCGTCGACCGGCGCCTGAACGCGGTGATCCTGAAGGGGCCGCCCGAGGTGGTGGCCGCCCTGAAGGCGCAGATCGCCAAGCTCGACCGGCCGGTGACCAGCGTGGTGCTGGAGACGGTGTTCGTCGAGCTCACCCAGACCGGCGCCCGCAACCTCGGGCTCGACCTCAACAACGCCAACAACCAGATCGCCTCCGGGGCCTGGGTCTACTCGAGCGGCTTTCCCGGCGTCACCGAAACCCCGTTCCCGGGAGGCTTCACCGGAAGCGCCCAGGCGGCGCTCTACGCCCAGATCGCCAAGGGCGAGGGGCGCATCATCTCCAAGCCCCGCATCGCCGCCCAGAGCGGCCAGACCGCCAAGATCGTCACCGGCGACGCCCTGCCGATCCTCACCTCCATCGCCATCTCCGGCGTCAACGCCGTGCAGCAGCAGGTCCAGTACGTGAACGTTGGCGTCACCCTGCAGATCGCCCCCCGGGTCACCGAAGACGGCGTCGTCACCTCCCACGTGTTCGCCGTGGTCTCCAGCGTCACCGGCTTTTCCCAGGGCTATCCCACCATCAGCCAGCGCGAGGCTTCCACCTCGGCCACCGTCAAGGACGGCGAGTCCTTCGTCATCGGCGGCCTCACCCAGGAGACCTCCCTGTCGCAGCACACCAAGCTGCCGGTGCTGGGCGACGTGCCGCCCTTGAGCCTCCTGTTCGACAACGTGCACGCCAGCAAGACCAAGACCGAGCTCTATGTGGTGATCACCCCGCACGTGGTGCGCGGGGGCCAGGCCGCCGCCCCCGTCCCGCCGGGCGGACGCTGAGAGCCGCCTCTCACGCGAGCCTCGATCCCGAGCGCCGCCACGGTGTCCAGGAGATGATCGGCGGGAATGGCGAAGTCTCCAGGCGGGGGCGGCGCGAAAACCCTGCGCGTCACGCTCGCCCTGCGCCTTGATCGGGGTCAAGAAGCGCGCTCCAGCGGCCCAGCTTGATTTCGCTCAAGGTTGCGCCGCGCCGGTTCGTGAAGGATCGCCGCCTCTTCACGCGACAAGCAGGAGCAAACCTCGATGCGTTCGATCGCCAGCCTCACGGCTCTGGCCGTGGCCGCCGCCCTGGCCGCGCCGGCCCTCGCCCAGCCGGGCCATCTTGGCCCCTACGACGCCCGTCCCGGGGCGCCGGCCATGCCGCCGGGCTATCAGCCGGGCTACGGCTACGGCAGCCCCCAAGAGCCGCCGCCGGAGGGATTCGGCTCGCGCGACCGCCGCTACGACTTCTCCGCCGGCGCCCAGGCGGAGGACCGCCGCTACGCGGGCGCCGCCGAGCGGTGGGCGGCCGAGAACTGCATCGACCAGCGCAACCAGCAGGCGGCGGGCGCGATGATCGGCGGCCTCATGGGCGCGATGATCGGCGCCGGCGCGGCCGGCCCCCACGACCGCGGCGCCGGGGCGGCGGTGGGCGGGATGCTGGGGGTGATCGCCGGCAGCGCCATCGGGGCCAGCGCCGCCAGCCCCGGATGCCCGCCGGGCTTCTACGCCCGGGCCGGCGCGCCGGCCTTCGCGGCGCCCGGCTTCGGCGGCGGCTACGGCTATGCGGCGCCGCCCGGCTACCGGCCGTGGATCTGGAGCGGCGAGCGCTGGAGCTACCGCCCCTATCCCTACCACCGCTACTGGCAGCGCCACACCGGCTGGGGCGGCCATCGCTGAGCCACAAGGCGGGGGGCGCGGCCCGAGCCCGCCGCGCCCTCGCCCACCGGGGCGGAGCCGCGACGCGGCGTTATGAACCGGCCCGTCCGGCCCCGTTCATCGGCTCGACGTAGAGCGTCTTCACCGCGACATAGGCCACCACCGCCAGGGGCGTGGCGAGCAGGACGCCCAGCGGGCCGAACAGCACCCCCATGGCCAGGACCGCGAACATGGTGATCGCCATGGGAAGCTGGGCCATCTGGCGCAGCGCCAGCGGCGAGACCACGTTGGCCTCGAACTGGGCGGCCGCCAGGTAGACCACCGCGGTCCAGAAGAAGGTCTCGGTCCCGACGCCGGCGGCCGCCAGCAGGCCGGGGACCGCCGCCGCCATGGGTCCGACCACCGGGACGAACTGACCGAGACCAGCGATCAGACCCAATGCGAACGCCGAGGGCGTGTGCGCCAGGGCGAGCCCGACGCCGGTGGTCACCCCCACCAGCAGCATGGAGGCGAACTGCGCCAGCAGCCACTGGCGGAGCGCATCGTGCATGGCCTCCAGCACCTGGCGGGCCCGCGCGCGCGCCCTCGGCCGCAGCAGCAGCAGCGCCCCCTCCACGTAGGAGCCCGGATTGTAGGCGAGGTAGATGCCGGCGAAGGCCACGATCAGGATCGCCGCCACGCTGGCGCTCGCCTGGCCGGCCATCCGCTGGCCGAGCGCCGCGAGCCAGCGCAGGTCCGCGAGCTGGTCGGTCAACCGCTGCAGCAGACCCGGGCCGAGCCCGCCCGCGCCGAGGCGCCGGTCGAGCGTGCCCCAGACCCGCGGGATCAGCTCGATGAGGCTCGCCAGTTGCGCCTCCACCGCTCGCCCGAAGACCCACAGGGCGCCGGCCAGGGCGAGGACGATGCCGGCCAGGACCAGGGAAAGCGCCAGCTTGGGCCTAAGCCGCAGCCGCCGCCCGAACGGATCGGCGAAGGCGTGCAGGACGACCGCGAACAGCACCGAGCCGAACGCCATCACCACCACCCCCGACAGCCGCCAGGCCAGGAGCCCGGCCAGCGTCAGGCCGCCGGCGACCAGCACCCCTCGGACGATCGCCCGCTCGAGCCTCGGGCTCCTCCGTCGGTTCAAGCTCGCTCTCCGTCCCGCCGCTCTTTGCGCGCAGATGGCGCCGCCAGCCTTCCGCGCGCCTTGCGCTTCGTCAACAAAGCCGCCAGCGTCAGCGCACGCGCCGGCGTTGCGCAGGATCAATGCGGCCTCCAGCGGCGACGCTTAGGCCTCGGCGCCAAAGACGAGGGCGGATCATGCGGCGTCACTGGCTATGGAACCTCACGCTCGCCGGCGCGGCGGCGGCCGCGGTGGGCGGATGCGAGAAGCACGGCGCGCCCGCCGCCGGCGCGCCCGAATACCTGCACGACGCCCTCAGCGGCGATATCCGCGCCCAGGCGATGCTTGCCGACTGCTACGGCAGCGACAGCCGCTGCCTCATGGGCCTGGGCCACGATCCGGCCCTGGCCTGCGCCTGGCGCGGCGTCCGGCTCGCCTCCAGGCGCCCGGAGCTGTCGCTGGCCGACGAGACCCTCTTCCGCAGCAGCTGCGCCCTTACCGATCCGACCCAGGCCCAGCGCGCGGCGATCGGCTTCGCCGACCTGGTCTCGCGCGTCTACCCGGGGGCCGCAACCGATCTGGCGCAGGCCACGGCCCCCGCCTCGCGGGCGGCGCTCTACCCCTCCATGGCCGCGGTGCGCGCGCGGGTGAACCTCGCCCTGGCGCAGAACAAGCTCGGCGATCAGTTGCCGGCCTTCGGTCCGCCCGCCCCCGGCCAGGCCGGCGATCTCGGCTGGTCGGCCTGCAGCGCGAGCGTCTGCCTCGAAGGCGCCACGCCCGCCTTCGGCGGCGGGGTGCTCGGCTATCGCGTCGAGGTGCTGGGAACCGCGCCGGGACGTGCGGCCGCCGCGGCGAGCCTGGCCGCCGCGGGCCTGGAGGCGCCGTCGGCCGCCAAGCTCCTCGCCGCCGCCGGGGCTGGCGGCGCGCGCCAGGGACCGGTGTGCTGGACCGCCGGCCAGGACGCCCGCGGCGCCTTCGCCGCCGCCAGCCCCTGCGGCGCTCACGCCGGCGGCAAGGGTTAGAGTCCGCGCTTAAGTCCGTCTATGTCCGCGCAAGCAGGCCAGGGCCTTATTCCACGATCCTCAAGGCCGGCGGGCGCCCCTTCCCGTTCGCCGCCCGCCGCAGCAGGTCGAGCCCCAGGAGCGCGGCGCCGGCCGCGCCCACGGCCACCGCGACGTCGGCCGGACCGATGAGGGCGAAGTGGAAGAGGGCGCGCAGCGGCGGCAGGCCGACGACCAGGGCCACCGCCCCCAGCGCCCCGGCCAGGATCAGGGCCAACGGCAGGTTCGGGCGCAGCAGCGCCCCCACCACCGATCCGAACGACCGGCTGGCGATCACCAGGGCGAACACCGAGAGCACCAGGGCGAGGAAGGTCACGGTGCGCACGGCGTCCATGCCCAGCCCCTCCCAGAGCGTGAAGGCGTAGACGCCGCCGCCGGCGGCGAGCGCCAGCAGGCCCTGCCCCAGGCCCTCGACCATGCGCCGGCGGGGCAGCAACGGCGTGTCCGGCGCGCGCGGCGGGCGGCGCATGACGCCCGCTTCCTCGGGCTCCATCTCGAAGGCGATGGAGCAGAGGGGGTCGATGACCATCTCCAGGAAGGCGATCTGGGCGGGCGCCAGGAACACCGGCAGGCCCAGCAGCAGCGGCGCGAGCGCCAGGCCCGCGATCGGCACGTGCACCGCCAGGATGAAGCCCATGGCCTTCTGGAGGTTGTCGTAGATCCGCCGCCCCAGCCGCATCGCCCCGACGATGGAGGCGAAGTCGTCGTTCAGCAGGATGAGGTCGGCCGCCGCCCGCGCCACGTCGGCGCCGCGCCCGCCCATGGCGATCCCGATGTCGGCCGCCTTCAGCGCCGGCGCGTCGTTGACCCCGTCGCCGGTCATCGCCACCACCTCTCCGGCCGCCTGCAGGGCCCGGACGATCCGCAGCTTCTGCTCCGGGAGGATGCGGGCGAACACCCGGGCCTCGCCGATCCGCCCGGCGAGCTCCGCGTCGGTGAGCCGATCGAGCTCGGCTCCGGTGACGGCGCGGCCGGCCTGGATCCCCAACTGGCGCGCGATGGCCAGGGCGGTGGCCGGATAGTCGCCGGTGATCATCGCCACGCGCACCCCGGCCGCGCGGCACTGGGCCACCGCGGCGGCCGCATCCGGACGCAAGGGGTCCGCCAGGCCGAGGAGCCCGAGCAGGTTCAGCGGCGCGCCGGCGGCGGGCGTCCAGGAGGCCGGCGCGAACCCCTCGGCCACCCCCAGCACCCGCATCCCCTGCGCCGCCATCCGCTCCACCGCCGAGAGCACCTTCGCCGCCTCGCCGGGCGCGAGGGCGCACAGGCGGATGATCGCCTCCGGGGCGCCCTTGGCGGCGATGTAGCGCGGCGCCCGGCCGGGCTCGGCCCAGACCTGGCTCACCGCCATCAGCTCCCGCGAAAGGCCGAAGGCCTTCTCGAGCGTCCGCTCGCCGGCCGGCGCGTCCCAGCCGGCGCAGGCGTCGTGGAACGCTTGTTCCATGGGATCGAAGGGATGGACGGCGCTCGCCATGAGACCGGCCCTCGCCAGCGGACGGGCCGAGGCCGGCAGCGGTTCGCCGGTTCCCCACTCCCCTAACCCCTCCGGCGTCCAGGCCGCCGCCAGGCGCATGCGGTTCTGGGTGAGGGTCCCGGTCTTGTCGGTGCAAAGCACCGTGGCCGCCCCCAGCGCCTCGATGGCCGAGGCCTGCCGCGTCAGCACCTTGGCCCTGGAAAGCCGCCAGGTCCCCATCACCATGAACACCGAGAGCACCAGCGGGAATTCCTCGGGCAGCATCGCCATGCCCAGCGCCACCCCGGCCAGCACCCCGTTCAGCCAGCCCTCCCGCGACAGGCCGAACAGCACCACCACCGCCAGGCAGACCGCGAACCCGGCGGCGCCCACCAGACGGACCAGCCGTCGCGTCTCGCGCACCAGCTTGCTCGGCTGCGAGACGATCGACTCCAGGGCGTGGCCGAGCTTGCCGAGCGCGCTGCGCGGGCCGGTGGCGGTGACCTCGGCGAGGCCCAGCCCGCGCACCACGAGGCTGCCTGCGAAGACGAAGGGGGTGTCGTCCCCGCCCGGCGCGGCCGGCGCCGGCGTCCCTAGCGTGGCGCGCTTGCGCACCGGGACGGACTCGCCGGTGAGCAGGCTCTCGTCGACCTCGATCTCGTCCCCCTGGCGCAGCAGGCCGTCGGCGGGCGCCCGCTGGCCCTCTGCGATCTCGACGATGTCGCCCCGCACCAGCAGGGTGCTGGAGAGGCGCAGCCGCTTTCCGTCGCGCATCACCGTGGAGACCGGCGCCGCCAGATCGCGCATCGCCGCCAGCACGCGTTCGCTGCGCAGCTGCTGGGCGACGGAGATCGAGATCGAGAGGCAGGCGAAGACCATGAGCAGCCACGCCTCCTTCGGATCCCCGAGCGCCAGGTAGACGGCGCCGGCGGCCAGCAGCAGCGCGAACATCGGCTCGCGCAGCACCTCCAGCAGGATCGCGCCGAAGCTGCGGCGGTCGCGGTCGGGCAGCCGGTTCGGCCCCTCTTCCTCGAGCCGCGCCTCGGCGAGCGCCTGGGTCAGCCCGGCCAGCTCGGCCGGCGTCGTCACATCCATCGGATCGCTCGGGTCGCGCGCGCCTCGGTAAGCCGGCGCCGGGCTTCTTCTGCGGCCAGGAGCGCCCGACGCCATGACCTGCGTCAACTCCGTCGGACGGGGGCGCGCTTACGTAGACACCCTTAGTTGCCCGTGAGGTCGCCGCAGCCTCTCATCGGCAGGGCGAAAAGGAGGAAGTCATGAGTCCTCTGCGTGCGGCCAGCGCCTGCGCCGCAACCATCCTGACGGCGATGCTGGTCGGGGCCCCGGCGAGCGGCCAGCCGGGCGGTCACGGCATGATGGGGAGCAGCTGGTGGGGCGGCCGCGGCATGATGGGGGGCGGCTGGCAGCGCCATCACTACGCGATGATGGCCGGCGTCCCGGCGCCCTACGCCGGCTACAAGAACCCGCTTCCCAAGACCGCCGCCACCCTCAGCCGGGGCGCGGCGGTCTATGCGCAGAACTGCGCCGGCTGCCACGGCGAGAAGGGACACGGGGATGGCCCGGCGGCCGCCGGCCTCACGCCGCGCCCGGCCGACCTAGCCTGGGTGAGCGCCATGCCGATGGGCCAGTGGGACGCCTTCATGTACTGGACCGTGGCCGAGGGCGGCGGCGCGCTCGGAACCGCCATGCCCTCGTTCAAGGCCAGCCTCCCAAAGCGCGACATCTGGTCGGTGATCGCCTACGTGCAGAACGAGCTGCCGCAGTTCGGCGCCGGCGGCCGGCCCTATGGGCCGCGCACTGGCCGCTGGCGTTGCTGCTACTGAGCCGGAGCCTCCGGCGTGGCCTATTATTTCGCGAAGGCGCTCGCCGTCGGCTTCGACAAGGCCGTGGAAGCCACGGTCGACGCCTTGAAGCAGGAGGGCTTCGGCCTCATCACTCAGATCGACGTCAAGGCGACCTTCAAGGACAAGCTCGGCCTGGACTTCCGCGACTATCGAATCCTGGGGGCCTGCAATCCGTCGCTCGCCTACGAGGCGCTGCAGCTTGAGGACAAGGTCGGCACGATGCTGCCCTGCAACGTCGTGGTGCAGGCGCTGGGCCCAGCGCGCACCGAGGTCGCCGCCATCGACCCGGTCGCCTCGATGCAGGCGATAGACAATCCGGCCCTCGCGAAGGCGGCCGAGCAGGTCCGATCGAGACTCAAGCGCGTCATCGACTCGCTCTGAAAGCACGGGCCGCGCCGCTCCGTCGGCGCGGGCGCCGCTTGATTCAGGTCAAGGCGTGCTCGGCGCCGCGTTCTAGGCTCGCCGAAACCTGGGGAATGTTCGATGCCTTTCAGAACCCTGCGGGCGACGGCCATGGTGTTGGCGATGGGCGGACCCCTCGCGACCTTGGTCGCCTGCAGCGCGCCGCCCCCGGCCGAGAGTCCACAGTCCGTCGCCGAGGTGCAAGCCATTGTCTCCGCCGCCACGGGCTACGGCGGCGCAGCGCTGGGGCTCGGCGCGACCCCGGCGCAGATCACCGTCACGATCGTGAACGGCCCGGTGGCGGGCCGCTCCGCCGGCGAGCGCCAGACCGACGCCCAACGCGTCGTCTTCGCGGTCGCCAACGCGATCAAGGACCGGCCCGAATTCGGCAAGGTCCATACGGTCCACGTGGATTACGTCACGAGCCAAACGGACGGCGGCGCGCGTAAGGTGGTCGACGGCTTCGACTTCAGGAAAGACCCGCAAGGAGTCTTTCAGCGTCACCAGACCTGAGCGGCGGCCGATGCCGGCGACGCCTCACGTGGAGCGCCACTTCCGCGGCTCGGAATCGGTCCGCGACGTGGTGATCGGCATGGCCGACGGCCTGACCGTGCCCTTCGCCCTGGCGGCGGGCCTCTCGGCGGCGGTGGCCAGCAGCCGGCTGATCGTGACCGCCGGCATGGCCGAGATCGTGGCCGGGGCCATCGCCATGGGGCTCGGCGGCTTCCTGGCCGCGCGGGGCGACGAAGAGCACTACGCCAGCGAGCAGGCCCGCGAGCACCACGAGATCCTGGCCCTGCGCGGCAATGAGGTGAGCGAGGTCCGCAAGGTCTTCGAGGAATTCGGGCTCGAGGGCGCGGCGCTCGAGCCGGTGGTGGCGGCGATCTCCGCCGACCCCGACCGCTGGGTGAGCTTCATGATGCGCTTCGAGCTCGGGCTGGAGCGCCCCGATCCGCGCCGCGCGCCCGTCAGCGCGCTCACCATCGCCGCCGCCTATTTCATCGGCGGCCTCGTGCCGCTGGCCGCCTATTTCCTCGTCCCCTCCGTCAAGGCGGCGTTTCCCCTGTCCGTGGGGGCGACGGCGGCGGCCCTGCTCGTCTTCGGCGCGGTGAAGGGCCGCCTCACCGGCGCCGGGGCGATCAAGTCCGGACTCCAGACCTTGATGGTCGGCGGCCTGGCGGCCGGCGCGGCCTATGGGCTGGCCTCCCTGTTCGCCTGAGCGCAATTGAGGCGGATCAAGGCGAAGCGCCGGGGCAGCGGGCAGGTTGGCGTGCAAGGAGACCCGCCTCATGACCTTCAAAGCCGTGCTGACCCACGTGGCGGACGACCCCGCCGCCCCCGCCCGCCTTCGCATGGCCGAGAGCGTCGCCCGACGTCTCGGCGCCGAGCTGATCGGCGTCGGCGCCCAGGCCCCGTGGCCCTACGCGAACGCGGACGGCGGCGGCGCGGCCTTCGAGGCTCTGGTGGAATCGGCCGAGAAAGGCATAGCGGCCAGCGAGCAGCTCTTCCGCGAGCGGCTGGCCGGGTCCGGGATCGCCACCTCCTGGCGCTCCGAGGTCGGCTACCCCGACCTCGTCCTGCCGCGCCTGGCCTGCGCGGCGGACCTGGTGCTGGGCTATCGGACCTCCGGAGACCTCGACCGATCGCTCCAGGCCGCCCCCGACAGCCTGGTCATGGAGAGCGGGCTGCCGCTGCTGCTCATGCCCGCCGAGGAGACGGCGTTCCTGGGCGAGGCCGTGCTGGTGGCCTGGAAGAACACCCGCGAGACCCGGCGGGCGCTCTCGGCGGCGCTGCCACTCATCAAGCGCGCCCGGCGGGTGCTGGTCGCCGCGGTCTGCCGCGAGCCGGAGGTCGCCGCCGCGGAAGCCGAGCTCGCCGAGGTCGCCCGGCGCCTGGCCCGCCACGGCGTCACCGCCGTCACCCTCGCCGAGGCGGCCTCGGGGCCGACCGGCGAGCGGCTGCGGCGCCTCGCCGAGACCGATCGCAGCGACCTGATCGTGGCCGGCGCCTACGGCCATTCACGCCTGCGCGAGTGGGTGCTGGGCGGCGTCACCCGCACCCTGATCGCCGAGGCCCGCCCGTACGTGTTCCTGAGCCACTGACGCAAGTCGCACCCCTTCGTTCCGCCGGCCGCCCGCTCCGGCAGGCCCTGAGGTCGCGAACGGCAAAATAGTGCAATGAATAGAATGGTATAAAGAATAGCCGGCGCAGGCGCCAGCTATAACCCGTTCGACCTCCGGCCTTCCTTGACCTCCCGGCAGAAAAGGCCAATCTCGTTTACTACGCAGAACGGAGCCAGCCGCATGAGCACCGCCCTCGCCCCCCGCCTCGAAGACCTCGAGGACAAGAGCTTCGATCCCTTCGAGGTTGAGAAGCTCTCGCACGGCCGGGTGCTCGACCCCTATCCGACCATCCGCAAACTGATGGCCAAGAGCATGGTCCACAAGGGCCCCTACCGCGAGCTCTTCGACGTCGTGCCCAACGTGCAGATGGCCGGGCTGCCGCAGTACACGATCTTCGGCTACGACACCCTGCAGAAGGTGCTGCTCGACCCAGAGACCTACACCAACGCGGAGGCCTTCAGGCGCACCCTCGGCGTCTCGTTCGGCCACACCGTCACGGTGATGGACCCGCCCGAGCACACCCGCTTCCGGCGCATCTTCCAGCGCGCCTTCCTGCCCCAGGTGGTGGCCAAGTGGGGCGAGACGGTGGTGGACCCGGTGGTGAACGACCTCATGGAGGGCTTCATCCATCGCGGCGAGGCCGACCTCATCGAGGAGTTCACCCACCACTACCCCTTCCAGGTCATCTACCGGCAGCTCGAGATCGGCCCCGAGCAGGCCCCCATCTTCCACAAGCTCGCCATCGCCCAGCTGCTCTCCTCCATCGGCAAGCCGCAGGGGGACGAGGCCACCCGCAAGCTGGGCGCTTTCTTCGCCGAGTTCCTGGAGCTGCGGCGGGCGAGCCCGGGGACCGACCTCATCAGCCACCTCGCCACCGTGGAGGTGGACGGCGAGCGGCTGCCCGACGACGTGCTGATCTCCTTCCTGCGCCAGCTCATGAACGCCGGCGGCGACACCACCTTCCGCGGCACCAGCGTGCTGCTCACCGGCCTGCTCACCCACCCCGAGCAGCTGGCGGCGGTCAAGGCCGACCGCAGCCTCATCCCCCAGGCCATCGAGGAGGCGCTGCGCTGGGAAGGGCCGGTGCTCACCAGCCAGCGCTACGCGGCCAAGGACTCGGTCCTCGACGGGGTGAAGGTGCCCGCCGGCTCCTACCTGGACATCGCTCTGGGCTCGGCCAACCGCGATCCGTCCAAGTTCCCCGACCCCGACCGGTTCGACATCTTCCGCGACCGCACGGTGCGCAACATGGCCTTCGCCGCCGGCCCGCACGTCTGCATCGGCCAGCACCTGGCGCGGGTGGAGATGACCCGGGCGCTGAACGCCATCCTCGACCGGCTGGAGAACCTGCGCCTCGACACCGACAAGCCGCCGCCGGTGATCTACGGCCAGAACCTGCGCTGCCCCGACCACCTCTACGTTCGCTTCGATCCGAGCTGAAGCGCGGGGGCGCAGCCCTCACCCTCCCAGGCGCTGGCGCGCCTGGGCCCCTCCCTCTCCCTGGGGGAGAGGGATACCCAGGAGCGGCCCGTGCGTAACGCTTTCGCCCAGGGAGAGGAGGGACCCCGTGCGTAACCCTCTCCCTCAGGGGGGAGGAAGGACCCGGTGCGTAACCCTCTCCCTCAGGGAGAGGAGGGGCCCCGTGCGTAACCCTCTCCCTCAGGGGGAGGAGGGGCCCCGTGCGTAACCCTCTCCCTCAGGGAGAGGAGGGGCCCCGTGCGTAACCCTCTCCCTCAGGGGGAGGAGGGGCCCCGTGCGTAACCCTCTCCCTCAGGGAGAGGAGGGGCCCAGGCGCGTCAGCGCATGGGAGGTGAGGGCCGGCGGCCCGACCTGGCCAGACGTCACTTCCCCGATGCGGCGGGCGGGCCGGAGATGGCCGCGTCGCGCAGCAGCCGGAGCTCGCGCTTGGCTTCGTCCACCGCCAGGAGGATCGTCGCCACCGAGGCCGCCGCAAGCCCGGCCCGCTTGATCGCCTGGGCCGACAAGGTGATCGCCGCCAGCCGTTGGCCGAGCTCCTCGTAGGCGCTTTCGATCCGGCCCGCATGCTCGCGTCGGGCGGTGGCCAGCTCCGAATGCGCGTGGTCGCGCTCCTGGCGCGCGCGCAAGACGGCGGTGATGTCTTCGTGCAGCACGATGAACCGGGCCGGCGGGCCCTGGTGGATGGCCCTGGCCCGCAGCCGGATGAAGCGCCGGCCCACTCTGAAGGTGGCGTCGAAGGACTCGATCTCGCCGCCGATCAGCCGGCGCAGGCCCTTCTCGGCGCGCTGGGCCCGCGGATCGCCCCGCCGCGCCGACCAGCCGGTGCTTTCCACATAGTTGGCGCCCGGACGCCCGGGAGCATTCACCTGATGACCGGCGTCCCGCCATCTGCGGTTGCATCCGATAATCGCGCCTTCTTCGTCGAGCACGGCGACCTGAGCGTCGAGCGCGTCTAGCGCTTCCTGGGCGAAAGGCTGCAGTACTTCCATCGAGCACCACGCGCACGGCCACAGCTTAGATATGCTTCAGGTTCCGGGGCCTAATCAAGGCGTTGCACTCGGAGGATGAATGGACGCTGAATGGCGGCGGTCCGCAGCCTGGAGAAGCCTCCCCGCCGCTCGACATCCCCGGCCGCCCCGCTATCCTTCGGCCCTCGCCCCTGGAGCGCCGACGATGGACCTCGACCTGCACGTGACGCGGTTTGACTGGGCCGGCTCGCCGGCGGCGATCGGGCCGGGCGTGGCGCGCCTTTCGCGCACCGCCGAGGCCATCGGCGTCAAGACGCTCTCCTTCATGGACCACTACTTCCAGATGGAGGCCATGGCGCCCGCCGAGGACCCGATGCTGGAGGGCTACACCGCGCTCGGCTACGTGGCCGGCGTCACCAGCAAGCTCAGGCTGCGGGTGCTGGTCACCGGCGTCACCTACCGGCACCCCGGCCTGCTGGCGAAGATCGTCACCACCCTCGACGTGCTCTCCGGCGGGCGCGCCGAGTGCGGCCTGGGCGCGGCCTGGTACGAGCGCGAGCACCGGGGGCTTGGCGTCCCCTTCCCGCCCCCCAGCGAGCGCTTCGAGCGGCTCGAGGAGGCCCTGAAGATCTGCCTGCAGATGTGGAGCGACGACAACGGGCCCTTCGCGGGCAAGCACTACCGGCTCGCCGAGACGCTCTGCTCGCCCGCGCCGGTCTCTCGGCCCCGTCCGCGCATCATGATCGGCGGCGGCGGCGAGCGGAAGACCCTGCGCCTGGTCGCCCAGTACGCCGACGCCTGGAATTTCTACGGCTCGCCCGAAGACGTGGCCCACAAGATCGACGTGCTGCGGCGCCACTGCGAGGCCGTGCGGCGCGACATCGGCGACATCGAGGTCACCGTCCTGCTGCGGGCGGAGCCCGACTGGACCGCCGACGACGTGCTCGCCGCCGCCGAGGCCTACGCCGCCGTGGGCGCCGCCACCATCACGGCCGGCGCCCTCGGCCCCGATCCCGCCGCGGCCCTGGAGAAGACCTACGGCGCGGCCGTCCACCGCCTCGCCGCCATTCAGCCGAAGCGGCTCTGAGGGCAAAGACCAAGAACCGCCGCGTTCCACGGGAGAACGAAGATGGCTACGACCCTGTCCGCCGAAAAGGCGATCGAGAAGTACGAAGCCGACATCCGCGCCGAGCGCCAGCGGATCCTCTCCAGCGAGATCGCCAAGGATCCGAGGATCCGCGAGCAGGGGCTCTATTTCCTGCAGTCGATCCAGACGACCGCGTTCAACATGTACGTGGCGCCCCGGCCCCAGTTCCCGGCGCTCTACGTCCATCAGGTGTTCATGCCCTACGAGCTGTCGTGGGGGCTGCCCAGCCCCAACTTCCTCTATCGGTGGTCGTTCCTGGACGGTCGCCACACCTACCGGATCTACGGGAACGCCAAGGGAAATTTCTGGACCAACCTGCAGGTCTTCCACGGCTTCTGGGGCGACGAGGTCATGACCACCATCGGCGTGATCGACTTCGACAACCTGCCCAAAAAGCCCAACGGCGACTACGAGATCTTCCTCGGGCCGAGCCCGCCTGCCGATCCCAAGAGCCAGACCTGGGTGAAGCTCGATCCGGTGGACTCGATCACGGTCCAGGTCCGCGACGCGACCTACAACTGGGCGGATATGCATACGGCCGACATGCGGGTGGAGATCCTCGACCGCGACCCGGACGCCAGCCTGCACATCGACGAGGCCGACTTCGTGCGCCGGCTCGAGAAGGCGACGCGCTGGATGCGCCGCAACGTCGCCTTCGCGGGCGGCTTCCTGAGGTCCGCCCTGACCGGGGACCCGACCCGGCCCATGGGCCCGGACGAGACCGTGGATCCGGCCCTGGTGCGCGACCTTTCCCGGCGCAACCAGTTCCGCGAGGTGACGAGCGCGGCCCCGCCGCCCGGCCAATCGTCGGCCTTCGCCGGCAGCCCGCTCTCCTCTTTCGCGCAGATGGTCTACGACCTGAAGCCGGACGAGGCGCTGATCATCGAGATTCCGCCCATCAAGGCGCGGTTCTGGGACCTGCAGCTCGGCGATCTCTGGGGTCAGACCACCGACTACAGCCACCACCGCAGCTCCGTCAACGGCCACGAGGCGCGCGTCGACGGCGACGGCCTGATCCGCGCCGTGCTCACCGCCGCCGACCCGGGCGTCACCAACTGGCTCGACTACGCCCACGTCCCGATGGGGATGGCCCTGCTGCGCCGCTACCACCTGGAAGGGCGCGGGGCGCCGAAGACGAAGCTGGTCAAGCGCTCCGAGGTCAGGCGCCACCTGCCGCCAGACACCGCCCTCACCAGTCCCGAGGAGCGCCGCGCTGAGATGGCGATCCGCAAGGAGGCCTCGCTGCGGCGGTACGGGTATTAGCGGCGGCCGACGTCGATCGACTGAAGGCGCCTATAAACTTCGTCACCCCGGGCGGAGCGCAGCGAAGACCCGGGGCCGGCCGAGCCGGTTCATAGACAAAGTCCAGCTCCGTGAAGCGCTTCCGGCCCCGGGTCTTCGCCGCTGCGCGGCTGCGCCCGGAGTGACGGCGTGAATCTGTGAACGCCCTGGAGATGACCCTACAGCATCGCCAGCGGGTTGAGGGGGGTGCCCACGGCGCGGGGGAAGTTCAGCGGTGCGCCGCAGAAGAACACCTCGTAGCAGCCGAGCTCGGCGCAGCGCTCGGCCAGGGCGTCGAGCACGAAGAGCTCGCCCAGCGCCATGCCCATGTCGCGGATCGCCACCATGTGGAAGGCCATCAGCGCCCGCCCCTCCTGGCGGGCCACCTCCACGGCGGTGTTGTCGGCGCAGACGGCGGCCACCTCGCGATCGTGCAGCCACTGGGCGCACTCCAGCGTCAGCCCCGCCTGGCGCGGGCCGAGCCGCGTCCGATCCTTGCGCCACTGCCCGAGCTCGCCGGTGCGCAGGATCAGGATGTCGCCCGCGCCCACATCGCAGCCCTGGGCGGCCAGGGTTGCCTCGAGGTCGGCGGGCGTGATCGGGTAGGCCTCCGGCAGGCAGGGCGGCGACAGGCGCCGCGCCACGTCCGCCAGCACCCCGCGCCCGACGATCCCCCGCACCCAGTTGGAGATGGCGCAGTGGTGGGCGCCGCCGGCGTTGATCGTGTCGGCGGGAAAGCCGTTGTAGAGCTTGTCGTCGTACCAGACGTGCGCCAGGGCGTCCCACTGGGTGGACGACTGCAGGGCGAGGATCGCCAGGTCGTCGCTGGAGGAGTGGTGCGGGAAGCGCTCGCCGCTGGGCCCCTCGCCCCGATAGCGGGTCATGCGGTGGATCGGATTGAAGCGGCCGGTGGGCGCCGGCCCGTGCTCGTCGAGCGGCAGGGCCAGCGAGAACACCTCGCCGCGCCGCACCAGGGCGGCGGCCGCCTGGATCCGCTCGGGGGTGATGAGGTTCAGCGTCCCCTTCTCGTCCTGCGGCCCCCAGCGGCCCCAGTTGCTGAGCCGCCGGCCCAGGGCCCGGACCTCCTCCATCGGGTCCTGGGCGTCCATCGGCGCGCCCGGCATCCTAAGCGTCGATCCCGTAGATGCGCCGCGCGTTGCCGCTCGTCACCTTGGCGCGCGTCGCCGCGTCCAGGCCCGCCAGCATCGCCTCGGTCTTGGCCACCGAATGGGGGAAGGTGCTGATCCCGTGCGGATAGTCGGCCGCCCACATGACGTTGTCGGCCCCCACCTCGGGGATGAGCCGCGCGCCCACCTGCTCGTACTCGAAGGTGACCGCCATCTGGCGGCGGAAGTAGTCGCTGGCCTTCAGCGGCAGCTTGGTGGCCGGCAGCAGCGCGCCCCATTCCTGCTGCTGGAAGTCCATCATCTCCAGCACGTAGGGCACCCAGCCGACCCCGCACTCGGCCAGCACGATCTGCAGCTTCGGATGCCGCTCGGCCACCCCCGAGAAGATCAGGCCGGGGATCAGCTCGTCGAACTGCATGTGCACCACCGAGGTGCCGGCCGCCATCCGCCAGCTGCCGGGCTCGATCCGCAGGGTGTGCATGCCCTTGCCGATGTGGAAGTGCAGCACCAGGCCCGCCTCCTCCAGGAACGACCACAGCGGCGCCCAGTAGGGATCGAAGGGATCGTGCGGCCCCGACCAGGGATCGAAGAGCACGCCCTTGGCCGACAGCCGCGCCAGCCGCTGCGCCTCCTCCAGCGCCATCTCCACCGAGTCCTGCGGAAGGCTGGGCGCGGCGATCAGCCGGCCGCCCGACCGGCCGGTGAAATCGGTGACGAACCAGTCGTTGAAGGCGCAGATCACCGCCCGCTTCAGCTCCACGTCGGCGATCGCCATGCCGTTCACCGGCGGGAACAGCACCTGGGCGGCGACGCCGTCGGTGTCCATGTCGGCCAGCCGGTATTTCAGGCTGGTGGGGCGGAACACGTCCGTCTCCGGCTCGGTGGGAAGGCCGGCGCGCTGGAAGGTGTCCAGCAGGCCGAGCTTGCGCCCGTAGGGGCCGCGCCGCGCGCCCTCCCAGCGCCAGAACCGGCCGCCCTCCTCGTCCACCACCGTGGGTGCGTTCTCACGCAGCCGCGCGGGCAGGCGGCTGGTCCAGAGGTCGCGCGGCACATAGGGCAAGTCGACGTGGTCGTCGGCCGAGACCAGACCGGGCTTCATGACGCTTCCCTCCACCAACGTCTGCGCATAATGCACCCTGCCGCAGGCGAAGAAAGACCGACATCTGAAGCTTTTCAGAGATCTGCGCCTGCAATCTGCAATTGACCTGGATCAACGACGACGCGCCGCGGTCAAGCTAGTTGAAGATGGTCGTCACCAGGGGCCGCGAGCTGGAGGGTCGGCAAGGCGATGCAGTCAGGGCGTTTCCACCGATCGCGGGCGGCCGTGGCGCTCGAGATGGCCCATGCGGCGCCCGACCGGCGGGCCCGCAACGGCTATCTCTCGCTTTGGCGGGAATGGACGCAGCAAATGGCGACGCAGGAGCCCGACCCGGGCCCGGTGGGAAGAGACGCCTCGCCGGATCAGCGCGCCGGCGCCGGCCTCGATCCGCGGGATGCGGGCGCCGGGGCCGTTCTGCTCCGCGCCGCAACCGCCGTCTGCAGGCGCTTCGTGAGGGCCCGCACATAGCGGCGCCGCTCGCGCCTTGACGAAGATCAAGGCGCGGAAGGCCGGTTTGCGCCGATGCAATCGCCCATGACCCAGCCCGCCACGGCCGCGCCGCCCGTCACGCCCTACGCCCTGATCGGCGGCGAGCCCGGCGTCCGCCGCCTCGTGGAGTCCTTCTACGACGCCATGGAAACCGATCCGGCCTTCGCGGCGCTGCGGGCCATCCATGCGCCCGACCTCATGCCCATGCGCGCGCGCCTGGCGGACTTCCTGGTCCAGTGGATGGGCGGCCCGCGCATCTACGCCGAACGCCACCCAGGCCGCGGCTGCGTGGTCTCGGCCCACCGGCCCATCCCCATCGACGCGCGGCTGGCCGATCAGTGGTCCGCCTGCATGCGCCAGGCGCTCACGACCGCCGGCGTCGCGCCCGAACTCGGCGCCGTGCTCGACCCCGCCTTCGACGCCATGTGCCAGGGCCTGCGCAACGCCCCGGACGGCGGCGACCGGAACGGTTGACGGGCATTCCGGTCCCCGCGTTTCCTCTCCTCCGCCGATCTGACCGGCGGCGCGACGGGAGGAGACCATGACCGAGATCCGCGGGCGGACCGCGTTCATCACCGGCGGCGCGAGCGGGATCGGGCTCGCCATCGCCGAGACCCTGCTCGCCGAAGGCGCCCGCGTGGTGCTGGCCGACATCGACGGGCCGCGCGCCGAGGCCCAGGCGCTTCGCCTGGGCGCGGGGGCCTTCGGCCTGACGCTCGACGTGACCGACCGCGCCGCTTTCGCGGCGGCCAAGACCCTCGCCGAGGCGCGCTGCGGGCCCGCGACCATCGTGGTCAACAACGCCGGCATCGGCTACGACGGGACGGATCTGGCCGACATGGATCCCCTCTCCTTCGACCGGGTGCTCCGGATCAATCTCACCGGCGTCTTCAACGGAATCTCCGCCTTCGCGGCCGACCTGCGGGCTCGCGGCGAGGGGCACATCGTCAACACCGCCTCCCTCGCCGGCGTGGTGGCCATGAGCCACACCGGCGCCTACACCGCCTCCAAGTTCGCCGTCCTCGGCATGACCGAGGTGCTGCACAAGGAGCTGAAGCCCCATGGGGTCGGGGTGTCGGCGCTGCTCCCCGGGCCGTTCGCCACCCGGCTCGACGAAACGACCCGGGCCGTGAGCGGCCCCCGAAAGCCGATCAGCGGCTCCGATCCGTCCGATTGGCGGGACCCCGCCCTGGTCGGCCCGATCGTGGCCAAGGCGATCCGCGACAACGCGCTCTACATCCACACCCACCCCAGATACCGCGCGCCGGTCCGGGCCCGCTCCGAGCGGATCCTGGCCGCCTTCGAAGCCCTCGCCTAAGGCCGGGCTCGCGCGCCAGCTGGATATCCAGAGAGTAACCCTCGCCCCGCGCAAGCGGGGAGAGGACCGCCGAAGGCGGGGTGAGGGGGCCGCGCGCGCAGCGCCGGGCTCGCGCGCCAGCGCGAATGCGGCTTCGCCGACGCGCGCCCTCACTTCGCCTCTCCCCAACCGCCGGTTGGGGAGAGGGATACTCCAGACCGCGCCAGCCTGGCCCGGCTCTACCCCGCCGCCTGCCCGGCCTGGGTCGGGTCCACCGGGCGCTCGTCGAGGGGGGTGAACCTGCCCGAGAGCTTCGGCAGGGCGCTGGCGAGGATCGAGCCCACCGTCCAGGCGCCCTCGGCGGCCAGGGTCTCGATGGGCCTGGGCTGGCTGTAGAGCTGCAAATATTCGCCCCAGGCGCCGAACACCTGGCCGCTCACCCCCGTCGCGGCGCTCAGCGCCACCGCCAGGCGCGCCGGCTGCTCGGGGCGCGCCCGCTGGCGGAACTCCTCCATCTGACGGGCCCGCGCCTCGTCCTTGATGGGCACGGTGGCCAGCAGCCGGGTGAAGGCGGTGGGAGCGATGACGTTGGAGCGCACGCCCCGCGCGGCGCCTTCCATGGCCACCACCCGCGAGAGCCCGACGATCCCCATCTTGGCCGCCGCGTAGTTCGCCTGGCCGATGCTGCCGAACAGCCCCGAGGTGGAGGTGAAGAGGACGTAGGACCCCTCGCCCTGGTTGCGGAAGTGCTCGATGGAGGCGCGGCAGACGTTGTAGGAGCCGCGCAGGTGCACATCCAGCACCACGTTCCAGTCCTCGTCCGACATCTTGTGGAACATGCCGTCGCGCAGCACCCCGGCCGGGTTGATCACCGCGTGCAGGCCGCCGAACACCTCCATCGCCTGGGCCACCATGGCCTTGGCGGCCGCCAGGCTGGTGACGCTCTCCGAATTGGAGGCCGCCTCGCCGCCCGACGCGCGGATCTCGGCGGCCACCGCCTCGGCCGGCCCGGCCGAGCCGGCGTCCCCGCCCCGCTCGCCGCCGCCCAGGTCGTTGACCAGCACCTTGGCCCCCTCGCGCGCGGCGATCAGCGCGCAGTCGCGGCCGATCCCGTTCCCCCCGCCGGTGACCAGCACCACCTTGCCTTCCAGCACCCCCATCGGCGACCTTCCTTCGAGACTTTCGGTTTCACGCTCGCGGCCAGGAATATCCGGCGCGGCCGAGCGGCCGGTCAAGCGAGCCATCTTGCCGAACACGGCGGCCTGCTTGGAGTAAGTGACTTGCCCTCCGAAGCTTGGGGGCGATACTCGCCACAGCGGCACCCGGCGGCCCCGCGGCGAAGGTGAAGCCCATGCAGCTCGTCAAGCGGCCGATCCGGCAGGTGGCCTACTACACCGACGACCTCGTGGCCGCCGCGAGGCGCCATTCCGCCACCTTCGGCTCGGGCCCGTTCTTCACCGGCGAGGCGCCCTGCCGAGGGCTCTATCGCGGCGAGCCGGTGGAGTTCACCGGCCGCATGTGCCTGGGGCAATGGGGCGAGGTGATGGTGGAGTTCATCGGCGACACCGGGGTTCCCACGGTCCTGAACGAGCTGCCGCTGGAGGGGCGGCGCGAGCGGCCGCACCATGTGGCGCTCATCGTCGACGACCTCGACGCCGAGATCGCCCGCCTGGAGGCGGTCGGCTATCCGGCAGCCATGATCGCCTCCATCAACGCCAACCCGGATTTCCGTTACGCCTTCATGGATTCGGTCAAGGAGCTCGGGTACTTCATCGAGGTCTATCCGGGCATGCCGTCGCTTCTGCAGACCTATGAAAAGGTCCGCCAGGCGTCCATCGGCTGGGACGGCAGGGATCCCCTGCGCGAGCTCAGCCGGTAAGGAGAGCCCCGAAGGGAGAACCCATGCAATTCTTCAGCCGGCCGGTGCGCCAGATCGCCTACTACGCCAAGGACCCGCAGGACGCCGCGCGGCGCCATTCGGCGGCCTTCGGCTCCGGCCCCTACCTCACCGGCCCGCCGAGGACGACCCGGGGCCTCTATCGCGGCGAGGAGCTGGAGTTCGAGATCAGCTACGCGCTCGGCCAATGGGGCGAGGTGATGGTCGAGTTCTTCAACAGCGGCGATCCCACCGCCGTCCAGTATCTGCCCCTGGAAGGCCGTCCGCAGCGCCTGCACCACATGGCCCTCATCGTCGACGACCTGGACGCGGAGGTCGCCCGGTTCGAGGCGGCCGGCTATCCCACCGCCTTCATCTTCACCGAAGCCGATTTCCGCCCCACCTTCATGAATACGCTCGCCGATCTCGGTCACTTCATCGAGATCTACCGCGCCACCCCGACGCTGCTGAAGAACTACGAGACCGTGCGCGCCGCCGCAGCGGGCTTCGACGGCGCCGACCCCATCCGCGGCCCCCTGGCGTAGGCCAAACCGTCACCCCGGCCGCAGCGCGGAGCGCGCAGAGCCGGGGCCGGACGCGCCACGACCCAGCTGGAAATTGTCTTGGAACCGGCGCGTCCGGCCCGGATCGGCCCGCCGGGCCGTCCGGGGTGACTGGGGATGAGCGGTGAACCTACGGGCCGTCCGGGGTGACGTTCGCTCACCCTTCCGCCCAGCGGTCGAACGCCTCCAGGTAGCGGTCGAAATATTCCTGCACGGGCGGCTTCAGGGCGGTGGGGGCCATGATGATGGGGTCGTTGGCCTTGACGCCGCGCACCGCCAGCTCGGCCATGGCCTCGGCCGAGAGGCGCAGGCGGGCGCCCTCGATGGGCGGCGGGACCTTCGGGTTGTAGGCCACCCCGCCCCGCTCGGCGGGCTTCACGGGGCCGTGCAGGTTGGCCTTCTCGACGATGTTGGAGGGCACCGCGCCCGGCAGCATCAGCGAGACGCCCACCCCGCGCGCCGCGGCCTCCTGGCGAAGCGTGATGGTGTAGGCCGCCACCGCCGCCTTGGCCGACGAATAGGGTCCGTGCTCGAGGAAGGCGTCCGGCATGATCGCGGTGGGCGAGCCGGTGTTGACGATGTGGCCCGAGCCGCGCGCCAGCATGTGCGGCAGGAACGCCTGGACGCCGTGCACCACCCCCATGACGCAGACGCCGTAGACCCACGCCCAGTCGTCAAGCGTGTGATCGACGAGCGGCCCCAGCGTCGTCACGCCGGCGTTGTTGCAGAGCAGATGAACCTCGCCGAAGGCTGCGAACGCCTGGTCCGCCAGCGCCTGCACCGCGCCCGCGTCCGCCACGTCGCAGACCACCGCGGCGGTCTGCGCGCCCGTCTCACGCGCCGCGGCCGCCGCCGCCTCCAGACGCTCGGCGTTGGTGGAGGCCAGCACGAGGTTCATGCCCTCGCGCGCGAAGGCGAGCGCCATCGCCCGCCCGATGCCGGTGCTGGCCCCGGCGATGACCGCCGTCTTGCCCGCGAGATCGTCCACGGCGGCCTCCCCTCTCCAGTGACCGGCCCTGCGGCCGTCAGGCCTCGCCCACGAACGGGCCGCCGGGATTGAAGAGCGCCGGCGACAGATGCTGGCCGCCGTCGGCGTAGACCGCATGGCCGGCGATGAAGCACGCCTCGTCCGAGAGCAGGAACATCAGCGCGCCGCCGAAATCCTCCACCGGATCGCCCAGCCGCTGCAGCGGCACGCCGTTCAGCCGGCGCTCGGCGTGGGCGGGATGGCGCTCGCGGAACGCGCGCAGCTCGGGCGTGTCGATGAGGCCGGGCGCGACACAGTTCACCAGCAGCTCCTCGCGCGCCCATTCCAGGCCGACGGCGCGGGTGAGCCCCTGCAGCGCGTGGTCCGCCGCCACCGTGTCCGACACGGCGCCGTAGGTGGTGGCGCCGTAGAGGGAGCAGACGTTCACCACCCGCCCCCGCGCCGGCTTCAGCCACGGGTAGGCCGCGCGCATGGTCTCGGCGAAGCTCGCCACCTGGCCCAGCATCGCCTGCAGGCCCTCGCCCGAGGTCTCGGCGAAGGGGCCGCAGGGCTCGCCGGTGCGCAGCACGTTGACCAGGGCGTCGAGCCGCCCGGCCCGCTCGGCGGCCGCGCGCACCGCCGCGCCGCGGGGCTCGATCAGCGCCACCTCGGCGCCCTCGTCCCTCAGCCGCTCGGCCGCCGCCGCCCGCAACGGGCTGTCGTAGCCGGCGACGACGGCGATCTTGCCTTCCATCTGTCCCATGGTCCGGCTCCCTCAGACCGCGGCCGACTGGTGGCGGCCGGCGTGGATGTCGGTGCCCACCTTGTGCTCGCTGGTGGGCCGCGTCAGCCAAAGGCCGCCGTCCACGTAGAACACCTGGCCGGTGATGAAACCCCCGTTGCGCGAGCAGAGTCCCAGCACCGCGCCGGCGATCTCGGTCTCGCAGTCGCCCATCCGCCCCATGGGCAGGTCGCTCGACTTGGCCCGGCCCGGATTGGCGGCCAGGTAGACACGGTAGGCGTAGCTGTCGCCGGCCGGCACGATGCAGTTGACGGTGATGTTGTCGGCGCCGAACTCGTTGGCGGCGCTGCGGGTCAGGATCTCGTTGGCGCCCTTGGTGATGTTGTAGTCGCTGGAATAGCGGGTGCCGCAGAGCGCCCAGTGCGAGCTGAAGTTGATGAACCGCCCGCCCTCGCCGTGCCGGCGGATGTGGGGAACCGCCGCCTGCATGGTCCAGAGCGAATGGTAGAAGCCGGTGGCGAGCGTCATGGCGTAGTCGGCGTCGGGCTTCTGAAGGATCGGGTTGAGCGGCGCGATGCCCTGGGCGTTGTTGACCACGATGTCGAGCCGCCCGAACGTCCTCGGCGCATCCTCGACCACGCCCTGGATCTGCGCCTTCACCCCCACGTCGGCGGCGATGAACTTCGACCTTTCGGCCCCGCCGGGAATGGCCGCGATCAGCGGGGCCATCTCCTCGTTGTTGGCGGGATTGCGCGAGCAGTAGACCACCTGCGCCCCCTCCTTGAGGAAACGCAGGACGATTCCGCGTCCTATGCCCTGGGTGCCGCCGGTCACCACGGCCACCTTGCCGTCCAGTCGTCCCATCGCGCTTTCCTCCACGTCGTCCTGACGCCAATACCAAAGCATCACGTCGCCGCCCAACGACAAACGGCCCCGGCCCCACCACATGAGGGTGGCGCGCCGCGCCCGTCGCGCGAAGGGAGTGACGCCATGCCCGACAACATCCTGGTCTTCTATGGCTCCTACCGCGGCGCCCGGACCGGCATCCGCATGGGCAGCTTCGTCACCCGTGAGCTCGGCGCCCGCGGCGCCCTGGCCGAGCTGATCGACGCCAGGAAGGTCGGCCTGCCGATGCTCGACCGCATGTACAAGGAATACCCCAAGGGCGCCGCGCCGCCGGCCATGGAGGCCCTCGCCGCCAAGATCCGCGCCGCCGACGCCTTCGTCTTCGTGGTCGGCGAGTACAACTGGGGCCCGCAGCCGGGCCTGAAGAACCTCACCGACCATTTCCTGGAGGAATGGTTCTGGCGCCCCGCCGCCATCGTCAGCTACTCGCCGGGCCGCCTCTCGGGGGCGAGGGCGAGCTCGGCCTGGCATCCGATCCTGTCCGAGATGGGCATGGTGGTGGTCTCCAGCACCGTGGCGGTGGGCCCCATCGCCGAGACCCTCGACGAAGCGGGCGAGCCGCTGGGCGAGACCGGCGCCGCCGCTCAGAAGGCCTTCGCCCGGGTGGCCGCCGACCTCGCCTGGTGGACCGCCGCCGCCCGCGAACAGCGCCTGCGCCAGGCCCCGCCCTACTAGTGTGGTGGATCAGAAGTTCGAACGGAGGCGCCGCTCACGCTAGCGAACTTCGGAATCGGGACACTAGCGGGCGTTGGCGACCGGTTCCTGAGGCCGCCTCAAGGGGCTCGGGGGCCGAGCTCCTGGGTGGAATACCGGAAGAGTGGAACCCGGCCCCCGGCTACTGATTTCCACTTCGTAGGGCGCGGCTTGCGGCGCCGCCACGAGGAACAGGAACCATGGGCTGGGCGTACGGGGCGGCTTTGGCGGCGGTTCTCACCCTGACGGCGCCGGTCCAGGCCCTGGCGGCGCCCGGATCGGGCTCGGGCGACGCCCATTGGGGCCTCTACGCCCGCGCCGGCGGCCGCGCCTTCGACTGGCGCTCGCGCGACAGCGGATGGACCCCGGACCCGGCCGCCGCCTCCGGCGACGTGGAGGCCGGCTATGGCCTGCGGCGCGGCCGCTTGTCGGCGCTGGTGGGCTATGAGCAGCCGGCCGCGGCGCCGGCCGACGTCGCCGACCGGCAGAGCGCCTACCGGCCGGCCATCCCGCTCTCCGACGGCGCGCCGCCCGGCGTCCTGGGACTCGGCCTGGTGGCGCGCTTCCACTGACGCCCGGTCGTCGATCGCGACGGCAAGCCCCGCCGCCATCGGAAAAGCCCGGCGGCCAAGACAAGTCGCGTCAATCCGGATCGGCCGTCGCGCAACGCCGCAGAGCGCGCCCGCGCATTTGACCTAGCTCAAATCGAGCCGGGCCGGATCGCGCTATCCGCATCCCAAATGAACCGGAGGAACGGCGGATGCCGAGCGATGCCGAGACCAAGGCGCGAGAGGTCGGCGCGGCGAAGGCGCCCCCGCCCTACCCGGCGCACCTGAAGGTCGAGAAGCCGCCCTACCGGCCGGGTGTCATGCGGGTGCCGGTCGACCGCTATTTCCGCCAGGAATACCACGACCTCGAGGTCGAGCGGATCTGGAAGAAGTGCTGGCAGTGGGTCTGCCGCGAGGACGAGATCCCCGAGGTCGGCGACTACATCGTCTACGACGTGGCCGAGCTCTCCTTCATCGTCGTGCGCACCGCCCCGGGCGAGATCAAGGCCTACTGGAATTCCTGCCCGCACCGGGCCCGGCGCCTGTGCGACTTCGACGGGACGCGGGCGCGCGAGTTCCGCTGCATGTTCCACGGCTGGGCCTGGGGCATCGACGGGGCGATGACCGACATGACCTGCGGCTGGGACTTCCCAGGCACCCGCGACGAGGTCTCGCGCCTGCCGGAGGCCAAGACCGGAACCTGGGGCGGCTTCGTGTTCATCAATCCGGATCCGGCCTGCGAATCGCTGGCGGAGTTCCTCGGCGAGCTGCCCGACCATTTCGAGAAGGCCGGCCTCGACCTTTCCAAGCGCTGGACCCAGGTGCACGTAGTGGCCGACGTCCCCTGCAACTGGAAGGTCCTGCAGGAGGCCTTCCTGGAGGCCTGGCACGTCCACACCACCCACCCGCAGCTCGTCTACCCGCCCACCGACCGGGCGGTGGCCGGCATGCGCTGGGACGACTTCGGCAACTGGATCCGCAGCGCCCCAGCCCTGCCCACCGACGAGCACAAGGCGCCGCCCGGCTACTCGGCGGCGGCCGAGACCGAGCAGGCGGCGGTCAATCCCCGCTACGACTGGGACCTCAACCTGGATCCGCCGCTCAAGGTCCAGCCGGGCGAGAAGGCCATCGACGTGCTGCGCGCGCGCAGCCGCGAGGTGCTGCGCGGCGTGATCGGCGAGGCCGCCGACGACATCCCCGACGTGCACCTGGCGGCCGGCGAGATGTGCCTGGTGTGGCCGAACCTGCATCCCTGGGGCGGCCTCAGCCGGCTCTGCTACCGCTTCCGGCCCTACAAGAGCGATCCGAACCGGGCGCTGATGGACGTCCTCTACCTGTCGCCCTGGCCGGAAGACGTTCAGAAGCCCCCGCCGGCCCCC
>Ga0213876_10000383_pt1 | contig 37442 bp, 29 predicted proteins | sample BarmaccomBMRX_R9_FD_160113 | JGI IMG/M metagenome (GOLD analysis project Ga0213876, IMG submission 160113) | Root-associated microbial communities from Barbacenia macrantha in rupestrian grasslands, the National Park of Serra do Cipo, Brazil - RX_R9 | ecosystem: Host-associated > Plants > Roots... | reverse complement strand
GGGTAACCGTCAAATCACGATGCAGCCCTGAAGGGGCGGCAGAACCCGCGAGCGACGCCTTCTGCCGCCCCTTCAGCAAATCCAACCCGGCGGGGCGGGCGTTTGTTAGGGAGGGCGTATGGACGTGGCGCCTCAGGAGGGCTTGATCGTGATTTGACGGTTTCCCGGGGTAAACCCTCGGCTGGGTTCTGCCGCCCGTTCGGGGCTAAACCCGGCTCAACCATCCTGAGAAGGGGTGTAATACCATTCAGACAGTTACCTCGGTAGAATTCGGCTCAGGGGATGCCGGCGGCGGAGGATGCGCCGCAGCTGGTTGAATCGGCCTTAGGCCCAACGGGCCGGCAGACCTTAGCCCTTCAGTTCGTAAAACCGTCCCCCGGCCGCCGGCGCCGGAGCACCTAACTCACCTCAAGCCCTGAAGGCCCCGGCGGCTCGCCGGCCGCCCCTCTGGCTCCAGGCAACGCCCCGTCCGGTGCCCTTAACTAAATGGCAGTGGGTTTCGGGGAACCACCATCCACCGCGCCGAGGTCTGCAGGACCGGCAGAAGAGCCTGCCCCCGCGTCTCTGCCGCCTTAAGGCTCGAAGTGGAACCGGAAAGCTAATGTTGCGCGACGGCCGCCCCTCTGAGGTAAATTGCAGAGGCCATCGCTGCTTACCGCCGTCCACGCCCGACGCTTTTACTATGGTTTAGGGTTTAGCTTTACCCGATGCAGCTCCGCCGGGTAGGCTGCATCGGTTTACACGAAGATCAAACATGAAAAAGTTGTTGTTTCTCGGCATCGGGATAGGGATTATCCTTCTCGCCGCAGACTGGGGTGAAGCGCAGGAAGTACGTTATGACCTTACCGGGACTTACCCGAGCACGGCGCCCAGGACGTCGTTGACGGCACCTGGGGGCGCGTTCGACTTTGGGTTTCTGGTGCCGGCCTCCGTGCCGAATTTCACGCCACCTAACAGCCCCTTTTACATCACCGCGCCCATCCTCTCCGGGTCTTACACCTTCGGCGGGAGCACCGATCCGGTGATTTCAGGGACGTACGTTTTCTCCAATTCCGCAGGCAACGTCACCGACATCAGCCTAACCACGTCGCTCGGAAACATTGAGCTTACTTCGCCGCCGCCGAGCCTCGGCCCTTCGGTGTTCGCCGGTCGTCCCGATGCCTCGGGTCAATCCCATTTTCTCACCGGCGATTTGGGAATAGGCATCTTTGACCCCATCGACTTTACGCTGACCGGCCACAGCAGTTTCGTGGTCACCGGCGGCACGTTGGTCTCGATCGTTGGTGCGTCGGTGCCTGAACCGTCGAGCCTCGGCCTGGTGGCGCTGGGCTTGATCGCCTTCGTGGGGATGGCCTCGCTGCATTCCCGGCGGCGCCTGCCGCTGACGGCGTCTAACCCTACCCCAAAGGTTAGTGAGTCACCGCGGAGAGAGGGGTGCCACCCGGAAATCTGCCAATCTGCCATTCTCCATTTTGAGAGGCATAGATCTCGAGGCCACGCCTGCGAAGAGCACCGCTATTGACACAAGACGAAGGCCGGTCCTAAGGAAAAGGAAAGGACGAGGACACGAGAGTTGGTCACGCACGCAGGTGACGTTACTGCGAGTGCATCAAAAGGCGGCCTGGGTGTGAAACTCCGGCATGCACCGAAACTGCTGACCCTGCAAAAGCCGGCCGGATGACTTTGCCGCAGGGCTCGCACCTGCTTGCCTGGCCAAGGGCCGGGGTGGGCCGGCCTGCCTGCGTTCGCCCGGCCGAAGCCCCGCAGGATCTGCCTCGCCAGGGTTTCGGCCGTTCGTTGGCTCGGGCCGTAAGGTTGCACCCGTTTGGCACTTGCCGAACGCCAGGGATAGGGAAAGGTTAAGAGGCAACGCGCCGGCTCGAGCATCGGATTGGTCCATGTTTGCGCCCCCCGACTGGGAGAATACGCTGCCGGATGAGAATGGATAGCCAATGAAAGGCATTGAGCCATGAGCAGTGACCTCCCCCTAAACGAAGCTGAGATTGAGCGCCTTAACTCGGAACAATCCCGGCTTGAGAACGTGCTTCTGCAACGGGGCCTGGACCTGCGCGATGCGCGAGCCGAGATTGCTCGGCTAAAGGGCCTGATCCGGGAAATGCTTCCTGTAGTCCAGGATTATGCGGGCGAACGCTTGAATCCAACGCTGCATGACGCGGACCTGATCGCCCGGGCCAGAAGAGCGGTCGAAGGGGACCAACCGCCGCCCTGACAACGACGACGCGCTGCCGGTGCGCACGCGACCTTCCCCCTTTTCCCTCTGTCCCCGCCCTGGTCCGCTCTCCCTGGGGAGGTCCTCAAAGCTTTTCCCGGAGCTTTAAGAATTTCTCCACGCCCAGCAACTCCTTCACCTCCGCAAAGCTCATCGCCTGCGTAGCCAGCTGGTCCACCCGACCGGTGTTCTTCCAGGCGTCGCACAACTCGCGCACGGCCCGGGCGCAGACCATCAGCGATTCAATCGGACAAACCACGACCTTGTAGCCGAATTGTTCCAGCTCGTTTACCGAGAGAATCGGCGTCACCCCGCCGGTAAGCATGTTCACGAATAGCGGATGGTTCACCCGCTTCGGTATCTCCTCGAGTTCCGCGCGCGACTCCGGCGCCTCGATGAAGGCAATGTCTGCGCCGCTGTCGCAACATCGATTGACCCGATCGATGGCGTCGTCCAGGCCGTTCATCTGGCGCGCGTCGGTGCGGGCGAAAATGACAAAATCCGGGTCGCTCCTGGCCTCCACCGCCGCTTTGATCTTTAACACCATTTCCTCACTTGGGATGACCCGTTTATCGGCAAAGTGGCCGCAGCGCTTGGGCATCACTTGGTCTTCCAGTAAAATCCCGCTCGCCCCCGCGGCTTCGAAGGCCTCAACGGTGCGCTGGACGTTATGCAAGTCGCCGTAGCCGGTATCGCCGTCGGCAATCACCGGGATGGCAACGCGCGCCGCCATCCGGCGCACCGCCTCGGCCATTTCGGACATCGTGAGAAAGTTCAGGTCCGGCAGGCCAAGCATCGATGCGCTGGTGCCAAACCCACCGATAAACACGGTCTCAAAGCCGGCCTTCTCGACCATTAACGCGGTGAACACATCGTGAGCCCCAAGGCTGCGGATGATGCCGGGCTGTTTCAGCAGCTCACGGAGGCGTTTGGGACCGGACTTCGGACTCATGCGCCTTGTTGTATCACTTATCCGGCCCAACGGGCCAGGAGAACTTATACCATTCAAACAGTTGTTTCGGTAGAATCTCGGCTCAGGGGGGCGCCGGATGATGCGCCGCATCTTGTTGAATTGGTCTTACACCGTTTGGGCAGTTATCTTGGTGGAAGCTCAACCGGGTTACAGCCCCGAACGGGCGGCAGACCTTAGCCCAGGGTTTACCTCTGAGCTTTACCCACGTTTTTTGAGGGCAGCGCGGGGACAGCCGTGACCGCCTTACGGCCCGACGGGCCAAGGGAACATAGCCCAGGGTTTACCCTCGGAAACCGTCAAATCACGATCGAGCCCTCCCAAGGCGTCACGCCTGTACGCCCCCTCTGACAAACGCCCGCCCCGCCGGGTTGGATTTGCTGAAGGCATCGCGCGGGGGTTCCGCCGCCCCTTCAGGGCTCACATCATTTTACGGTTACATAGGATAAAATCCGGGCTAGGTTCTGCCGCCCCTTCGGGGCTGAAACCCGGTCGAAATTCCACCAAGGTAACTGTCTAAATTGATGTAAGATCCGTTCAACAAGGTGTGCAGCAGCCTCCGGCGCACGCCTTCAGGCGTCCCGACGGGACGCGATCGCTCTTAAATGCCCCGTCCAGGGACTGAAGTCCTTGGCTAACCTCAGCCGTCCCTTCGGGACGAAAGCGCCCCCCTCCGCGGGCCCTTAACTAAATGGCAGTGGGATAAAGCCCTGGACTAAGGTCTGCCGGCCCGTTGGGCCTAAGACAAAATTTTACCTCGATGGTCATCGAAATGGTATTAGCGATGATCTCCCCCATTCGGGGCTGGAACCGGTTCCAGGGTCCGGCCGCATTCGCCCGTTAGGACGGGAAACGCTCACTCGCCCGAGCGCCGGCGTCCCTGGGTAAGATCGACCGCTCTCTGATCTGCATCGTGCCGGTGGAGGACCTTCAGAACGGCTCGACTACCTTGGTCAGGGAGGGCGGTGGCCCGCCGGCATATTCAAGGGCCAACACCAAATCGTAAACGGCATCATCCCATGGGTCCGGCACCTCGGACGGTATGGCACCGAGTTCAGCCGCCAGCTTCGGGATCTTTTCATGGTGCCAGCAGACCAGAGCCAAGGCCCCATTGTAGCGTGGATCGCTTAACAATTCTTCAGCCAACGCCTTATGCTGGCCATCGCTGAACGTCTGGTCGATGGGGATCCCGACTTGATCACTGAGAGGTTTAAGCGTCTCAAAAGGGCGGTTGCTGTCCGGAGATTCCTGCGTTGCGAAAAGAAAATCAGGTATTCCGAAGGTCTCCGGGATATACGTTACCAGGCGCGCGGCCCGTTCCTCTCCTTCGGGTGAAAGGTGTGGATCCCGGTGGGCCTCCGGCTTTTCCGCATGCCGCATGATCAGGATTTTACGTGGGTTCATGGCGTGTCGCCCCGGTTCGGCAGGACGGTTACTTGTCGAGGTGCGGCTGATACGGCTGGCGTTTGGTATTCCGCATCATCCACTGCTTTAACTCTTTCAGCACCGGTGGTGCTGCGGTTGCCCCGGCCACCGCAGGTTCGCTCCATCTTACATTTTCGCCGTCAACGGTTAATTCGTAGGTCTGGAAGTCTGCGCGACCGGGAGCCGCGGAAGGCGCCGGCGAGCCCGTGGCGCCCATGGATGACGCCACGGTAAAATCCTGGCCGAACACACCCGCCTTGCGCGCTTCCGCCACTAATTGCTGAAGCGCGCCCAGTTGCTCCGGCACGACGCTTCGTTTCGTCTCGTCCGACGAAAGATTAACTTCCCACTTTCCTCCGATGCCCGTGAATCCGCCGGTTACCGTCAAAACCGCTTTCATAAAATCACGCAAGTTGCTCTGCTGGGCCGGCGGGTTCTCCGCTTTAAGCGAGAAGGCGACGCAAGCGACCATCAGGCTCAGTACCAAACTCCCTCGGACGAACATGGCGACTATGGAGTCGGGGATCAATCAAACAGCGATTCCTACATTTTGCCAGGCTTCAATCACCGCTTTCTCCTCCGTACTGCCGGGTTTGAAAAGCGTTCTGGCCGTCTGCACGATGATCTGGGCAGCCCCATGAAAGTCAGTTTCGGGTGAAAACTGCTTGAGTGCCGCATACCAAATCCGGCCTGCCCTCTCCCAGGCATTACCCCCGAGCGCTGTTGCCACCAGGAAAAAGGCGTGGTTCGGGATTCCGGAGTTGATGTGTACACCGCCGTTATCGCTCGTCGTCCGGACGAAATCTTTCATGTGCGCCGGCTGGGGGTCTTTCCCCAGTACCGGATCGTCATACGCGGTCCCCGGCGCCTTCATGGATCGCAGAGCCACGCCGTGAATACCGTCGGCAAGCAACCCGGCGCCGATCAGCCAGTCGGCATCTTGTGCGGATTGCTTCGTTTGATACTGCTTCACGAGTGAGCCGAACACGTCCGAGATCGACTCGTTAAGCGCACCCGGCTGATCCCGATAGAGCAACCCGGCCGAGAACGCGGTGACACCGTGAGTCAACTCGTGCCCGATCACGTCAACGGCAATGGTGAACCGCTTAAACAACTGGCCGTCACCGTCACCGTAGACCATCTGTTTTCCATCGAAGAAAGCGTTATCATAGTGGTCCGAATAATGCACCGTCGAATCCAGACGCATGCCGTTGTCATCGAGGGAATTTCGATTGAACTGTTCTTTGTAGAAATCATAGGTGGCTCCGGCGCCGTCGTAAGCCTCGTTGACCGCCACGTCTGCCGAGGGCGGATCACCTTCGCGACGAACAACGACCCCCGGCAGGTCCTCACCCTCCTGAGCGTTAAAAATCGTCCGGCGCTTTACGTCGCCTCCGGACGGAAAAATTCCTAACATACGACTGAGGACCTCGCGGCGCCCGTGAAGTCTCGCGGATTGCGTCAAACTTTTGATCGCCCATTGTCTGTGGTGGGCACTGCCGTGCCGGGCGAGGTGCTCCAGGATGTGCGGCGGCAGGATGCAATGGAGTGGGTCGCGATGAGGTCCAGGGGAATGATGAGTGCACATGGCTGCTGCTGTTTCTTTGGGTTGTAGTCTCTCCTTCAGGTCAAATCTTCCGATCCGAACGTCATGATGAAGACGCTGCAATTTTTGATGTTTCCCTTCGTCAGATTTGTGTCTCCTAAGCGACGGCAGATTGCGAGGTGCGGCAGCAGGCGGGATGTTCGTTAACCACCAGGCTTCAGAACACAGCGACATGCTTGGATCGCCTTCGAAATATGCCTGAGAACAGGTAGGTTTTTTAGCCTTTGACCAAGCCTCCGTCCATTACCCGATGGGGTTACAGAATTGGTTCGCGCACACCCGTTTGACCCGGGTTCCACAGGACGGGCTGAGCAGCGGCTGCTCAGAGAACCCAGGAAGCGCCGACGATCTGCCCGGAGTGCAGACCGGTCGTGTCCACGGCGATGTCCTTATCGAGCCGATATTCGGCAACGAGTCCGTCCGTCGGGATCGAGCCGCTAAAGACCTTCTGCACCTCTGCGTCCGTAAGAACCCGGCTCCAGATCTGCACGCCTCGGATCGCGCCTAAAAAAAAGCTGTTGAAATCGCGGGTGCCGAAGCGAAGCGGCGCCGTACCGTGCTGCGGGGTGATGACGCCGGCGTACGACTCGCTTCTTTTGAACACGCCGTTTTTATAGATCGAGACGGTTTGTCCGTCGGCGACGCCGGTCACGTGGATCCATTCACCGGCCTGGACAGGCTCCTGGAAATAGGTGCCCACTCCTTTCCCGGGCTGCGGGTTAAATACATAGAAACTGATCCGGTTGGGTCGCGGCGGGACATCCGTGCTCGTCTCGTTATACATTCGGAACGTCCACTCCTGCGCACCGATTTGCCCTTTGCCGAGCCAATGAACGTAGCCCGTGCTTTCAGCGTTCGGAAACGTCAGCACGTCCGGTCGCATCAATGCGGCCACCGTCAGGCTGCCGGTCGTCGCGACACTCAAACCGGCATCATCCGGGATTTCGACATAGTCCTTGATACCATCAAACTCGAGGGTGCTCATAATTACAATTTTGCTTGTTTAAACCGTTTTGGATCCGGCGAATTTTTAGCGAGTGCGTTTGTCGTCTGCCGGCTCACTCGGGAACGTTGCTATCTGCTTACAATAATCGAGGTTTCGCGACTGCAACACTGCTTCCGCCGCCGAAATACTCAACATCTGCAACAACTGCGCCCATCTTTCCATTCCGCACGGACCCAGCACGCGATTCGCGGCGCGGAAGTCCCCGTTGAAGAAAGCGATTTGCAACGCCTCTTCCCCTACCACGGAGACGAGGCTTTTCACTTTCTCAGTGTTTTCGCCGTAGCCGCTCTCGGACGGCGCACCGATTTCAGCCGCAAGCTGCCGCGTCAGGTATTCGGTTGCGCCCTCATTGACGTAGTTACGCGCCTGCGCCGAAAAAGTCGGGTGGGCGTAGGCGTGCAGGCCCTCGTGGATCAGGACGGTCAGGTCACGCCGGTCACGCGCATAGTAGATAACCGGATTCTCGACGGTTGCGTGTTCAAGTTGTTGCCCGTTGGCGCACATCGGCTCATCAGCCGCCGAAGGGATCGCTGCCGGCGGTGCAGGACCGGTGTCGGTCCAACCCACGAGATTACTTGAATCGCTCTCGGCATCTTTCGGGTGGCGACATTTGAACCAGACCTGCAGCTGAGCCTGCGTGACGGGCCGGATCCGCGCGTTGTGAAGCGGTCCGCCGGCAGCGGCCAGGTGGCGGCCGTATCGACGACGAATAAGGGTTTCTGCCTCATTGAAGCCGACGCGTGCCCCGGCTGCGCGCTTGCGCTGGTCGGTCAGCGTTCCAGCTATTGCGCCAATCCCGGCCCCAAACCCTAACCCTAGGGCCGCGCCTCCCGCCGCAAGGCCGAACACGGCGAGCAAACCGAGCCCTCCCGTTAAGACGCCTGCCAGGGCAAGCCCGATTCCGGCGGCGAGTCCAAGGCCCCCACCGATTCCCAGTCCCCATTTCAATCCGGTCAAAGCGCCCCGAGCGGCTCCGGAACGGGAAGCATATTCGATCTGCTCGCCAATCAACTGCGCCAGGATGTCCGGTTCGGGGCGTCCGGTGCTGTGATGCCGTTCCGAGGTTCCCACGTAAATCGAGAGCTGAGGGATATCCCCCGCTGCTTCCTTTCGCTGCACCTCGTCGTTTCTGCGATCGTCCACATCGACCGTGTAGAAACGCACCTTAACCGGCGGCGGCGCAGCGCGAAATTTCAGACACATGTCAGTCAGGTCCGCCTGCAAATACTGGCACGGGCCGCACCACGCCGCTCCATAGTCGACGACGGTTACAACCCCGGATTCCAACAGGCTTTCGATTTCCTCGCCTTCAACCGCCCGCAAGCATGAGCCTGCCTTCGCCGGCGCGGGCTGGTTCGCCATGTTTGTCTGCCTCGGATTTTGGCGGGACTCTTTCGCCTGCCGCCGCAATACCGCAGCCCCGCTCGGCGCTCGGTAAGGGTAGCGCCCTCCCCCGCCGCCAAGAGCCTCGGCAGACCTTGCTTCCCCTTCCTCCCGGTCATCCGCCCGACCAACTACCCCCGGAGCGCACGAGTCTGCCGCGCTTTGCTGCTGCATTACATGGGTTAGTTCGTGGGCGAGCAACTTCCGCCCCTCCGTGGTATGCGGAGCGTACTGTCCCCTTCCGAACACCACGTTGCGGCCGGAGGTGTAAGCCAGCGCATTCACCGCCTGGGCTGACTCCGCCGCGCGCGCATCGGAAAATACTCGCACCCGGCTGAAATCGTATCCGAACCGGGCTCCCATGAAGGCGCGGGTAGGTGGGTCGAGCGGTTGGCCGCCCGTGTGCAGAACCTCATGGACGACGGGGGGCACCCGGCCCGGGTCCGCCGAAGCCGCAGCGCCGTTCCGGAGATCGTTTCTATGGCCGTTGCGAGACGCTCCGGACTCACCGCCTTCGGAGGGTTTGCCGTACGCGACGGCGCGCTGGAAGGCACGACCGCGCCCCTGAATAGGAAGCGGAGCGCCCCCAACGTTCGCTTGTACCCGCGACCCGGGACGCGTGGCTTCTGCGTTGGTCATAGTGGCAGGCACCGCCCGCGGGTAATTGAAACCTGCGCGGTTCACGTTCGCCTTGATCGTCCCATCGGGGTTGAACACGCATGGCACAGGACCTTTCTGCCTGGCGGCGCTGCAGTAGTCCCGTTTGGTTCCCGTTACCGCGTCCAATTCGTCCTTGAGCTGGTCGCAGCAATCTTGACTGATGAGCCCGCCTGCCTTCCAACCCAGGTATCCTCCGAGGGCGAGTCCTGCCAGCCCACGCCACAGTCCGCCGAGGAGGAACCCCCCGACGAATCCTGCCAACCCTCCGATGATCCCCCCGGCGACCTTCCCGGCGCTCAACCGGCCCTTATCACGACACTGGAGAGCGGTCAGCCTGGTCAGGCACTCTTCTTCCTTCGAGTAGGCGAGGCATTCAGAAGCGGGTTCGGATTCGTGACTCCAACGATTATACGCGTCCACGCATGCGTGCTGGCGTCCGACGTCATTAGCCGCTTTGTCCAGGCAGGCTTTCAACCCCCTGCAACAATTCGCGTCATTCGCGTCATCACGATGCGTTTTCTCATGTTGAGCCACGCAGTCCCCGGCGCAATGTTCGACCAGCGGAGGGGTTTTCAGAGTTCCTGAATTGGGGTCACAAGCGGTAACCCCAAGGTTTTGGCCTTGGCATCGCGGATGCAGGACCGAGGAATCGCATTGCCGGTTGCGGATTCTCTGAAGGCGTTTCTTGCGGCACTCCTCGCATTCGCCGGTCGGACCGGGTGTTCCGCCGCAGGCGCACTTCCGCCGGACCGCGAGGCGCGCCGGTGGATAAGATCGTCCTAGGGCCGATTCAGCGGGCGCGGCTTGGCGTGGCGGCATGCGCTCACGGTGTTCCCTGCGCTCCCCCGGCGCGAGTACCGAAACCCGGCCGAAGGATACGGGCACCGCCGTTCCTCCGGGAGCGGTGGATTCCCATCCGGCCGAGAATGCGTCCGCGGCGGCGGAGGTTCGGGCCGCGTCTTTCGGCACCCGCGTTGCCTGCATGGCGGGCCCGCGCGTCAATGTAGCCGGTTGCGATCTCATCTGCACGTTGGATTACTTACCCTGAGACAGCCGGTGATGGAACGGCGTCATCCGAGGCATTGATCACGCCGTCGCCCGCCGCCATCAAGGTGGCAAGGGCATAAATGATATCCCCGAGGTCACCGCTACGGCCAAACCGGTTCATCACTGCCGCGTTTCATGGTCAGGTTGATTATTCTCCACCGCCGGATCTTCGGTAAATGGCGCCGCCGGAGTTCTGAGTGCCGGGTTAGTGGCTTGCTCCAGAAGGCTTGCGCCCGCTGAGAGCGAAGGCCACAACAACGCCCGTTCCCACCAGCTTTCACCGAGCAGAAATGCCAGCGGCGCAGCTACCCACAAGCTGAGGCAATAAAAACAATCCAGCAACCTACCCCAAAACCCGTCCCCCGCGGATCGGCGCAGGTGAACCACGATGTCCCCTGGACCATCTTCCGCTTGGAGCAGGTGCGTCATCCGCCAGACCGTAAGCAGGCCGAGAAGTAAGCGATAAACTTTCATCTTTCACGCAGCGAGATGCAGAAGGTTTTGCGCATAAACTACCGAATTGATTTGGAACTGAGCTTTACTCACAGTTCTTGAGGCCCGCGGGGAGAGCCGTGACCGTCTTACAGCCCGAGGGGCCAAGGGAACGTATACAATTTCGATGATCACGGAGGTAAAACTTTGTTTTTCTTCCCAGGTGCCCTGCCGGCTTTACACCTATTAGATCATATAACCTCGCCTAGGCCCAACGGGCCGGTAAAACATAGCCCAGGGTTTACCCCACTGCCATTTAGTCAAGGGCGGCAGGCCTGAAGTGGCCTTCGTCCCGCGGGTTCTGCCGCCCCTTCAGCAAATCCAACCCGGCGGGCGGGCGTTTGTTAGGGAGGGCGTACAGGCGTGACGCCTTAGGAGGGCTCAATCAAGATTTTACGGTTACCCAGGGTCAATTCTGGGCTAAAGTCTCCCGGTCCTTTCGGGCCGTAAGACAATCCAACCAACTTCAAAACCGGTGTATCCGCAACCGCTCCTCCGGGGCAACGACCGGCTAAACTAACTTGAAAACGGAATATTTGCATAGAAGGGGTTTCAGCCTGTGCTTTAGGTTGGCCTTCACTCACTTCATCTGCTATACTGCAGGCGATTTGCCGCCGGTGCAACGCCGAGCCTCCCCCGGGGCTCATGCGATTCGCAGGCGGCCCACGCGAGGATAGAAAAGATGGCATGCTGCGGACAAAGAAGGCAACAGGTGAGCACCCCGGCGGTTTCCGTCCGGCCGGCAAATGCTCCGGTGAAGGTGGCGGCCAATGCTCCGTCGTTGGTTGAACAGGCCGGGGTCACGTTCCAATACGTCGGTAAGACCGCTTTAACCGCTCTCGGGCTCGTTTCAGGACGCCAATATCGGTTCGGCTCCCCTGGCGCCGTTCTGCAGGTGGATTCCCGGGACGCAGCGTCGCTCTCCGGTGTCCGGAATCTCCGGCGGGTATGAAACCGGCGGCGGCTTGACGGACGTGGCTTTTTTCATGGATAGCCCAGGGGCACGGCCGGCGTCTCGTAGAGCGGGAGGTCCGAACCCAGTAATTTGCGAACGTCGTCCGGGGGCAACGGATGCCAGGCGGGATCGCCGGTTCGTTTCGGGCTCGTGTTGCCGGAATGAACAATCCCCACCAGCCAGCGATGGTTAGGGAGCGACACCACGCCGGCATCGGTCAGCCCCCAGACAAATACCGTGTCGGCGCCTTCGTTCTGGTCAGGAAACCGATGCCGGACCCAGAACTCCTTTCGGTAACAGAAGGTGCTCCCGCAGACCCATGGACGCTGCAGGTTTGGGTAGACGTATTCCCAGGCGCGATGGTCGTTTGGAGAGTAAAAGAGGAGGCGGGAAAGCCCGGTGAGGGTCATCGGTGGATGTTTAAGGAGCTCCGTAACCTGGTAGGAAAGACGCCATTCCGAATACCAGTCGTCATCATCCCAGTGCACGATGATCTCGCCCCGCGCATGCTCGCATGCCAGGTTATGTTTGGCGCCCATGGTGCGGCGCTCCTCCGTGCGGATATAACGAATGCGCGGGTCGTTCGGGATCAGGTCAGAAACCGGGTCGGACCCATCGTCCACGATGATCAGCTCACGGTTTACATAATCCTGGCGCAGAAAAAATCGAATCGCGTTGGGCACGAACGCGCGCCGGTTGGCTGTCGGCATGATGCACGAGACCAGCGGCTCGGCCCGGGAGCTTTTTAGCCGTTGCGCATCACCGCTTTTCTGCAGGACGATCAGGCTTGCGGCGCAGGCTACCTTTCGGTAGCTACCGCCGGCGAGGAGCCCATTTACGAACGTCACCACGCCGGGGTAATAGTGCGCATAGTCGTGAAACGCGACGTAACCGCCGGAAGCTAACCACGGCTCGAAGTGATGGAAATCACGCGCCACGTTCAGGTAATCGTGAAGCCCGTCGATCAAAAGAAAGCAAACCGGTTTGTCCCATTCAACTTCGACGGAACAACCGCGAATCCCGTGGACAAATGCAGACAGGCCGGCGCCGGCGATGTTACGCTGGAACTTTTCCATGCTCGGCGCGAGCTGCTTGAGTCCCTGGTCCAGCGCGCCGAGCTTCCCGTCGTGCGGATCGATGGCATAGACCTTGGCGTGCCGCATTTGCAGGGATTGAAGCACGCTGGCCAGGACGACGGTTGAGCGGCCGCAGTAACTGCCGACCTCGACGATTGCGCGCGTGTCTTTCAGGGTGCCAACGGCCCGGCAAAGCGCACCGATCAGCAGGTCAGCCTCGTCGTCAACCAGCCATCCTTCGATCGCCCTCATGCGCGCCAGGATCGGCAGGGTAAGCAAAATGGGTTGTGGTTCCGGGCTATCAAGATGCACGCCGGCTCTTTTCTGCCCGGTATGCCCGGTACGATCATAATGGTTATATTTGTGCCGCAGGTGTGCTCGCAACGGGTCACGGTACTGACGGGGAACAGGATGCATCCAGAAGACGTCAGGCCGGCTGAGCGCGTTGTCGGCGTCTGTCAAAGAGTAAGGCACACGGTAACGGACGTAATCATAACTGCATGGATTCGGCGCAACTTCGTAACCCAGAAGCGCAGCCAACGTCGGGAGGATAACCTCCTCCGAAGCCCAGATCCTGGTCTGCGCCATAATTTGGCGCAACTGCGGATCGTTACGGAAGAAACTGACGAGATCGCGAGCCGCCTCGCTGGTGAATACGGTTGACGGCCAGAATGACCAGTGCACAAATTTTCGTTCGCCGTCAGGAAACCGCTGCAGAAACGGGCGCCAGAGTTCAATCTCCTGATGCGCCGCAACTGCCGGGCCGGCCGCATCGCAGGCGCGTTGAACCCCAGGAGAATTGCCCAGGACGCCGACCCGGCTCCGGCCATCGAGAAAACGGGCCATGTAATTCGAGTATCCCGGGCGCGTGCACAATTGGTCGGAATCCACGATTGTAAGGATGTCAAAGCCACCGGTTCCGAGGGCGAACTCGATGCAATCCAGGGCGAACTCGTGCAAGCGTCCCCAGGACAGCGGGCGCGGCGATGGATGTAACTGCACCCCGTAGCGGGCGAACGGGAAACCCTGCTTCAGCAGCCCTGGATCGGCGCTGCCGTTATACAGCAGCACCCCGGAGGCAGGGTCGAGCGCATTCAGGTTCTGCACCAGGTCAATGATGCACTCCTGGCTTTCGTGCACGAGGCAAGCAAAGATATTGCGCAGTCCTTGCATAGCGCGAATCCGGCGTCGTAAGGTTGTGGGGCCGGGGGTTACCCGCACCGATCCCGAACCTACGTCACCGTCAAGCCGGCTTTGTGCTCTCCAAAGAGCATCGAATTGTTCAGTATACGCGGAGAATTCCGGTAGCCGGACGCCAGGAGGTCAGCCACCGCTTCGGTGATAGGCTGCCCGGTCTCTCTCTCAAAACAGGTGAACGCCGGGGAGGGATTAACCTCAAAACAATACCACGCGCCTTCCGGCGTGCACCGGAGGTCGACACCCGCCAGCAAGAGGTTCATCGAGTCTGCCAGCGTTTTGCATCGGGCCTCGACCTCGTCCGGCAGACGGCAAGCCTGCATCTCGACCGGTCCGGTCGCATAGCGATAGTCATCCGCGTCCGAGACGATTCTACAGGCAAACACTTCGTCCCCGACGACGTGCACCCGGTATTCTGTGCCGGAAACGTACTGCTGGAACTGGGTTGGACACGAGGCGATCCGGTCAAACCGCCGCCTGTGTTCCGCCGTCAGGCGTGACACGATGCTGCGAATCCCGCTGACTGATTTGTAAACCACCTGACCGTGTTGCCGCCAGAATGCCAGGGCAAGGCCGGGGTCGGTGGTAATCAAGGTGTCGGGTATGAGGAAACCAAGGGACTCGATCCACGATGCCTGATAGGGTTTGGAGCTATTGGCCGCCATATCGCCCGGCCGGTTCAGGACCAGGGCGGGCGTAAGGTCGGACCATGAAAGCAGGATATCTTCCACGGCCAGAGCGTGCCGCCAGAGATCGCTATTCTCACCGGCACCGGCGACGTCCGGCAGTTTGCGTGAGTCTTGGGGACGCAGGTACATGGCCTTCACCCCGGCCAGATCGAACGTCTCGCCGCCTGCACGGAGCAGGCCTTCCACCCCGCTCCCAACGGTCAGTTCTACCTCGATATCCCGGACGGCCCGTTGGTCGAGGAAGGTCACCCGGCGGCCTGCCCTTCTGAGCGCGTCCCGCACGGTCGCGATCGGAGAGTCCGCCGGAAGACCCCAGAGCAGAATCGTATCGCTGGAAGTCACGCCCATCCCTTCTGTCCGCTCCGGATGAGTTCAAGCACTGCGTCCGCCATCCCTGCGTGCGAGAGATCGGGGAGCACGTCAGCCCTGACAAAATATGCCCCACGCTCGGGACCGGAGAAACGCACCGCCAGCAACTCGACCTGAGCCAGGCGCGCGAGATGCAGCGCATAGCCTTGCAAGGCGGGTTCGCCCTCGCCGAAAACGCGATCTCCGATCACGGTCATGGTGGTGGAAAGCGGGAGCGCTCCTTCCTCCGAAGGGCAATCGGGCGGAGACGAATGCCGGTGTACCGGTTCCACCGGGATTCCGGCCTGAGCAGCGATCCGGACCCATTTCTCCCGTCGCCAATAGGGCCCCGAGAGGCACGCCGGCGTCGGCCGGTTAAGTACCGGGCACCTAAGTCGCGAGAGCCAGAATAATAGAAAGGCGGTCATTTCAGACGCGACGTACCCGCGGTCCTCGGGAACTATTTCCGTAAGTTCCTCCTCGAAGACGCAAGGCAGGAGGGTTAACACTCCGGTAATCTTTTCGTGCGGTACCAACTTCCGTTCGGCAACCGCGGTGTCACCGTCCGGAGCGCTTTGCTGCTGGCGCCAACCCACGATCGAAAGATCCCGAGCGGTCAGGATTCGAACGTCAAGTGGCGCCCAACGCGAGGCGACGGCCCGGGAAGTTTGGTCCCACCGGCTGGCCAGGATGATAATCATGGAAAACGGCCTCTCCGTGCACTCCTATGCGGCTTGTTGTCTTCGAAGGATCGACGCCAAGGGACCTTATACCCTTTCGATGGCCATCGAGTTAGAAATCTTGTCTTAGGCCCAACGGGCCGGCAGAGCTTAGCCCGGGGTTCCACCAAGATGACTGTTTGAATGGTGTAAGGCCGATTCAACAAGGTGCAAAGCATCATCCGGTGCCTCCTCTGAGCCGATATTCTACCGGAATGACTGTTTGAATGGTATTACCTTACCCTTGAGGGCCAACCTTGGGACGCTCTTCAGGGCTGATAAATGCGCTCTTCATCGCGCTTTCGCCGCCTGCCTCTGCCTCGCCTGAAGTTTCCGGCGGGGACGAGAACCTTTGAGCCAGCGGCCTCTCAGTTCCCACTTGGATCTTTTCCAACTGGATCTTCTCGATGTGGCCATGCTTGTCCTGATCCTCCTTGTTGTCCTTGCGGTCCTTACCGTCCTTGGTATCCTTGGTTTCGCTCTTTGGTGGCCGACCGGTCCCGGTTAGCGCGACCGTAAACGTTCCGGCGTTGGTGGTGATCTGTAATTGGGCGGACAACGGTCCGGTCACGGCCGGTGCAAATGTAACGGTGATGGTGCATTGCTGGCTGGGCTGCAGGGCCCCGCCGCAGGTGTTGCTTTGCGAAAAGCTGCCGGCGTTGCTGCCGGTTATCCCGATACCGGTGATGGTTAGCTGAGTGTTTCCGGTGCTCGTCAACGTCACGGTCTTCGAACTGCTCGAGGTGGTCAAGACCACTCCAAAGTCCAGGCTGGTAGAGGACACACTCGCCCCCGGTACCGCCGCGATCGCCGTACCCGTCAGTTGTATCAAGACGTTACCGGCATTGGTCAGAATCTGCACGTCGCCGGTTCGAGTTCCAGCGGCGGTCGGTGCAAATTGAACGTTGATCGTGCATTGCTGGCCAGGTTGCAGGTTTCCACCGCACGTGCTGGTCAAGGTATAGTCGGCCCCCTCGACGGCGAGGCTGGAGATCGTGAGTTGCGAAGTGCCGGGATTGCTCAGGATTACGGGCTGCGGCGCACTGGTCGTGCCCACGGTTTGGGCCGGGAAACTCAGGTTGTTGGTGGACACATTAACCAGCGGTTGGATACCGGTACCGGTCAGCGTAACCAGGAGCGGAGTAGGCTGGGCGCTGACCATGACGCTGAGTTGCGCGGTTCGAGTGCCCGTAGCCGTGGGCGTGAACGTAACGGTGAGCGTGCAACTGGCTCCCGGGGCCACCGTGGGGCCGCAAGTGTTCGTCACCTTGAAATCTCCCGAGTTAGCGCCGGTGATGCTGATGCCGGTGCCGGGGAAGGTTAGTGGACTTCCGCTATTATTGGTCAAGGTAATGGGCGCCGCGGCGACCGGCGAGCCGACCATCTGTGGGTTGATGAAACTGACGGTACTGGCCGACAAGGTAACCGGCGGTTGGGAGATGAGCCAGAACCACGTCTCAAAGTCAGCGGAACGCCGGCCGTCGCCGCTGGGCAGCTGCAAGTTGCTTTGCGGGCTGCCACCCGTAGTATTTAGCACGCCCAGGGCCGATCCATTCAGATAGACGTTCCGATCGCCGTGCGCCCAGATGGAATTACCCTTCAACGTCAGTCGAGCCAATAACGGTGGGCTCCCCGCGGCGATCTGATTTACCAGCGCCGTGATGGCGGCCGGGGCCGGCTTCCAGTTAATAGCGCCGGAAGCCACCGTGACGCTTGCGGAGAGGATGAAACGATTAAAACCTCCCCCTGAGGCAGCCGGGACGGGAAGGTCGGCGGCCACAAAGCAAATGGGGCAATTCGACGCGGTGGGCTGGGTGATGATGGCAGGATCCACCGCGGTATCGAAGACCACGCTGATCCCGTTAGCCAAGGCTTGGACCGTAACCGTGCTATCGTTCAGGAGCGGACTACTGCCGAGGAGAATACTTGTGACATGAATGCCCGGATTCGCCAAGGGCTGGAAAACCCGGCGGCAATCGCTGACTTTCGGGGGCGTTGCCGTGAAGTCGACGATTCCCAGACGGCGGTAGTGGTGATGGATGCCAAAAGGCGAGGTCTGGGGAGCCCAGAACGCCGCATTCGGCGGCGCGTTGCCGGTGTTAGCCACCAGGCAGATATAGTAGGTTCCACTGCGGGTCACGACTTGCCCTGGAGCGTACGCCGTTGCCGCGTTCCAGGGGGAGGCAGCCGGTTGGGTCTGGGCGGCAGCGGGTTGGTTGAGGATCTCCACCGATCCGTCCGCGGTGCGGGCGGCGAAAAGCCAGAAATCGCCGGTCCGGAATGAGCTTCCTTCGAAAGCCACCGTAATTCCATTTTCCAGGATGACGGCCGTATCGGCAGGTGGCACAGGAATACCGGTACTTCCAAAGGAGTCCAGGTCGATCCAGACGGTTGCACCGTCGCTCTGATAGACCGCGCCTGCCTGGTCCCAGCGACGGATGCGGGTGTGGCGGCTCGGGATGGTTTGGTTGGTATTGATGACGGGGAAACTTGCCGACGAGACCGTGAAGTCCAACGTGACGGTATTGGCCGCCGCATTGATGCTATCAATGCGGTGTAATTCTCCGGGCTGAGCTTGGCCGTTCGAGGCCGGAGGGTTCAGCTCCAGGTAGTCATCAACGATTTCGATCCAATCACCGGGGTTGAACCCCAGCACCTGGTCGCGGCCCAGGCTTTGAACCGTGAGCTGACTGGCCGGGACGCCTGCTGAGTTGGTGACGGTGGAGATGGCGGTAACCAAGGTGGCGACGGACGCATCTTCGCGCGACCATTTGAAGGTTGGCGGCGGAGTTGACGTCGTACTTCCGCCTTGGTGAATCTCCAGTCGATAAAGCTGATTTTCCAGGCCGGTGTAGCCGGGAACCGGGCTGAGGGCACACGGCCCCGCGGACGCCGAGGGCACAACCCCGGTAGTGAGCAGACTTGCGGAGGGCTGAATCAAAGTCCCCCCGGTGATCACTGACTGGATCTGCGAGTCCGGCGTGGAGCAGTCCACGCCTCCCACGCCGCTGATGTCGAGCAGTTTGACTTGCCAGACCGTCTGGAGGCGTCCGGTGGTCTCAACCCCGACCGCCTTATCCACCAGGCTCACGTCTTCGAGATAGCTCACCTCCCTTTGCCACACGTCCAGGTAGACGAGAAAAGGGCCGTTCCCGGGGATGGTAGCTCCGGGAAGGTAAGGCTGGTCAGTGTAGTCAATGTCGATCTCCGCAGCCCCGGGCGAGGTCGTCGACCACTCTGCAAGCGCGGGATTCCACTGCGCCAGAGTTACCGGTCCGTGGTTCTCGACCAGAATTCCGTCGACGTACATTCGTCCCGTGCCGATCGTGAGATGATTCCCGGCGGTGTCGTGGTAAGCGTTGATCTTGAATCCGTAAGGGGTGGTGGACGGCACGCCGGCCAGACCGAGGATGTCCAGAGTTCCAGCGTGAATGCGCCGGACGAATTCGGCGAGCCACTCGTTCCAGTCCGAATCGAGCTGGACGCGCCCCTGCTGCATCACGACGCCGAAATAATCGTTCCAAGGATTGAAAGTGAAACGGCTGTTATCGAAACCCATGGCGGACTTCCTTAATCAAGTTTGATAAAAAATTCCGAACTCCAGGCCGACGGGCAGATATTCCGGCAGCCGCACCCGCAGATCATTTTCGCGGAGGGGGGCGAGCACAAAGTGGAACGCGCCCATTTCCCCCCCGTCGTCCGCTCCCCGGCGGATGGAGTCGGGGGTAGACGGCGAGAGCTTCGCATACCCGGGGTCGCCGTAGCGCAAAGAGTAAAAGATCGGCAAGGATCCACCGGTCCCCTGTGTCCCCTGCTCCACGCATTCGAACTGCCGGGGCACGACCGAGCCGGCCGGAAGATAGCTGAAGCGTGCACAACCCTGTTGTTTGCGGTCGGCGAGAACGGGTGCGGTCCAACTATCACCGGCGGCAAGTCCGGCCCAGAGGATGCTGCCGGAGACCAAGGGAAACAGCGTGGCGTGGACCTTCCCTATGACCGTGCAGCTCTGGAGCGTGAGATGGCCTCCGCCGCTCGCCCCGTCGACGCCCGCGTAGGCGACGCCGGTTGGGGCGCCTGCATCCACGATGCTGTCAGAGAGACTGGCCGCGGAGCCTGCGTCGACCCACAATCCGCCGACGACGGATTTTTGAACGGTGATTTGCAGCCCCGACGATTCTGCGAGCAAGGCGGGCCTCCCGGCATAGAGCGGCTGAGGCTGCCCGGCGGGTGTCAGGGCCCACCCGGGAACGAGCGTGCAGTGGGTCAGTCCGAGGTTGCCCAGCTGGTTGGCGCCGCCAAAGACGTGAAGTAAGGCTGGAGGAAATCCTCCCCCCGGTGAAGGCGGCGCATAGACGATCATCAGTCCATTCAGGTTAAAGGTGCTCGCCGTATCTCCGACGACCACGATTTCGCCGCTCAAGATCAGGGTCGGGCGGCACCCGTCGGCCGCCCTGAGCTCAATGGTTGCGGCGGCCGGCACGGTGACAGTGAGTGCGGGAGCACCGGCCAGCAGGTAGATCCCGCTGTCGGTGATTTCGACCGCCGCCCGCCCGTTCCCGGTCAGACTGCCGGCGGCGAAATCCAGAGCATCCTGCAGGTTCTGATAACGAGGCGCACCGGACCGGTCGGGAAACTGAAAAACCAACGCTTCCGTCCCGACGGTGAAACTATCAGACCGGGGGTATTCCCCGGCGCCCATGGCGGCGTTGAAACCGTAGTAAAATGAGGCCTGCAGTTGCGGCGTCGCGGACCCGGCCGCTGGAGGCGGTTGGACCGCATCCCGGAGGGCGATCCGGCCCAGTTCCGGATCAACGCAAGCGGCATACGGGCTTTCCGCCGGTGGTACGTTAGCCCAGTTCCCGTCGTTGCCGGAGAGGTTGCAAACCCGGATCTGGTACGGGTTCAGGAGGGTGTGGTTGAGATACAAAGCCAGGCTGTTTCCTTCGCCGTAATAGACCGTCCCGACTCCGGTTTGGAGGTCCCGGCACAAGACGCGCCGCCGCAGCCGGTCCGGCACGTTCACCGGCTGGGAAGCCGCCGTGATATCGGATCCTTGGGAGACCGGGTTGTTAAAGAGAGGCGAATCCGCCCCCAACGGGCTGAAACGGAAAAACCGGCCGCCGGCGTCGACGGCGGTAGCCGGGATCTTCGTCAGAGGGTAGGCGTTCAGCGACCAGATGAAGATGCCGACATTGCGGAGGTTGTATCGGCCCCGCTCCACCGCGATGCGATGAACGTCGGCCCAGTGGGCGGCGACGTCGAACGCCGTATCCATGTAGCTGCGTACCTGCCAATTGCGCAAATCGGGCGTGTAACGGCTATGCAGCCGGACATGTTTCGCGTATTGGGTCACTGCCAGCCGCTCAAAAAACTCGACAGCGTGTGCGCCCCACCCGGTCACGTCTCGCGCCAATTGCTCCAGCACGAGGACGGTGCCTTTTCGACGCCGAAAAGAAATGGTGTTGGCTACCTCTGCGCGGGGGCTGGCAACCGCGGGTGCCACACCGTTGACCGGCCGGTAGCCTATCAGGTCCCCGATATAGGGAATAACCCACGAGGCACAGGTTTCGATGAATTGATCGTCATAAAGCTGCTCGAGGTCATACGCCATCACCGCGAGTTGTTCCTCGATCAGCATGAGCAACGATTGGAGAGGCCCGCGCGCGGCTTTCGCCGTGAGCTGGTTTAACTGTTCCTGTTCAGTCGTCGACAATGGTCCTGCCGGCGCCTGCAACGCCCGCAGTTGCGCGGTTTCAGCCGCGCTCAACAGGTTCCGGGATTGCACCAGTTGGGCGTCCCTGAGCCGGTACACGGCGGGCAGAAGGTCAAAGAGCGTCTGGCTGCTCATGACATCACCCCCAACACCAGCGACGCAGGATCCGGATCCAGGACCAGAATCTCCGCAGGCAGCGGTAAAGATTGGTTGGTGACGGCCGGCAGGTAGACCGGGATGCGGCTCGCGGATGTCGCCGAGGATCGGGGCACCGTGAGTTGTTGCGCCATCCAGTTATTCCAGGCCGAGATAGAAAAGCCGTTGGACAAGCCGGCCAAATCTCCCGCGGTGCTGCTGGCCACGACATTGATCTGTTTAACGTTGACCGCGACGACGCCGGGAACATTCTGGATGACGCTTGAGATCTCATCCGTCGAAACGCCCTGGCCGAAACTTCGCTTCGTAAACCCGAACGCTTGCGACAGCGTTTGCAAAATCCGGGCCTGGACCGCGGGTTGATTGAAGGCCGGGTCGTAACGTACGTCCGCCGACAAACCAAAGAGCGTTTCCACAAAAGACCGGACCGAAATGGGGGTGAGCGGATTGCCATAGTTGCGGAGCGATGCGACCAGGTTGCTGAGCGTTGGGCTGCCGGGCGGGAGCGCGGCACCGTTGACTCCGGCCACGGTCAGGAACACTCCCTGGCCCGGCCCGCTGGGAATCCAGACTGCATGCGCCTTGGCAATTCCGGCAAAGGTGCTCGCATAGTTCTCGTAATCCGCGAGCGACACCGCTCGCCCCAGCGTGAGGACCGTCAGGGGTGCGCTGGCACGAATATCGTCAACCGACTGCGCATCCTGTCCGCCCGTGGCAGGTTCGGGATTGGAAACGCCGCTTACTCCAAGGGGCCGATCGATCAAGGTAGTCAGCGTGTTGGTCCCGACGTTTCCCGACGAACCCGAGCCGATCCGGTAATTCGCCTGGACGTTGTTCTGGCCCGTCGGCAGGGTTGCGCCTTCCACCGCATCGCCGAAGAGGACATCGGTCGTGCCGTCGGACTGGGTCAGGGTGGCGAAAACCCGCTGTGAGGAACCTGCCCCATAGAGGCCGGGCACTTCCGACCAGGCGACGCCGTTCACCAGCACCTGCAGCGTGCTCTGCCGTCCCGTCGGCGTCGGTGCCTGCACGTACGTGAGCGGCGACTGCTTCAAGGTAAAAGTCTGGTTGGGCGTGCCGGCGCTGCCGCTGCCGAGGATCTCGGTCACCGACCGGCCATGCGTGGCCAGGGCCACGTTGGCATTCACCGCGGTGACGGCACGATCGTAGCAATGAGCCAGCGCCGACTTCAGTCGAATCTGGGTGTAGGAACGGCCGGCGCCGGGCACCGATTGTTCGACTACCGATGAGACGAATGCATACTCGCTGACTCCCGGATCATCGGTGCCGGCAGGCGCCAGGGAGAATTGGCCAAGCGAAAACCGGGCGCCGCCTGTCCCCTGCAGCGTGCCGGTCCGCCCGTTCGCGTCTGCTGCCTTGAGCGTGACCGGGGCGGTTGAAACCTTCCAGGAAGGAACGGATCCGTTGAGGTTCAAGGGCAGCGGTGCAGGGTCGATCAACGTGAAGGTGTTCCCCGGATTCAGCGGAACGGGCGTAGAGCCGTCATCGGGAACGAATTCAAGCCCGGCGACTCCCGCATTCGCGGAGATCTTCTGGCTGCTGCCGGACACGGTGACGATCGTTGCACCCAGGAGGTCCGGGCGCAGATCTTCCAGGTCGAGGAGCGTGCCGTACAGGGGATGGTCCAGGGGCTGCTCGGCCACCGTGAGTTCCTCGGCCTGGGCGAGCACCGACGCCTGGCGCGTTGCACCGTAAAAAGCGCTCAGGCCGGCGTCGGAGTCGGTTGCTACCCGGCTGATCCGGGCGCTTAATGCATAATCCGATCGGCCGATTACCGTCGCGGATCGGATCTGATAAAGCGCCAGCAGACCAGAGGGAGACCCGGCAGCCGGCCGGTCCGGCACGTTCAGGACGATCCATCCCCCGGGTGCAAGTTTGGAGTAAGCCGCATCCAGGTCAACCAACTGGCCGCCGGGCGGTGTAAAATTCCAGTCGGCATTCGAGCGATTCAAGAGGCTGCTGGCCACGACGTCGACTTGCAGTCCCGTACCGCTCCCCCCGCTGGTTGGAACGCCGGTAGTCGTGGTGTAACCAGAGCCAGGCTGGTTAACAGCCAGCGTTCCGGTTACCGCTCCGGTAGTGCTATTCACCGACTGGACCTGCAGGATGCCAGTGCCGCCGCCTCCGGTGACCGTTACCAGGTCACCGACTTTATATCCAGCTCCGGCAGCACCGCTGTGAGGAACTGGAGGGTTAGGACCGGCTTCGATCGCGCCCGGAGTACTCCGGAGAATTCCAACGGTGTCTTTGGCGAGCATCAGCGGGTTCAGGGCGTTGTACCCGAACAACGAGGCGCGCTGTCTGAAGGCGTAAAACCTCGGATGTTTCTGTGCGGGCTCGATGCGGCCCGGAGCGTATCCCAACCCCTCACGCCACGTGACGTAGGTGCGATGGTTGGCAGGATCCGGACTAACCGTCGTCACCACGCGGACATCCCAATTGTTGTTTTCAGTGGCTTGCAACCTTTCGTCGCCCACGATCAGGATCAGGTCGCCGGGATGCAGTTGCGTGCTGGTGCCTTGCAGGTAGACCGCGACATCTCCGAGGTGAGGTTGCCACGGCCGGGTCGCCTGCACGGGCAAGGCATTCCAGTCGGGTTTGGCCGGGATGTCGGCGGACGTCTCGAAACTCTGCGGGCTTTGCCCCTGAGCAGGGACGCTTTGTACCTGCGTTCCTTTCGGTATCGTGATGGCGGAGGCGGAAGGATCCGGGGCTTGACCCGGTGCAGCCTTCAGGGTAAACGCCAGGTAGGTTGAAGCCGATACGCCGGGTGACGGATGGTAGCCGATCAGACGGGATAATTCGGTCAGAGATCGTAGCTGGCCCGCCGTGCGGAGGTAGCTCTCATTGGCCAGGCGTTCCTGATAAAAAGCTAAAATATCCAGCACGACGGCGGCAGCATCCAGGCAGGCGATGGTAAAATCGGTGTCATCCCTTGTTTTCAGGGCCGCAAGCGCAGGATAATCAGAACTCGAAAGCCGGGCCAGCATGGATTCCTTGAAGCTGGCCCAGGTACCGGCCCGGTAGGACAGTGAAGAAAGCCCGGGCAAATTGCTTCGCGGCTGCGGCGTTTGCACGCTTGCTCCGCTGCAACAGCCGCAGTCGGACCCGGATGTTCCCGTGGTAGTCATAAGCTCACCTGTTTGCAAAAACCGGGCATCAGGCAGTGGCGGGCATGAGCCGAACGTTCATTTCCCGCCCTGCACGATCAACGTCAACTTACCGTGGCCGGGGTGACTGGGGTCGTTGTCCAACCGGGCCACTTGCAGAGATCCCATCTTGATTTGCCCCGCGTTCAGGTACCGGGCGGTATTCACCCCCTGAGGTTGAAATTTGGTAGCCGCGACCGAAATCACGCCGGGCACGGATCGGGCCGCGGCGTACACCGGGCTGAGGTAAACGGTCTTTCCGAAGGTGAAGTTGTCAGGGTAGAAAAATCCCTTTTGGCCGTTAGGCAAAATCCCGTTGCCGAGGACCTGCAGCAAGGATTTCTCAACGTCGGCACGAAAATAACTCGGGTCGACGCAAACCTGGAGTTCGATCTCGAGCGAGAGGTACTGGGGCGATTCCAGTTTCAGGTCCTGGCCGGCCAACCGGTAACGTTCCACCGTCGTTTCCAGACTCTTCTGAAGGGTGTCGGTCAAATTGCCGCCCCCACCGGGTTCGACCGCGATAAAAACCGAGTACCAACTTCCCGTCCAGCGCAGCGAAGCCACGGCTTGGTCCACCTGAGGGTTGGTTGCTGCGGCCGCCTCGTAATCCGCCGTCGTCACCGACCGCAGCAGTGCGCTCGGGCTCTGGGAGAGAAAAGCCTGCGGAGCCCGCCGGCGAATCTGGTCCCCGGTCTCCGGGTCGGTGCCTCCTCTGGCGGGCAGCGGGTTGGTGCAGGATCGAATCCGGGCGTCAACGGCGGCCAGGTAAACCAGACTCTCCGCCCCGACGTTCCCACCGGTGCCGTTGCCGATCCGGTACTCGGCGACAAACGCCGTCCCTGGTTCGGGTACCATGCCATTGGTTTCCGCCGAGGCCGAACCCGGATCGGGAGGCGTCGCAAACCGCAGGTTAGCGGTGCCGTCTGACTCGATCTCCACCACGAAGGCTCGATCCGATCCGGCGCTTCCCAAGAGGTCATGCTCCGGATGCCAGCGGGTTGTGGTGCCATCAAAAGTGCCGTCCAGGGTGATTTGGGGAACTGCCTTGGCCGGGTCGAATTGGATGAGGTCAGCAGCAGGCAGGCGGAGGTCGGGGGCTCCGGCAAAGCTGTTCACGGTGAACAGCCTGGAATGCAGTTGGCTGGTAAGGCCGGCCGATGACAGGCCCTGAAATTGTTCGACGGTAACCGGAAGGGTGACGCCTACTCCGCCCGACGCCGGATAGTAAACAAAGGCGAGGTTGTATGCCGAGGGGCCCTCGTTCTCATTGGAGGGCGGTTGATCGATCGCCTGGGCCAAAACGCCGAAAGACTGCGGCCAGTTCGCCGGGTTGGCGGCTTGCAAGGTCAGGTATGTGATCGGCGGGCTGCTGAGATCCTGCAGGTTAATCGTGCCGGGGGCAGTGAGCATGGTGAGCGTTGCCGGGAAACCCGACGGAGGGGTCGCAGGCGGGCTGTAGCCGGGAGGAACCCGGATTAACCTCGAGAGAGAGTTAATTTTCGCGGCGACATAGTTCGCGTCTGCAGCCTTCAATGAAAGGTTGGTGAAACGTTCCAGGGCGACGGTCTGTATCGGTGCGGCGGCAGCTCCCGCCGGCAGCGGGTAAACCACCGAAAGATCGAAATTCGCCGGGGTCGTTTGGTTCTGCTGCACCGCCACTCCGAAGAACTGCGGCCAACCGGCCGGATCGGACGCTCGGGCTGTGAGGCAGATGAAGCCGTTTGCGTCCGTCAATGTGGCTGTACCCGTCCCGTCCAGGAGGGTAACTCCCGGCGTGGCCGGGACGCCGGCCAGAGGCTGGGGAACAGCGTGGGTCAGGGGGCGATCCGGGATCGCCGGGCGAAAACGCACCGGCAGCGCGATGGGCAGGGCAGGCTGGCAGCGATCCGTGGCCGGGTTGCGCGGCAGGTGGAGCCGGGGCGCCGGCACCTGTCCGAGGCTCGTCCCCGCGATGGACACGCCGTGGTCGGCCAACACCACATTGCCGAAGGCCACGCTCACATTGGCTACGGCGTGCATGGTCCCGCTGGAATCCAGGTAGATGGAGGATATACAAACCGGGAACGGAAGGGCATCATCCTGCGCCCACTGAAGCTCGGTAACCGGGGCGGGCTTCTGAGTCGCGGGATTCGAAACAGGCGCTCCGCTCGGGTCGAAGAGCGGGTCAACAAGCGGCCGGCCATTGGCGTCCACGGTGGCCACATGGGTCAGCCTGACCGCACAACGGTGGCGGAGGTCGGCGTCCGCGGCATTTCCCGTTTGGGGCCCGACGACCTCCTGAAAGACCAACACGTCGCCGGGCCGCAGATTCGGATACGAGCCGTTGAGGGTCGCTTCCACCGCCCCTTGCGGGAGGCAGCATTCCGTGTTGCCCCAGGTATAAAAGAACATCCGGTTGTGGGCCGCATACAAGAGCGCATCCTGCATGGGCTGAAAGACCTGGACGCCGCTCAACAGGGCCGCTTCCTCAGTACCGTCGCCAACGGCCAGGATCGGAGGCATCCCGGGCGCATAGGTGTAGAAGCGGGTAAGTGTGCGGTCCAGGAAGACGGGTTCTCCGGGGTTGGCCGCGACCGTTAGTTGAATCCAGGTCCGAGCGTTGCAGCCGTCGTGCACATGGTAGTCCACCAATCGCGCATGGCGCCTCAGCGACACCCGGCTGCGCGCGGTCTCGATGTAGGCTTCGGTGGCGATCGCGTCCTGCTGGTAGCTCAGGTGATCGGCCCGGTAGGCGATCAGTTCGGCGAGCGCCACGCCCGGGTCGGCTTCACTGGTGCCGGTCCAGGCGGGTAAAAGCTGGTTGAGCCGGTCAAGGATAACCGTGCGGAAGCTGCCGTAGTCCTTCGCCAGGTAGTTGATCTGAGGCGGTGCGACCGTTGGCGGCGAACAACCGGGCCCCGGCGGGGCGCAGTCGAAATCCGGCCCGCATTCCACCTTGAATGAAAAGCTCACCTCAGCCAGTTCCGGATCGAACCCGGCGAGCGCTTCGGTGACCTCAAATGGATCCTGGGCCGCCCGCACCGCCGAGTTCACCAGGCGCAGGCGGTAGGCGGAAAAATCCCCCGCGGTGTGGGTGCGGACAACCAACACCTTGGTCGCATCCGGCAGGGAGGCGAAGAAGTTTTGTTCCTGGCCGGTGGCCTGAACCTGGGGCGGCGACCCAGCCAAGGCCGGCTGCACCCAATCCAGAGTGATATCGGTGATGCTTTCGCCTCCCTCGATGAGCACGTTGTCCGTCGTCCAGTTTGCCGGCATCAGCGGATTGAGGCAATGCACCAGGAGGGTTTGCTGCCTCGGGCTTCCCAAGGGGATGGCTTCACTATCCAGCACCTCAAGGTAGTCGATGCCGTTCAAGGCAGGGTTCGCCAGCACCGCCGCCTTCCGGTTCTCCACGCAGCACCGGTAAATCACGCGTTACCTCCGTAAGTAAACGTCTGGACCTGAGTCACGTCGGTGCCGAGCGGCGTGTAGGTGACGGTAACCGTGAGGACGGCATCCTGGGCCGCGGCCGTCACCGACTGGACCCTCAGATACCCGCTGAGCCATTTCTGGAGGGCTCCCTGCACCGCAAACTGAGTTGCGGCAATCATCTCCTGGCTGTTAGGAGCAAATGGAAGCTGGAGCAACCCGCTGCCGAAATCCGGCAGATTGACCCGCTCGCCGGGACTCGTGAAGAGCACTTGCTCGACCAGCCGGGTAATGTAGTCCTGCGGCGAGGATTCCCGGGTGCGCCCGCGGCCGTCGAATGCATAGGGAAAATCAAGATTCATGGCTGCCGATCCTGGTCAGGTTGCGACGGCGCGCGTCTGGGATGACGCCGGCAATAGTGGGGTACCCGTCGGCGTGCAGGTTGCCGTTCCGCTGACGATCGCGACGGGCTGGCCTTCGGAGGTCACGCGCAGCGCGCCAACGGTCCACTGGGCGGTCACGCATGGACCGTTACCTGCCGGCGGAACGAAAGCGCATCCCGCGATTTCATAGGGAGCGGCGACAGTGGCGATAGGCATGCCCGAGACAGTCACCCGCAGGCTGGGAACTGCCGGGATCGCTTGTCCTCCATGCGCGCAGAGTACCGTCGCGCCCATGTGCAGAATCGGGGCGGGCATGAGAATTTGTCCAATCTAAATGACGGTCAGCGCGCCGAGGTTGATATCCACGGCCGGTCCGGCCAGGGTAATGGTGGCGCCTTGCCCGTTGCTGATATAAATACCGGAGTCGTTCACCACGATCATGGCCCCGGTCGCGCTCTTGAGCACGATGCCGCCCGTAACGGGGGTCGGGGCCGCATCACTCACCAGGAGCATGTTCTGCCCGGTGGTCTGGAGCAGAATATTCTGCCCGGGCGGAATTGCCGGCGGCACGACTGCAAACGCAGGCACATCCGCGATCAGCCCCCAGAAGCCTCCCGTCCAGATCGGGTAGTCGGGATTTCCTTGCTCGAATTCGATCCAGACCTGAGATCCGAGCGGTGGCACGACGAAGCAGCCGGCCTGGATCCCCGCCGCCGGTACGCAGGGCATGGCCCAACTGGAAGGCGTCAGCCCCAACACATCCGGTACCTCGGCGATAATCCGGCCGAGTTGTTGAGGGTCGACGTTTTCGATAACCGTCCCGCGGTACTTCCCGTAATACCGCGTGGGGTTAGCTCCCGGGGTGGTAGAATGAGCGCTCATGGAGGCACCGTTGAAACGGTTGAGACCAGGCCGTTCCGGCTAAGCTTGAAATCCTGCTTGTATTCTCCCCGCTTGATCTTGTGCGTCACGCTCTTGACGTAATACAAACCGTCAAAAGCCGGTCCCGCGCCGCGCACACCGACCAGTTGCCTCGCTTTCAAGATGCCGCCGTAACGCGTCACATCCAGGGTACCTTCTCCGGTTACGGCTTCGTACCACCGGGAGGAAGCTGCCAGGCCGATCAGGAGCGCCTCGGGAATGGGTCGCTTAGATAGATCGTCCCGAACAGGCGTCAGATCGCCCAGGATATTCGCGGGCAATGGAGGAATGAGTCCCAGCGGCGGATTCAATGGCGTAATCGGCGGAATCGGGATCGGGAAAATGATTCCGGTCTCCTGATTGTAGATGAACACCGTTGGAATTTTGTTCTGCTGCTGATCAAAGTTGAAGCGGAGGCTGTCTACGTTGGTATAGGCGTCCATGTCGATGTTCAAGGCGGGCTGAACCGGACCGTCCTTGATCTGGGGTCCCCAATAGGCCTTGCTTATTCCGGGCAAGGGTCCCGGGTCGAGGTAGAAAACGTAGCCTACGTCATCGGCCAGGCTGCGGATGTATTGCAGGTCCGTGCCTTTCTGGCTGGGGATGATGTCGATCGGCAGGGGTTCGTACACCATGATGCTCGGGATGATCAAGGGCACGATGCCGAACACCGCATACTTCGCCAGCAGGAGGGCCACCCGGGCCTCTGCCGGGCAGGCCGGGAACGGAAACCCGCTCCAGTCCGACTGGTTCATCAGGGCGGTCAGATCCTCGCCGGTCAGGGTCAGGGTGGAGTTGGAGCCCTTGTCGCCCGGCGCGATGTGGTTATTCGTGATGACCCCGTCGATGAGCACATTCGCCACGCCGTTCACGGTTGCCACCAACACCACCCGCATGAAAAGGATAGGCGAGCCGCCGGTCAGCAAAAAGAGAATCTGCAGCGGCGACCGTTTCTCGACACTGAACGTGAGTTGGAACCCGCTGGTGCCGACGTCAGTCACCGTCACCTGAACTTCGGCGAGGGCGTCCAACACCGCCCTCGGCACAGTTAAGGGAATGAACGGGCCCATCATCAACGTCAACTCGACGCTCTTAAGCGTTTGCGGCACCGGGTACCCCCTGCGGCATGGTGATGTTCAAGGTCGCTCCCGGGGTCTCGACCAGTTGGTCGGGGCGAATCCCGCCGTTGGCGTCACAGAGCAGCCAGAAGAGCAGCGGATCGCCCAGGTATTTAGCGGCCAGAAGGTCCAGCCGGTCTCCCTGTTTCACCGTATGCGTGGCGACCGTGGAGTAATTTGGAGCGCCGGGCCGGGGCACCACGCGCCGAGCCAGATAAGTGAAGGTTTGTCCATCCGGAGCCGTGAATGAGAGCGTGGCGGATGCGTAATACCGGCTGTTCGGCGGGAACGCAACCGCCGGGATCGCCCCCGACTTGAGCAGGGCTTGAAGCGGATAATTCATGGCAGGCCTCCGAGACCCAGAACCGAGATCGCCACGTTGGGCGCCTGGGACGCCAGTTGCTCTTTATTACTGAGGTAGGTCATGAACATCCGGCCGCCGGGATGCGAAAACCCCAGGTCGTCCACGTTCAAGACTCGCAGCCCCAGGCTCACCTTGGCCCGGATGGGATTTAGATTCGGGTCAAACGCCTCTTCGGTGATAGTGAAATCGGTCAGACGCACCGGTACGACCCGGCTCTTGCTCCAGACAAACAGGGTGAGCGGCTGTTCAAGCGGGATGATTTCCAGTGTGCCGGCGTTGGCCATTGCATCGTCGGCCAGCAGCGTCTCGACCGTCGGGTTAACCAGCATCTCCAGCCGGGCTAACTGAGGATGCAACCCGTACTGCGCGATGGTAGGATTTTGATTCGGGAACTCGAGCTGGTCCGTGGCGTCCAGTTCGGCTTCTATCTTGATGGTTTCAGTCGCCGGGCCGCGGAGCCGGAGGGCGTCCACGCGTACGCCGCCCTGCCCGCCCTGAACGGCCTGGATCTGGAGGGTGCGCGAGAGCGAATCGGGGTTGTACTGCAACGCGATCACGCTCTGGACCGCAGCGGTATCCGGGTCCATCGTGACGATGCCGCCTTTGACCAGGCGGGGGGAAATTGGAGAACCGGATGTCATGCGAATCCGCGCATCAAACTCAAAAGCGCCGTCGTCAGCTCGCCCTCGCGTTCTCTAAACACGCCACCTTCAAGCGTAAGCCACGAACGTTTGATGCGTCCCTGCAACGGCGTTATAACCGCCTCAACTATTGCGGCTAACCGGCTGAGATTGTCGTTATCGAACCACACCGTCGACGAACTGAACACGGCCACCTCCATCTGCGATGTGGCAAGTGGCGCGCGGCCGGCCCGGAGCAACACAAACGGCGGGCCGATCTCCTTCGACCCGATAAGCTCCCGGAAGGCACGCTTCCAAGGTAGCGCAGGTCGCGCCTGGGTTGACGTACTTAGGGTGATTGCTCCGTAAAGGTATGCCACCGCCGCAGAATAACTTTGCGACCACTCCAGACATTTCTGAATCTCCGTTTCTCCGATTGCAACGTCATCCAGGAAAGTTATACGATCAGATTCGCTGATCTGTTCGAAGGGCGACAGGTCCCATGACACGCCGCCGTGCAGCGCGTTTGCGATACTCTCCAAATACGCCGCGTTCGCACGGTTACCGGCAGGCACAAGTTCAATCGAAGCCGGTTTTGCCGGGCTCTGCTCGATGAATCGACGCACGAAATCTTCAAGTGCGTATCCCGACAGAAACCAATGGTCACCCTGTTCGTGACCTTCAACAGCACCCAGGGAAGCGGGGTCAAAATGTGGAAGTGACCGCAACCCAAGGAATGCCGTGGTTGGGAATTCAGCCGGTAAAAGGCGCAGGTTAAAGGAGAAATAACTTCCCATCACTTCGGCCCTCCGAACGTGCCGCTCCACCAGACTTTACCGTCAGGGCCAAAGATCTTCACAAACTTGCCGCGTAATTCGAGGTAGGCGTTGCGTAACTGCGGAACCATCTCCAGAAATCCTTGCCGGGTAGCCCCGGTTGAGTTGATCTGCAGATAGATCTCGGTAGTACCCGCTTGCATCGCTTCCTTTTGCAGATGACCACCGACGGAATCCGCAGTAAACGGGCTCTCCGTTTGGTGAACCGATACCTCTCGCCCACCGCCGTTATGGAGTGGAACATCGGCGCCCCTGCCACCTTTGCCGGCGGCGCTCGCTCCTCCCCTTGCGGCATCCTTCGCGACCTCTGGATTGAGGCGGGGGTGCTCCGCCAGGAGCGCATCGGCAATTTCCTGCTGCTGAGCGGGTAAGGGTGGCCCCGGCGCTGCCCGCGCCTCGCCCTGGGCCAGCGCTCTTGCTGAAGCGGGCTGATTTCCGCCCGTTCCCGGTGTTGTCCTTCCGGCTGATTTGAGCGATTTGCCGCCGGGCCCGATGTCAGAGGGTGTTGGTATGGGTTTAAGTGGAGCTCCCGGTGGACCACCACCCGTTCTGCCGCCCCCTCTCGCCAGCAGGGCAGTCTCTTGTTCGGCCATCGCCGCCCTGGCTGCGGCCCAATCGATCAATACCGGAGCCGCTTGCAACGCCATGCTACCCAATATGAACAGGGGATGTTCGCCCTGTAGATCGACGACGATCCCAGTGCCGAAGTGACAACCCGGGCACTCCGGCGTGCCCATCAACACCCTGTAGCGAGTGCCTCCCAGCCACTGGGCGGGAATCGGGTTGCCGGTTTCCATATTAACCAGGTAGGTGTCGAAATTGTATCCGGCAGTCGGATCGGGACCGAACTGAATACTGGGGGTGTTCGGCCGGACCGTGATCAGACCTCCCATACCGAGGAAACCCAGTCGTTGGAACTGGACCGTAGCGACTGGCCGCTGGATTTTTGGAAGGCTGGCGATGCCCGGCGGAACATGCGGCTGCGATGGTCGCGCAGCGCCTTTGGCTGCCGGTTGGGTTACCGGCTCTTTTGCGGCGGCCGGACCGGCATCCGGATAGGCGGCGATCGCATCGGCGTATTGCTTACTTAAGCCGTGCTCTTTTGCATAGCGGATATAGTCTTGGATGAAACGCTGCTTCTCCTCCTCCGAGCTCCAGTGCGTCATCTCCACGGATTTCGTCAGCGGAGTGCCTTGGGCGGCGATGATGGCGGCGGTGTTGTTCGCAGACCCGGGGGCTGTTCCTTGCGCAGCCGTCTGGGCGCCGCCGCTTTGGACATACTTCCAGGCGTCGTCCAGCGACTGACGCTGGATGCCGATCGGAGCCCTTCCGTGAACACCCGCGCGCTGCCCCGGGGCGCCTCGGGAATCAGCGGTGCGGGTTGCAAACTCGGCATCTTGAGGGTGATCATCGTGCGGGTTGCGTTGTTGAACCACGTGCGCCAATTCGTGCGCGAGCAGGTGCTTTTCCGGGTAGGTCTGCGGATTGTGCTGCGTGGTGGCCAGAACGACGTCTTCCCCGACCGTATAGGCCAGGGCGCCCACGGCATTCGCGGACTCAGCGGCCTTTGCATTCGCGTGAATGCGGACCCGGCTGAAATCGTGTCCGAAGCGCGGCTCGAAAAAGCTTCGAGTGGCCTTGTCAAGCGGCCTTCCCGCGGATCTCAAAACGTCGTGCACAATGGACGGGGCGTGGCCAGCGACATTCAGGGCGGAGGGTCTGCGCTGCAGGTTGGTTTTGGCCTTGCACCCCTCGCACTCGCCCACCCCGCCGCGCTCGCGCTCGCTCTCACGGTGCAGAGGCGCGCCAACATTCATCTTGGAACGAGGCCAACCGCCCTCGCCGGGAGCGCTACTGGCCATCACCTGATCAGCAATGCGCTCGGCTTCCTGCTCGAAAGCATCGTTCGGTTTGCCGATCTGCAGGTTGTTGGCCGTGGTTTTCGGAGGCAATTGGGCCCTGGCGACCTGCATGGCGTTTTCCCTACAGAATGGGGCGTAGCTCACGGTTTTAACCCCTTTCCAATAGAGCGGCCCAGGGTGGAGCCAAACTTTCTGCTTCCCGAAGGCCCGGCTTCCAGCGGCATCCGTCCCATCCTCAGGACCGGCGTACGGTGCGGTCGGGCCCATTGCGTACGCGTAGCAGGGTCGGAAAGAACGCGGAACAACTCCGCTTGAAGTCCCTCCACCAGGGCCGTTCGGTCCGCCGGTTCAAGCCCCTTCAGGACAAGCTCGTCGATGGTCAACGTAATACGGCTCATATCCACCCGCGGATTTCCGTTTCCGACAGTGGCCGCTCGATTTTATGCGCCTCCAACCGGGCAGCCTCGAGCAGGTGCTTCATCTCCACGGGACACCCGGATTCCGCCGCCAGGAACGCGGCGTTCAGGGCAATGTTTCGAATATTGCCCCCGGCCACATTGAGCTGCGAGAGTTTCTTGGGATCCAGTGAACGGGCCGGGGCCTTCGCCGGGAAAACCCGGATCCAGATGGCTTCGCGCTGCGCGGCATCCGGGAATGGAAAGTTCACGGTGAACCGTATCCGGCGCTGGAACGCTCTGTCCATGGACGATTTGAGGTTGGTAGTCAAAATCGCCAGGCCCTGATAGGCCTCCATCCGTTGAAGCAGGTAACTCACCTCGATGTTGGCAAAGCGGTCGTGACTATCCTTTACATCGCTTCGCTTGCCGAAGAGCGCGTCAGCCTCGTCAAACAGCAGGAGCGTTCCGCCGTCTTCTGCTGCGTCGAAGACCTGTTTCAAGTTCTTCTCGGTCTCGCCGATGTACTTGCTGACCACGGCCGAAAGGTCGATGCGGTACAAATCCAATCCTAATTCAGCGGCGAGCACCTCGGCGGCCATCGTCTTCCCAGTGCCGCTTTCGCCGGTGAACAGCGCGCTGACGCCCAGTCCCCGGTCATCTTTGGCAGCGAAGCCCCACGTTTCATAGACCGTCATCCGGTGACGCACTTGGGACGCGATCTGGCGGAGCGTTTGTTTCTGGAGCTCCGGCAGGACTAAGTCATCCCAACCGGCGGAAGAAACGATCCGCTGAGCCAGGTCGCCCAGCTTCGGACGGGCCAGGGACCGGCACGCCTGCCAGAGATCCTGCGGCTGGGATACGGTTTGATCCGCTCTGAGGCGGGAACCGGTCGCGAAGATCGTCCGGGCACTCAGCTTGAAATGTTGCGACACGGCGTCCAGGGTGCCGTTGAAACCGGCGGCCGCTGGGCCAAGGGCCATCTGCCAGAGCCGCTTCTGCTCAGCCGGCGCCGGCTTCTCAACGTCGAATCGAAGGAATGAGGGTTCCAGGCGCGCAGGCTCGCGGCTGGCGACGAAAATCATGCCCGGCAGGATTTCTGTAAGGCGCCGGGCCGAAGGCGTGAGCCCGCCTGAACCGCACTGGATGAGTAACGCTGCGGGCAGAAGCAAGGCTTCCCTTTCCCAAAGGCGGGCGATCTGCTCCCAATCCGCTCCGGCGGCGGGAATGTCTTCCGATCGCACGACTAACAAGTAGCGTCCCGCGGCATGGGCTGCGAGGGCGGCGGCATCTTCCTGCCCATGCGGGTCGTCGCCGCAAAGGTGCAAGACCGGCGGCCGGCCGGCGCAACTCTGAAAGGTGCGAGCCATTCGGACCGCGAGCAGTTCATGATCTTCGGTGACGCACTCCGGAGCGCCCCTGGCCTGCAGCAGCGGCTCGAGCCGCGAATCCAGGACGTTCATTCCAGCCAGGTAGTGCAGGATACGCTCGTCAATGCGCAAGGGTGCACACGTGAGCCCATGGCCGGCGCCCAATTCCACCAACCGGAAGCGGCGCAAAGGGCGGGACGGGGTCAACGCGCTCCAATGCGGTTCGGGCAATACGGCCATGGCCAGGCCGAAGGTAAGGTAGGTACGCTGGGACTGACCCAGGGCCTCGGCGCAGAGGGCTGCGATCCTGGCTTCCATTTCCACCCCGGCACAAAGCAGAAGAATATCACGCTCAAAGGCGCTCAACTCGAAAAGCTCCGCTAACCGGTCAATGGCGGGCGGGATCACCAATGCGGCGCGCGCCTCGTTGAGCTCACCGTCTGGAACCTCCGCAGACGTGGACTCGAACAGGCCCTTCAGCCGCACGAATTCCGCCACCAGGTAAGCCTGGTTGCCTTCGATCCAGTAAGTTTCTGGTTCTATTGCTTCCATCAAGTAACCCGGATAAAAGGCGAGCCGGGCGCCGGCGTGTAGGTGACGGGACTATCGATTCCATCAACGCGCAGCCGGACAAGATAGGTCCCCGGAGCGATATTCGTGAATTTAAACGTGGGCGTGGTCGTGGGGGACTGGAAGGGAACGGCCGAAACCTCCTGGCTGCCCAGGATCAACGAGACCTGCTGCCTGGGCAGCAAGGCAGGCGAGCAGGTCGGGTTAAGGGTGAACGATGCGCCGGACACGGAGGCGGGCAGCGCCGACGTGATTCGCGGCGCGATGGCCAATGGCAGGCTGTTTGAGCTGACCGGTGCGGAAAGCCCCGGCGGCTGGACTTGAACGAATAACGAGTAAACTCCCGGCGGCAAGGGAGTGGGCGGTGGAGAAAGGTTCAATGCCGCGGGGACATTCGGGACAACGAATTGGAGGGATGCATTCGTCATCGACGACGGGACGATCGGGCCGTATCGGATTCCGAGGTAAGGACTGGAAAGAACAACGGCTACAGCATTGGCCAGACCGGTTCCGGAGACGACTACCGTGTCCCCAGGAGAGGCGGCGGACCGGCCGCCTGCGGGTGTCACCGACACGATGGAGGATAACAGACCGGCTTGGACGGCGATCCCGCGGGTTGCCACGGGCAGCGGAGCGTTCGTGGTGCCTTCGGCTTGGATCAGAACGACCGTGACCTGGAACGTATAGGTGGGCCGGTAGTCGGCTTTCAGGGCCGTCCACAACCACGCCATTTCCTCGCGACCCAAAGTG